>JGI26245J51145_1000970_pt1 | contig 15161 bp, 9 predicted proteins | sample SaaInlV_200m_DNA_3_FD_51145 | JGI IMG/M metagenome (IMG submission 51145)
ATCGAGTTTCAAATAATCTCGCAAATCTAAAGTTTTTCTCCATTCTTCAGCAACTACTTTCCCTAGATTATTCAACTGTATTTTTGCATTCTTGATCGTCCCAAACAGGCATTTCTTTTGTTGAACGCAGATAGTAATAAAATATGCTCCTTCCTGTGAATAGTTATAACCCTTCAATCGAATAGAGTATCGATGATGAGTTTTAGGGTTAAAGTGCATATCAATTTCATCACCCGGAAGTGTGGCGTGACGTGCTCTCATATGAGGTTCTCATCATCTGCATTATCTCATAATTCAAAAAACTTACACGACTTTTTGCCTCGCCGGAAATTGTGTTTGCCGGATCGTTTTTGGAAAATTGAATGTCAAAATCTGGTCCAGAATAATTAACAGTATTTCCAGTTTCAGAAACACGATATTCCTTGCCGTCAAAACGGGAAAATATAGTAGATTCCTGAGCAGAAGTTTCCACACTTTCAATATAAAAACCGTCGCGGTGGCTGAATTCCTGAAAAGTTTCCAGACTGCCGAAAAACCGAGGTTTGAGCAAAAACGGACCACCGTCTTCCGGGCAAAAAATATCACAGTTTCCGCATTCATTACAAAAATCTGCAAAGTTCGCAATTTGATATTTTTTCTCTAATTTCAGAGAATTCTTGGCTTTTACTGACCAGCCAGATTTATTGTTTTCAAACTCCAATATTTCAGTTTCACCCTGAGGAATATTCAGTGCAAAATTAGCATCNTTNGGGCAAACCGGAATNCACTTATCGCAGGTGAGGCANTCGAATAGTTCAAGTGTNGTTCCGACTTTCCGGGGCGGATTTGAGTTTTTTTCTAAAGTATAACGNGCCTGTNTTGTGACCTCGTCGACATATGTTTTTGTATTNAGCAATTTAACTTCGGAAAGCCATTTTTCAAAAATTTCNTTCGCCAACGGTTCTTCTTGCGCTCCGGCAACTTTCCGGAATTCCCCACCGTTTTCCAACGTTNTACGCAGAGCATCCACCGCCGCAGCTTCTGTTCCGGAAGTGTTTACGCCGCCGGAAGCTATATTTTCCAGGGCCTGCTCAGCATTTCCGTATGCTTTGAGGATGTAACTTTCGATGTCACTTACGCCGAGTTTGTCCATACGTGAGTTTAACTCTTTGTAATAAGCACTGCTTCTGCTGTAACCGCCAACTTTCAGCAGATCACTGCAAACCGTGATTGGAGTCAAACCTAAAGCAACTGCATCCGCGAAGTTTGTTTTGTCAATGCCTGCAGAAAATGAAATTGGAAATTGGTCGCCGAATTTTTCACGGAACTGCTGCACCAAATGGATTCCTAAAACGTGCAGGGGAGTTCCGGAAAGGTACATAACTTTTTCACTTTGCGGAAAGAAGTCCCGATGATTTTCCACAATCAGCGTGTTATTAAATTTTACTCCAAAACCCAAACCCAGCGTTTTTGCGGTTTCACCGAGACGTTCAACAAAACCCTGCGCCTGTTCCCAACTGGCGTCATTTTCAAATGCTTCATCCGGAACGTGAATTTCTGCATAACCCAGAATTTCGTTGAATAAGTGTCGTACCTTTTCTTTTCCTAAAAGAGTTGGATTAAGTTTGATAATGCAGTTCAAATCGTGTTCACGGAAAAGATAATCAATTATTTTTTCAATTTCTTCCGGAGGACATCCGTGAAATGTACTTAGAGTCAGAGTGTCAGAAAGTTTCGTCTGGAAATCCAGCTTTCGGAATTCACGGTACTGCTCCGGAATTTGTTGTCGGTAATGTTCCACGATTGCGGACGCATCCTGCATACCTTCAATAAACTGCCGTACTTTGTCGGATTGAATTCCCGCTAAATCATAACCGACACTCATGTCATACAGCACGTCGCCGAAATTATCAGCCAGTTCCAGCTTTCCGCTGGCCTGCAGAATTTCAATCAGCATCGCACCTTTTACATATTCATGCAGTGACTGCTCAATCCGTAATTCCTGTGACCATTCAACATTGTAACCCACTGTCTGCATGTCAATACAGGGTCGTGGAATTTCCAGTTCATCTAGAATTTGTACGGTCTTCAATTCCATAATTCTGCATCCACCCAACCATGAAAGCAAAATATTTTGTGCCATTTGGGTTTGTGGCCCGGAAGCAGGTCCGAGAGCTGAAGAACTTTTTTTGCCGTGAAAATTTACGGAATAATCTTTTCCGGAAATACCGCAGAAAAATTTTTTTGCCGGAAAATCAAAAATGGATTGCTCTGTTTCTAACTCGTCAAACATTCGGTTTATGAGAGAACCAAATGGATGCGGAATTAATTCAGCCATAAAAAGTTTAAAGTTAAACGGTTTCAGAATAGGGGCACGGCGCACCGTGCCCGTACAAAGTCTCAGAGTAGGAGCACGGTTCTAGTTGAAGTTAGACCAAAGTTTTTTCGCCTGTTCGACAGCATTTGCTTTTATTTCCTGTTCGGAAACATCCAGCAGTTGATAATCACGAATCCGGAATTCCCCTCTTGTCATCACATCGCAGGGTAAGCCGCTCAAGCCAAAAAAAATGTTGCCAAAAATGGTGGATTCGCTAATCGGCGTTCTTGGCAAATAATCAAAAATCGCTAAATCCGCTTGGTATTTCGGTAAGATGTAACCTAATTTTCTGCTGCTACCGTGACTTCCGGAGAAGAGTTTAGAGGCAATTTCGGCATTATTTTTAAATAACAACTGCATGTAGTCAACACTATCTTCACCGCCTTCAAGGTGTGAACTGCGAATGAGCATGCCTTCTTTGCCTTCACGCAGCATGTTGCTCTGCATGCCGTCCGTTCCAAGCCCTGATTTTAATTTATTTAAATTTTGATTTGGAGTCATGCCAACCCTGTTATTCGCATTTGAAGATGGATTGTGCACAAATTGAGAGCCATGTTTCTGTATCAATTCAAGATCGGAATCTTTGATATGCAGACCGTGAATGATGAGACCGTTTTCATTGAGCAGATCAAATTCCGCTAACCTTTCCAAAACTGAGTTGTAGCCTTTGTTCAGGGCATCGGCTTCATCTGCTTTGTCTTCAGAGACATGCGCATGAATTCCCCATGAATCGAGCTTGCCTGCAGCGTCCCTGATTTTTCTTAAAGAAGAATCTGAGAGAGTAAAAGATGCATGCAAACCAAGCATTGGATGAACATACTGAGTTGCGGAAAACTTGCTGATTGCAGCTATATTTTCCTGCAGACTTGCTTCAAATATTTCTTGACCGTTACGGTCAGAAATTTCAAATGCGGTACTGATATTTAAACCGAGCTTTTCCGAAGTTTCCGCCAGTAGAGAGAGTGAACCTTCAATGTAGGAAGGACTGCAGTGGTGGTCAATGATGGTTGTCGTTCCGGCTTTCAGTGAGTCTACTAATCCTGCTTCAAAACAAGCTTGCGTAGAATCGTGATCAAGAGCGAGGTCCATTTCCCACCAAACCTGCTCCAGGATTTCATTGAAGTTACGCGGATTATTTTTCGGAAGAGGCATCCCCACTGCAAGTGCAGAATACAAATGATGATGAGCATTGATCATGCCGGGCAGAGCGGTTTTTCCACAGAGATCATGGACAACATCAAACTCTCCGGAAGGTTCGCTGGAACTTACACTTTCAATCGTGTCTCCGGCAATTGCGACATAGGCATTTTCAAGCAATGCAGGATCAGCACATGGATTGATCACATGTAAATTTTTCAACAGGGTTTTTTTCACGATCATCTCATTAAAAAAATTGATAATTCAGCGACTTAGTATATTAAGTCTTCTTAGTTTAAGAGTCAATTATTTTTCATTTTTTTAGTTTCAAATTTGTGACGTAGAAATTCCGCAAGAAAGTCGTTCCACAAATTATCGGGAATCATTTCCATTTCTAAAACCCAGATTTGTTCTGCAAGTTCAGCAAAGCTTCTCAGTTTGACTGCGTCTTTTTCTGTAGTCAGGAGGTATCCGGTTTTAGTTTTTGCTGTTGTTCCAGAATTTTCCGTACATCTTCAGTGCTATAATCATGGTGATCCGGAAATTCAATTTTGCCGATTATTTCAACACCTTGCTGTTCCAGCAAGCGCTCAAATCCTTTAGGTTGAGCAATACCTGATGTGAGCAGCAGACGCTTGTTTATTATTTCATTTAAGTTTAACTGTACCTTGCCGTCAAGTCGGGTGAGTCCTTGTACTTCATACTTGAAATTGAAAACAGGACAGCTGACCTGCAGCTCATGCTTGAGCATTTGCGAAACGGCATCTGAGGCGGCTAAATTTGTTTTTGTGAGAATGATTGCGTCAGCACGTTTCCATTGATTTACAGGTTCACGCAGCACACCAAAAGGAAGCAGATGCCGGTTTCCTAAACCCTGCTCTGCGTCTATCAAAAGCAAATTAAGATCACGGTGAATTGCTAAATGCTGATATGCGTCATCGAGCAGCAAGATGTCAGGATGATCCTGTTTTTCTGCTAAACCTGCTGTAATGAACCGTGAACTGCCTACGTAAACGGGCACCTCCGGATTCCGCTGTGCCAGTAAATAAGGTTCATCTCCAAAAAAAGCAGGATCAATCTTACTGTCTTCACAAAAACGCAGCCTCTGCTGAGAAGATGCGTCTTTACGTTTGTAACCTCGACTTAACACAGCAGGTTGTTTTTTCAAGCGTTGTAATTCCTTTACCAGCAGATCAACAACCGGTGTTTTGCCTGTTCCGCCGACCGTCAGGTTTCCTACAGAAATAACAAGAGTGTTAACACGGTTCGTTTTTAACCAGCCCTTTCTGTAGGCAAACAGACGTAAAAGTACAAAACTTTTGAAAACCTGTGAAATTACAAAAAGCAAAGGTTTTAAAAATTTGTTTGAAAAAATCATGGTTTTAATTCTACATTTTTTTGGACGTTTTCCATTTCAGAAAAAAGCGGTAATTGCTGTTTTTCATCAGCAAATACACGTGTCGGAGTTACAAAAACCATCACGTGATCGAAGCTGTTATTTGCACCACTTGTCCTGAATAAGGGGCCTAGTAAAGGCAGATCTTTAAAAAATGGCAGCCCCGACAGGCTTTGACCGGTACTGCTTTTGATCAGTCCTCCAAGCAGAAAGGCCTGTCCATTTTTCACAATGACCTGAGTTTGCGCGCGCTGGGTGTTGATCGGCGGGATCCCGTCAATGCTGGATCCTTCAGTAGGATTACTCGTTTCCGCAAAGATCTTAAGCCAAATCCTGTCATTTGTGTGCTTATCAATGTCCTCAATCAAACGAGGAGTCACCCTGAGTGTAATGCCAGTTTTCAACTCTTGCAAGCGGCTCGTTTTATCATCAGTGATTTTGATATGCAGAACGGAACCACTATTCATTTCTGCTTCCACGTTATTCAGAGTGACCACCACAGGCCGTGAAAGCATACGACCTTTGCCTTCACTCTGCAGCAAACGTAAGACAGCATCTACCTGCAGAGCCTGCGATGCGGCTGCAGGACCCAAAGCCAAACCTGCAGAAAAAGCACCCTGATCTGTGACGCTGACAGTTCCGTCCGCGGAAATACTTTTTGCACGGAATTCCAGTCCAAGCTGCCGTGAATGTGTTTCGCTGGTTTCAAACAAATGTGCTTCTATCCTGATCAAAGGCAGGGGTCGATCCCAAATCCGTACCAGTTTTTCCAACCATTCTACATGGGATTTGCTACCCTCCAGAATGAGGGTGTTGCTGAGCAAATCCGCAATTATTTGTGGCCGCATCACCGGGATTTCAGTTTCATCTTCAAGCCTCTGCTGGAGGGCTTTTCTCAAGCTCTCTTCAACACCCGGAATTGTCAGGGACTGTCCGTTACTCTTCACGGTTTGCGGACCTACACTTAAATACTTTAGCTGCAGGCGTACCATGCTGGAATCCGAACTGTTTCTGTTTCAGTAGCTTCAACTTCAATTTCTGACTCCAGCGTAAAAACTTCCGGATTTGCTGATGTAATGTCAGTGAGCCCGTTTTCCCATTGCTCAATCAATTGCGCTGTTAAATTGACGGATTCTTCCGAACCTCTTAAAACCAATGAATTAGGAGCAGGATATGCGACATGTACTAGACTGATTTCCTTCAGTTCTTTGCTGATTTCTGCTAAAAAGTCACGGATTTGTTTTTGCTCGGCAAAACGTATGTTAAGCGACTTTGTCACCAATGGAGGATCCTGTGTCCATGCTAAAACATGGAGTCCCGGATAATAAACCGCAAGCGCATTCTGACGCCGTGCTAAATCGAAGATTGCGTCCTCTATAGAGTTATATGCTAAATTGCGGATTACTTTGCGCTGCTTTATTTTTTCCTCATTAAAATGTAAAGTAATCTGTCCGGCTTGAGCTAATTCACGCAGAATATTTGTTAATAAAACGGGTGAATTGATTATTTTTTTGAAAGCCCGAAAGCGCCAAACGTCGGAACGTAAGACAATTCGGTGACGACCGTTGCGGCTTATCAAGGCCAAATCGTGACGTGAAAGCAATAGTTTTAAAATAGTTTCAGGATGATGACCCTGAACTTCAGCTACTTCCGGAAGACTCTGTATTGCNGGATCTATTTGTATTTTTTCAGGATGCAGTGCGAACTCTTGAAGCAGTGCATCCAGCATTTCAGTTAAAGTATTACCTGAACTTGTGGAAAGGGTGATTCCGGAACTAGGTGCTTTTTTCCAGACAATTCCGGACTCANCTGCTGAAACACTGAAGCCTGCTGCNGAAAATAAGATTATGGATAACAGCCACCGTTTCATTACTAGTTTAGCTTAGATTGTGACTTTTTGCTGATGAAGAAGCATAATTCAACTTCACTCAGTTGCCTGGTGTCAACGGAAGAACATCGGGCTTTCTGCTAAATGCCTGCAGATTATTTTCTTTGCCGCGGCTTAGGTCAAACTTTTGATCTAGCTTTTAGATACGACATTTTTTGGAATTACTCAAGCGGAGTGATGATATGATGTTTAAAGTCTTTAAGAAAATGTATTGTTAATTGCACAGCAATGAATTACGTTTCCTTGGAGACGGTTTTGAATAATCAGAGAAAAACAATAATTTTTTAACCTTAAGTCAGAGAAAATCATGCTAAAGCTCATTCGACGTCCGGACATGTGGATCACACTCGTGTTGTTTCTATTGATGATTCCAGCAGAGCGGATGGAACTATTTTCTTCACTGGAAAATTGGCTGCTCGGTAACCGGCATATTGTCCGCTTAAATACTTTAGAACCGGAGAAGACTCAATTTTCCTACGATGAAATTGTGATTGTAGATACTGAGGAAACATTCTTTGATGAGTATGGAAGCTGGCCGCTTAAACGTGCTGATATTGCAAAACTGACTACAAATTTAAAAAGGCTGGGTGCAAAAGTAATTGCACTCGATATGTTGATGGATTTTCCAAACGGATATGATGAAGATCCAATACTGGCGGAAGCCATGCAAAACACCGGAAATACCATTGTTGTCGCACAACTTGAATTCGGCGGTGATGGTAAATTCATAGAAGTTAATTATCCAACCGAAATTTTAAAAGCAGCAGCCGAAAGTGGTTACACCAATCACACCCTGATCGGGAACAAGATTTCACGCGTACGCTTTTTTCCGCAAGAGATAAAGGATCATAATGTCTGGCCTTTTGCCATAAAAACACTTGCCATGTACAAAGGAGTTGAGCCTCAACTGGAAAATGGACAACTCACAATTGGAGATATTGAAGTACCCTTGGATCCTTTTAATGATTTGTGGGTAGATTTTCCTTCACTTCCGCCGATGGCAACTTTTTTAGCAAAAGATACCCCTGCGGGAATTTCTGCTGCAGAAATTTTGCTGGAACTTGAGGATATTCCAGATGATGAATGGGACGAAGAAACAGAGGATCTGCAGGAACTGATCAGTGGAAAAATTGTTTTGGTTGGAGATACATCTGAAGTTTCCCACGATATCTTTACCAGTCCGATTGGAGAGGTTTACGGGATTGAGTTTCTAGCCGATACAATCATGACATTGATGAAAAATGCGCCGATTCGTCCCGCCAGTTCACAAAATGAAATGCTGGTGCTGTTGATACTTTTTATCTGTTTCGTAATCGTTGCGTTGATTCCAAAATATGAAAACTTATTGTTTCTGCTGATCATTGCTGCCTATGCGGGATTTGGCGTTTTTAGCTATGTTTATTATGGTGTCGCTTTTTCCATGAGTTATGCACTGATTGCCTGTGTACTGAGTACAGGCACCATTAACCTTTACCTGTTTATGATGGAACGTAAGCAGAAAGGATTTATTAAAGGCGCGTTTTCACAATATCTTTCTCCGACTGTTATTGATCAAATTGTAGAAAATCCTGAGATGCTGCAGCTCGGTGGAGAGAGGCGTGAAATGACCCCGTTTTTTTCGGATATTCAGGGTTTTTCAACCATTTCAGAAGGTTTGACTCCGGAAGAATTGGTGCAGTTACTCAATGAATATTTAACGGCAATGTGTGACATTATTTCTTCACATCAAGGTACAATAGATAAATTTGAAGGTGATGCGATCATCGCATTTTGGGGAGCACCTTTAGACTTGCCNAACCACGCTACTGTCGCCTGTCACGCAACTATCGAGATGCAGCGACGCGGTGANGAACTGCGTAAAATGCTGCGTGAGCAGAGCCGTCCCCTGCTCTTCACCCGTATGGGTTTGAACAGCGGTCCGGTAGTTGTGGGCAATATGGGTTCAGCAGAACGTATGGATTACACCATGATGGGTGATGTTGTCAATTTGGCNGCAAGACTTGAAGGTGCGAATAAATTTTATAAAACCTTCAGTATGATTTCCGGTAGTACATATGAACTTGCAAAAGATGATATTGACAGTCGTCAGCTGGATATTATCAGGGTGGTTGGAAAAAATGAACCAGTTCCGGTTCATGAACTGCTGGCCCGTAAGAATGAAACNAGCGGTGAAATGAGCGGAGTGGTGGAGCAATATATGAAAGGTCTGAAGCTCTATCAAGACAGAAACTTCAAAGATGCAATTGCGGAATTTGAAAAAGTCTTAAGCATCGATTCTGAGGATGGACCATCCCAGACTTATATTAAACGCTGCGGAATGTTCCTNGAGTCTCCTCCGGAAAAAGACTGGGACGGTGTGTTTACTTTTACAGAAAAAGGATGAGTCAGAATAACAGATGAAACAACGTCTTGATCGACTGCTTGTAGAGCAAAAACTTGCGCCTTCCCGGGAAAAAGCACAGGCGTTTATTATGGCAGGCATAGTGAGGGTTGACGGTCAGCCGGCGGGAAAATCAGGTCGTATGATCAGTACTGATTCACTTTTGGAAGTACTGGGGACAGACCAGCCGTTTGTGAGTCGCGGTGGAGTTAAGCTCAAAGCTGCTCTGGAATACTTTGAGATAGAACCTAAAAGTCTTGTCGCACTTGACATTGGTTCCTCAACCGGAGGATTTACTCACTGTTTACTGCTTGGTGGAGCAGAAAAAGTTTTTGCAGTCGATGTAGGTTATGGTCAGCTTGCGTGGGAATTACGTCAGGATCCACGGGTTAACTCACTCGAGCGTACAAATATCCGCTATCTGGAATTTGAAAAACTTGGTGAATATGTGGACCTTGTTGTTATTGATGTTTCGTTCATTTCACTGAGGTTGATTTTTCCAAAAGCTCTTGAGTTTCTAAAACCCGGCGGATCTCTTGTCGCACTAGTCAAACCGCAGTTTGAAGCAGGTGTTGATGATGTGGGGAAACGTGGCAAAGTCAGCGATACTGCGGTACATGAGAAAGTCCTTGAAACTCTAAAAGTTGAGGCTCAGACACAAGGTTTTATTGTTCTTGGACAAACAAAATCGTCAATTGTAGGAAAAAAAAGCGGCAACGAAGAATTTTTTCTGTGGCTGCAAAAACCTCAAAATTCTGACTCAAACCAGTCATGAGCAGTGATCACGCACCATTTGATCTTCCGGACCAGACATTTCTTCGCGTTTCTCTGGAACATATAGTTCCTAACCCTCAACAGCCACGCAAACAATTTTCGGATATATCACTACAGGAACTGGCACAGTCAATTCGAGCGCAGGGTGTGCTGCAGCCTTTAGTTGTCCGCAAACATCCAAGTCTGGAAAACCGTTATGAACTGGTTGCTGGGGAACGTCGCTGGCGTGCCTTAAAACAACTTGAAGTCCCTCAGGTTCCGGTAATTTTGCGGAAAGTGGGCGATGATGAAATGCTGGAAGTAGCGCTGCTGGAAAATATTCAGCGGGAAAACCTGAGTGTAATCGAAGAAGCACAGTCTTATCAAGTCCTCCTGCAAAGTCACGGATACACTCAGGAAGAACTAGCCCGTAGAATTGGTAAAGACCGTTCCACAATCGCCAATCAAATGCGTTTGCTCCTGCTTCCTTCACCCCTGAAAAATGATCTTGAAACAGGCCGCATTACGGCGGGACACGCCCGCTCAATTTTGGCACTACCCGGCACTGCTTTTCAGTTGGAAATGCGTGAACGTCTTTTACTTAACTCCTGGTCTGTACGTGAAACAGAACGACAGGTCAGGTTGAAGCTGGATTTTCTTGAAGTCAGTCCACAAAAACAGGGTGATAAAAATCCCGCGCCGGCAGGAACTTCCGAAACTCAGCTTTCAAAAGCGGAAAAGGACACGCATATACAAAATCTTGAAGAAGAACTCCAGCGTCGACTGAGAACACGTGTGGAGATAAAATTCCGTGAAGGCAAAGGGCAGATCAAGATTGATTATTTTTCTTTGGAGGAATTTGAACGGCTCTATGAATTGCTTACTTCTTGCTGATTTATTTGAGAAAAACTGCTCAAAAGCAAGTGAAAATTTGATTTACTTTTTGTAGGTTTTCTTGTATAATCAAGGGTTAATTCTAATATTGGGGAATATTTCCAATATTTTTTGTCAGACATTCTCAACTAAATCAGGAGATTATTATGAGGTTAGGAACAACAACAACACTCACCCACGGCGTTACTGCGGCAGCCTCTGTCACAACAACAGAGAGGCTGGTTTTTATTAAGAAAGTATACAGCCTGCTAGCCATGTCAATGCTGACAGCTGCTGTTGGNGCATATTTGGGTTCNGGTCCACTGTTCCTCGTAGTGGCNCCAAATATGATGCTTTTCTTTNTACTTCAAATTGGACTGATATTTTTTGCTTCTTTTGCAGCTCGAAAGCCCGGATTAAATATCATTGCCCTTTTTAGTTTTACAACTGTTTCGGGATTAACATTGGGACCTATGTTGATGAGGGTAGGGCCTACTATCGCTGCAGAAGCTTTTATCCTAACTGCGATCACCTTTGTGTGTTTGAGTTTATATGTAGTCTATTCTAAAAAAGATTTCAGCTTTATGTCTGGATTCTTAATGACGGGACTTATTGTCATAGTCGTAGGAGGATTACTGAATATATTCTTTATACAAAGTGGNATGATGCACTTCGTTATGTCAGGCGCAAGTGTGTTGCTGTTCAGTGGTTTCATTCTCTATGATACCTCAAATATTTTGCGCTACTACGGCACCGACGAACACGTCTCCGCCACGTTGGCTTTGTACCTCGACGTGCTGAACCTGTTTATTGCGCTGTTGAGTATCCTCGGCATCATGAGTGATGATTAACAGAAAGTTGCTTTAAGTGAGCGGGAATCCTGAACAATGTTCCGGCGTTCCCGTTCTTTCATCCTTGTGCCTCAAACTTCAAATGTCCTCCCTGTATTTTAAGTNGATTCGCTGAGATTACTCTCAGAAATCACACTTAGAAAACTTNAGGCCTGTTGCTTTAACTAAGACATTCCAAAGGTTTTGAGAACAATCTAAAATTATTTTGAAAAAAATTGAAAATATATTTGCTTTTCTTTAGAAAAAGAAATATATTAAGGGGTTAGATTTGAAAATGCCTTTAAAGGTGGCATATTTAATCAAAACTCCCTCCACATGAGCCTTGGCCATTATCCATATGCGTAACGTNTTTCAGTACCAACATTGCGAATTTTCCGTCAGACGGGAAAAAACTGGAAAAGTGCCTCCGGAGAAAATAACGGATCAACGCTGTTTTTATTACAGCTCCGGATTGTGTGACAAAACCATTCTGCGTTAAACAAGTTCCAAGTGAAAGCCTGCTTTCATTTTTTCAGCTGCAGATTAGACCAACAACAACCCTAACCTTAGTCAGTTCTTATGCCTTCAACATTAGAAAATCGTCATCGTATTCGTAGATCTTTCGGAAAACTTTCTGCTCCGATCAAAGTTCCACATTTGTTGAAAGTTCAATTAGATTCTTTTGAACGCTTTCTTCAACGCGACGTTCCACCTGATCANCGTGCGGACAAAGGTCTTGAAGCAGTNTTCCGCTCAGTATTCCCTGTTTCTGATTTTAGTGGTTCCTCTACATTGGAATATGTCCATTATCGTTTAGGGGATCCAAAATATTCAGTTGAAGAATGTCGGGTGCGCGGGGTTACTTTCGCTTGTCCTGTACGGGCAGCGCTACGTTTGATTGTCTGGGAAAAGGATACTGAGTCAGATGTAAAGCACATTCGTGATATAAAAGAGCAGGACATTTATNTAGGTGAATTACCGTTAATGACTCCAACAGGTTCTTTTATCATCAATGGAACTGAACGTGTGATCGTGAGTCAGATGCACAAAAGTCCAGGTGTTGTTTTCACACATGACAAGGGTAAAAGCCACTCCAGCGGGAAGTTACTTTATTCTGCACGAGTGATTCCTCAGCGTGGATCATGGCTCGATTTTGAGTTTGACAAAAAGGATGTGCTTTATGTGCGTATTGACCGCCGCCGCAAATTTCATGCAACAGTACTGCTGAGAGCTTTGGGTTACACTGAGGATCAACTGCTGGAATATTTCTATCAGTTTGAAAAGCTTGACTTGAGCAAAGTTAAGGCAGGAGAGGATCTTGAAACGCAGAGTTATCTACGTGTTATGGATCCGAAAATAATTCTGGATCAGCGTCCGCAACTCCCAATCGCGGATCCAAAATCTGGCGAAGTTCTGATAAAATCCGGCCAACGGATTAATAAGCGTTTGTTAAAAAAACTTGAAGCCGCAAAANTCACCCGTATAAATGCGACCCTCAATGAAATAAAAGGCCGTATTATCGCAAAAACTATTTTCAAAGATGACGGTGAAGAAATCTTGGTGCCGTGCAATACGCCTTTAACGACTGAGCTGTTGACGACTCTGGTAGAAAACGGTGTTAAAGAGGTTGAACTGTTACACATTGGTCCGCAAAAAACGGGTTCTGCTCTGCGTGATACTTTAGAATTGGATAAAGTAACTTCACCGGAACAGGCTCTGATAGAACTTTATAAAAAAATGAAGCCGGGTGATCCTCCCACTCTCGAGGCCGCGCAATTGATGCTGGAAAATTTCTTCTTCAAAAGAGAACGCTACAGCCTTTCCAAGGTCGGACGGTTAAAGATAAATGAAAAACTGGAACTTGATGATCCACTGGAAAATACCGTACTGACGAAGGTTGATATTTTGAAGACAGTTAAATATCTGCTTGAATTAAAAGAAGGCTACCCGAACAGAATGATTGATGATATTGATCATCTGGGTAACAGGAGAGTCAGGAGTGTTGGTGAACTTTTGGAGACTCAATTCCGGATTGGACTGGTAAGGATGGAGCGTACCATTAAGGAACGTATGTCCCTGCAGGATTCAGAAACCATGATGCTGCATGACATCGTGAACGCAAAACCTGTTGCGGGTGCGATCCACGAATTTTTTGGCAGCAGTCAGCTTTCTCAATTTATGGATCAAACGAATCCACTTTCAGAGATCACCCACAAGCGTCGCTTGAGTGCTCTGGGACCTGGAGGTTTAACACGTGAACGCGCCGGTTTTGATGTGCGTGACGTTCATTCTTCTCATTACGGTCGGATTTGTCCAATTGAAACCCCTGAAGGTCCGAACATCGGACTGATTGCCTCACTTGCGACTTTTGGTAGAGTCAATGAATTTGGTTTCATTGAAACGCCTTATTTGAAAGTTGAAAACGGAGTTGTTACGGACAAGGTTGAATATCTTTCTGCAATCGAGGAAGAAAAATACAGCATTGCNCAGGCGAATGCGAAACTTGACAAGAAAAAAGCCTTTATCAATGATTTCATTACTTCACGTGTAGGTAGTGAATTCAGCATGGTCTTAAAAGAAAATATAGACTACATTGACATTTCTCCGCGTCAGCTCGTTTCTGTGGCAGCAGCCATGATTCCATTTCTTGAGCATGATGATGCAAACCGTGCCCTGATGGGGTCCAACATGCAGCGTCAGGGAGTGCCTCTGGTCAAACCAAAAGCTCCGTTAGTAGGTACAGGCATTGAACATCAAGCTGCACTNGATTCCGGAAGTTGTGTGGTCGCCAGTCGTACCGGTATTGTCGATAATGTTGATGCCGGACGTGTCGTAATTCAGGCAGATGTTGATCTTTCAAGTGAAGACACGATTGTTCCAGCAAACGTTGATATTTACCACTTGATTAAATACCAACGTTCAAACCAGAACACCTGTATCAATCAGCGCCCTCTAGTTAAAAAAGGAGATCGTGTTAAGGCAGGTGATGTTATTGCAGACGGATCTTGTACAGAAAACGGTGAAATCGCACTCGGACAAAATATCAATATTGCTTTCATGCCTTGGCGTGGTTACAACTTTGAGGATTCTATTTTGGTCTCTCAACGTTTAATGCATGAAGATACTTTTACTTCTGTGCATATTGATGTGCTTGATACAGTTGCCCGTGATACAAAATTAGGAAAAGAAGAGATCACTCGGGATATTCCAAACGTCAGTGAAGAAGCACTCAAAAATCTTGATGAAAGCGGAATTATTGCGGTTGGCACAAGTGTTAGTTCAAAAGATATTCTGGTTGGAAAAGTAACACCGAAAGGTGAAACACAACTCAATCCTGAAGAAAAGCTGCTGCGTGCAATTTTTGGTGAAAAAGCAGGAGATGTACGTGACACTTCTTTACGTGTTCCTCAAGGAGTCGACGGAGTGGTAACTGATGTTGTGGTCTTTAACCGTGAAGGTGTTGAACGTGATGAGCGGACCAGACAAATTGAACAGGAGTTGCTGGCACGTTATGAAAACGATCATTATGACGAAATACGTATTGTTCA
>JGI26245J51145_1000984_pt1 | contig 15044 bp, 9 predicted proteins | sample SaaInlV_200m_DNA_3_FD_51145 | JGI IMG/M metagenome (IMG submission 51145)
GATATGTTTGTTAGCCGGTGGATGATTAGTTTTAACAACTTGCATCGGTAAAAATAAATAGAAATTACAATAATTTTAATGCCATGGCAGAAATATAGAATTGGTTTTCCACAATATAGACTTAACGATGATATTTAAATATTCACTAAATTATAACTCACATATCAACAATCAATTATGACATCACAGGATCCAAAACAATCTCAAGCGGAAAAAAAACTCCATGACTCTGAAAATATGTTCCGCATATTATTTGAGACCAGCCAAAATGCTATATTTATAATGAAAGAGAATTTTTTTATTGAATGTAACCAAAATTCTTTAGAAATGTTTAAATGTGAACACGGTGATATTATTGGCCACACCCTAATGGAATTTTCTCCTGCTATTCAGCCTGATGGCACAGATTCATCAAATAAGGCTTTTGCAAAAATTGATGCAGCATGGAAAGGAGAGCCGCAGTTATTTGAATGGCAGCATAAGAAATTTGATGGTACATTATTTGACACCGAGATTCGCCTGAATTTAATCCAATTGTCCACCGGTCCATTAATTCTAGCCACAGTCAAAGACTTCACAGATCACAAAATTGTCGAGAATGCACTAAGTGACAGTCAAAATAAATACAAAACGCTTTTCCAGAAATCTGCTGATGCAATATTAATAATTGAAGGGGATAAATTCGTTGACTGCAACGATGCCACAGTTAAAATGCTAAAGTATGATAACAAGGCAGAATTATTAGAAACCCATCCGTCTGCACTATCACCACCAAGGCAACCTGACGGCCGTGACTCCTTTGAAAAAGCAAACGAGATGATGTCTATAGCAATTGACCATGGGAGTCATCGATTTGAATGGGATCATAAACGAAAGGATGGTGAGGTATTCCCGGTAGAAGTGCTTCTCACATCTGTCCCTCTCCCAGAAGGGCATTTTATCCATGTTGTATGGAGAGATATAACTGCCCGCAAAAAAGCAGATCTATTATTGAAGGAGAGCGAAGAAAGATTCAGACGACTTTTTTATGATTTAGGGGATGCTGTTTTTGTTTGTGGTATCGGTGAGAATGGTGGAATTATTCTGGAAGTTAACCCATCTGCAGAATATCAGACTGGATACAGTTCAGATGAACTGATCGGAATGAAAATGGATAATTCTCTTGTTGTTGAAGGTTCAGGTGATCTTAGCTTTTTAGAAATTGATGTCAAATTACTAAATGGTGAACCGGTTACTACTACTGAAATGAAAAGAAGAAAAGATGGGACTGAATACTGGGTGGAAATTGTCCTTACTCCAATTGAATACCAAGGAAAAAAGGCCTGCATCTCAATTAATCGTGATATCAGCAAACGAAAACGCCTGGACAAACTAAACAAAGTGTTATTACAGATTTCCGATACTGCTACTTCGGCCTCGAATTTGAAAGAATTGTTAAAATCAATCAGAGAAATTCTCCACAGTGTGATCGATACCACCAACTTTTATGTAGGTCTATATGATAAATCTACTCACACAATCTCAGAACCTTATTCAGAAGATACGCATGATAAATATCTATCTTATCCGGCAGGAAAAACATATACATATTACGTTATCAAAACTGGTCGGGCATTATTTGCCAATGATGAAATATCTGAAGTATTGGAAAAAAAGGGAGATGTTGAAACCTTTGGTACCGATTCAAAGCTTTGGCTTGGTGTTCCTTTAATTACAAAAGACACTGTAATCGGAGCCCTGGCAGTGCAGAGTTATACAGACGAAAATCTATATTCTGAGGGCGATCTTGATATTTTGCAGTATGTGTCTACCGAAATTGCTACCGTTATCAGACGTAAGCAGGAAGAAAAAGACAGGGCAATTCTTGAAGCTCAGTTACGTCGGTCACAGAAATTGGAAACCATTGGTACCCTCGCCGGTGGGATTGCCCATGATTTTAATAATATTCTGACACCAATTTTGGGTTTTACGCAAATGGCAATGATAAAGATGGACCCAGATGAAACTTTATACAAAGATCTTGAACAAATCCTAAATGGCGCTAATCGGGCCCGGGACCTTGTCGATCAGATTCTCCTATTTAGCAAACAGGATGAAAGAGAACGTTATCCTATTGAGCTCCAATTTTTAATAATTGAAGCAATGAAACTATTGCGTCCTACAATTCCCACAACTATTGAAATCACACAAGATATCGACAATTCATGCGGAAATGTAATCGCCGATGCTACTCAAATACATCAGGTCATCGTTAATCTCTGTACTAATGCCTGGCAGGCCATGGAGGAATCAGGCGGTACCATTTCGATTGATTTAAAACAAGTGATAATCGACGAAAGTACTCAAAACAAGTTTCCGAATCTTAACAATAGTCATTATGCCTGCCTTTCAATATGTGATACCGGAATTGGCATGACTAAATCTGTAATCGAACATATTTTTGAACCCTTCTTCACAACAAAAAAAGTTGATAAAGGAACCGGTTTAGGGCTTTCTGTTGTTCATGGGATTATCCTGGGTCATAGAGGCAATATTGATGTTTCAAGTAGACCTGGTGAAGGAACCTGCTTTAAGGTTTATTTGCCAATCGTATATTCAAAAAAAGAGACTGATAAGATTACAGATACTTCATTAGCCGTTGGAAACGAGAGTTTACTGGTGGTGGATGATGACGAAATTGTTGGAAACATGATTCAGAGATTATTAAAAGAGTTAGGATATCGATCGGATTTATTCTCTGGCAGTCTCGAAGCATTAAATGCATTCCGGGATCAACCTGATAAATATGATCTCGTGCTTACTGATTTTACCATGCCGGATATGACTGGAGTAGAATTATCTATCGAAATTCAAAAGATAAAATCTGGTACACCAATTATTATTATCACGGGAAATAGAGGTATAATTAGTAGTGATCATTTGAAAAAAGCCGGTATTTTAAAAATTCTAGATAAGCCAATAGGAATTAACGCATTTTCACATGAGATTCGTGATGTTCTGGATAACAGGGAAGGTTCAGCAATTTAAATAAATGGAATAATGTAAAATGTCATTAACCAAGCTAAACCGATAAATAAACAATAGAACCATAGGCCTGACAGAAACACCATATTAAAGAGCATCCTGATGAAAAGAAAACGCAAAGGATTCTCCATCCGTTGTGTTAATGATGTTGAATAGATTCCAATATAATTACTGTAACATACATAAGATATACGCCAATAGTATGAGCTGCTATTGTAATTATAGAATCTACATTCTCGGCATAAGACGATTTCTTTGATAATACGTTTTTGGATAGCTTATTAATCACCCCCACCTTGCAATTACATCTAATTTCAAAGCGTTTGAACAAGAGAAACCTATAGTACATATAAATCCATATCAGTTGTAATTTTTCAGGCAAATGACATAAATAATTTGAAAACTAGTCAAGAAAGAAGATTGAAAATATGTTCAATGACCAATTAAGAATTTTAGCGAAAATTCTCAAGAGGGTGGCTTACTTTACCGTATCCATATTTATTTTTATACTGATTATAGAAATAATCCGAATGATTCAGACACTCATTTCCATTCACCCGATTCTGGCCTGGTCAGTGGGGATCATTATTTCGCTGTCTATACTATGGGGTATTTGGAAAATCTATCGATTGATGAGAAGTTTTCCCACTTCTCCCAAACCACCAAAATTATCAAAATTTGAAGGAAAGCATTCTTCCGCCTATAAAAAGGAATATATTGAATATTTGATAAAAATAGCCAAATCTCTGGTAAATAATAACAATATCAATAAGTCAATCATCAGTGTGCTTAAGACCCGGCTGAATGATGAGAAATACTCATTAATTCAAAATTCACCTGATGCTCTCGACGATTTGATAGAATCCATCGAAGCCGATTTAATTAAACCAGCTTTATCCGAACTGGATGAGCTTGCCGAAATCGCCGTTAAAAATACAGTCAGGGATACCATGATTGGTGTTATGCTGCTGCCTTTCAAAGCAGCGGATATTTACCTGGTTGTGTATCGAAACGGCATGATGTTTTTTGAATTGATAAAGATTTACAATGTACGTCCGACCATTGGGCATACTTACGAAATTTTTAAGGATGTTGTGAAAATGGTGGCAACTGTAAATATCCTCAGCTATACCGAAAGATTTACACAGCGACTGATGGCAAACTTGCCGATATTAGATAAAACCGCCGATGATATCATACAGGGAACCGGTGCCGGAGTGATGACTACAGCTGTTGGAAAGGCTACCATCCAAAGATGCCGAACTTTTACTTATTGGAATATTGAAGAACAACTGCCTGCCTATAAAAAAGTGACACGCGACTTCTTTGTTTATGTAAAATTCATTCTTTCTGATGATGTACTTCCCCTCCTTTCGACACCATGGAAGCAATCCTGGGGATACATAAAAGGACTATTTATAAAAAGTGATCCAGAGGAGATCGATGCCGGGGCTTCATCCAAATCAAAATGGAAATTCTGGAAGAAAACACCCTCCGTTTGAGTTGGTGTTCTTAGACATTTTATTATAACTACAGCAATAATAATCACAAGATTGAAAAATACAACAAAAATCAATTTTATACTTATAGTGGCATTGTTATGTGTGAGTACATCATCGATTATTGCACGGTGGTTATTTGATGTCCCTGCTGTATCATTGGCATTCTGGCGGATGCTCACAGCCAGTATATTTCTTTGGATATATAGCCTGTCAATACCCCGTAGCCAATTGTCAAATAAAAACCGATGGTTAACAGCCCTTTCTGGCTTTTTTCTTGGACTTCATTTTTTGTTCTTTTTTGGTGCCCTCAAACTGACTACTATTGCCAATGCTACATTCCTGGCAACTATGGCTCCCATCTTCACATTGATAATCGAAAAACTTGTATTAAAACGACAATTGTCCTCCGGTCTTGTGAACGGAATCCTGATTGCCATCGTAGGATTGATAATTATTGTTTGGAATGATTTTGATTTCGAATCTGTCCACATGAGAGGCAATTTGCTGTCACTCACATGTTCATTTTGGATTTGTATTACTTATCTACTGACCAATAAAATCCGTCAAACTACGACAACTATCGTCTATTCAAGGTCATTGTATTTCTGGGCAGCAGTCACCCTTTTTATAGTCGCTATATTCTCTGGTGCAGAAATGTATTCTTTTTCAGGGATGGAATATACCGGTCTTGTTCTACTTGGGTTAATCCCGACAATATTTGGTCATAGTCTTTTATATTATGCCTTGAAATTCGTTCCCCCGACGGCGGTGGCATCAGTCCCCCTTGGCGAACCGGTTATTGCCTCAATAGCCGCCATGTTCATTTTCCATGAATTTGCCGGATTGAATATTTTTATTGGCGGATTTATCATTTTAACTGGATTATTCATCACCATAAAATTTAAAATCTCAAATTAATTTAAAAGAAGAAGCCCCGTTTCCGGGGCTTGTGTTTGGAAGGAGATAATTAGAGAGTGTTTATTTGAATTCGAGAGTTTGTGTTGAACCTTGCGGTCCGGCTCCAATTATCAATTTTGAGTTTCGCTTCTAAAGAGCGGGAACTTGATTGTTCCCAAAAATTAACCATTTTCACTATTTATTCGACAAAAACCATACCATCAAATCATTAATTTCTCATACTTGACAAGTTTTGGTCCATTATCATTTAAATAATTCTTGTTATATATTGTAATTACAATAGTTAAATAAATTTATAATAAGATTTAAGTTTTGGTTGACAAGATAACGATTGTTCATTCGAAAATTATTCAGGTGGAGAATTATATATAATCCTTATACCAATATGATATAGTATTCTCAATTTGACGATCTGGTTTTACAATATTGTTATTTGCAATAATTAGAGCTGAATAACAATCTTGGAAACAAACTTATTGTTGAGATAATATTTTCTTTTTGGATTTCGGCAGTTTGGCAATAATGAGTTCATAGGACTGATCTATCAGAATTTTCAGGGTATCAACAGGGATGGAATCATCAAGAATAACTGTATTCCAGTGATCCTTATTCATATGATAACCGGGTATAATACAGGCAAATTGTTCTCTAAGAATCAGGGCATCCATTGGGTCACATTTCAGGTTTATTCTGAGTGGATCTGCCTCAATACTAATCAACGCAAACATTTTACCGGAGACCTTATAAACTTTTACCTCCGGTCCAAACGGGAAGCCAGCTTCTGAGCCTGTTTTTGATTCAAGATACTTATCTAAAAATTGGAGATTCAACTAAATGGTCCATTAGTTAATTATAATTTTTTGACTTGAATAGTAATCCACATCATTCATTGACCAGGAGATTTGGATTTCCCACAATCCATTTTCGAATGTACTGGTATTAATAAATTGATCACCATTTATAAGTTCTAAATTTATTTGCCTGTCTAAATTTTTATCTGATGGTCGGTAAAACACAATATTTCCAATGATAATATCGTTGATAAACTTATCATTTATTTTCACCTTTACACCACTTCCACGTACATATTTGATAATAAAGGTCTCTCCCAATGCTGCAGTTCGATTGGCCTTATCCAATTGCTCCTGATAGACTAAATCCTGACTGTAATAATCTTCCACCACCAGGTTTTCATCAATTGTCATCGTAAATATTACCAATGTAATTATAGCTATCAGGAAAAGAATGATTGATATTATTAGGCCTGTTAGAAAACTGGGGGCTTTCATATTATTTCTCCGGTCCTATAAAACTTGTGTTAACTGTTGTGATCAACTCTTCACCAGCATATACATTAATACTGATCTCGGTTTGTTTACCATTAATATTTGAGGCGGGTAAAATTACAAAGAATGCTGATTCAGAAATGGAATCGGATTCAACCACCATCTCGGATACCATGACAATTTCTCCAGTATTTCCCACCGTTTCCAGGTTGATTGGCATACGGTTATACGTTTTATTCATGATTTTGATATTATATAAGTTCTGAATCCTTTCACCATCCAATACCTGGTACATTATGCCAGGTGTTCGCAGAATAGTCGCTTCAATTGGTGTTCTTATAAATAATAGGGCAGATACTAAAATGACTAAAACTGTCAGCAATGTTGAATATCCGGCCGCCCTGGTAGTGAATATTTTTTTAACACCGGATTTTATAGAATTATATGATGCATACCGGATCAATCCCCGTGGCAGATCCATATTATCCATGATTGCATCACAGGCATCAATGCAGGCAGTGCAATTGACACATTCAAGCTGGGTGCCATTGCGGATATCGATTCCTGTAGGACATACCCGAACACAAAGATGACAATCTACACAATCACCTAATTCGTCTGAGCGGGATTTCTTTCCCTTTCCCCGTGGTTCACCGCGTAAAAAATCATAATGCACAACAATTGAATTTTGGTCAAGAAGTACACCCTGTAAACGTCCATATGGACAAATAAGAGTACATGCCTGCTCCCGAAGCCATGAGAATACAATATAGAACATCGTACTGAAAACTATCATTGAGAATAGACCACCAATATGTTCATTTGGAGCTTCGGTGATTATCTTAATCAATTCATCTTTGCCAATGATGTAGGCCAGAAAGGTGTTTCCGATTAGAAAAGCAATAAAGTAGAAAATGATATGTTTGAGGGATTTTTTGAATATTTTTTCACTGGTCCAGGGCGAATTATTTAATCTCCGCTGATCGTTCCCGTCGCCCTCAATAAGATATTCGATTTTGCGAAAAACCATCTCCATGAAAATGGTCTGAGGGCAAACCCATCCACAAAAAATGCGTCCGAATACAACTGTGAATAATATGATGAATATGATGAGGGCGATAAACGCCAGACCAAAAATAACAAGATCCTGCGGCCAAAATCGGAATCCTAAAATGTAGAATTTTCTGTTTAGGATATCCAGCAACAAAACAGGATGTCCGCTGATGGTCAGAAAGGGACCGGAAAACAGTATTGCCAGTAATAGATAACTTACCCATGTCCTGGCATTGTAAAATTTTCCTTTTGGCTTTTTGGGATATATCCAAATCCGCTTACCTTCTTTGTCTATTGTTGAGAGATGATCTCTATACTCTCCTGAATCTTTTGTACCTGTGATATGTGGATCGATCATGTTGTTAATTTTTAAGGCAAAATCTCATTGGAAAATTTACTTAAAAGAAATAAGCCGATCAGATTAATAATTCCAACCGGCTTATAAAATTCAGTGAGATATTTCTGTGTTTAGGGTTGGTATAAATCTCCCTGGCGATCTTTTGCTTTGGCAGGTTTTGTACCTTGCAATGTTAAGATATAACTGCTGACCTGATGGATGGCATCTGGTGACAGAGTTGTATTCCATGGGATCATGCCTTTAGCCGGCACACCTATCTTGATTATTTTAATGATATCATTAATACCTCCACCATGAATCCAGTATTCATCTGTCATATTGGGGCCAATGCTTCCCCCTCCATCTGGTAGGTGGCAGACGGCGCAATTTTTATCCCAAACATTTTTCCCTAAGGTCAGAGATGCTTCGTCGGTTAGAGCGATCCAGTCTATATCATTACCGGTCTGGCTGTTATCATCAAAATCAGAAGCGCTCACATATGATGTGGGAAATATATCGTTCAATTTGTTCAAATCATCTGGAGATGCTTTTCTTTTTGCCTCAATTATGAGATCTGAAAACGATATCTCATTTCCAATAAATTGACCAAGTTGTTTTCTCAGCCTTGGCGTCATATCAATATCATTTGAGTATAGGGGTGATTGGTATCCAAATCCTGAAGCACCCGGACCGTTACCTGCTTCGGTATAAGATAAATTCATTTGCTTCATATAGCTGACATGCTGGGAATCACCAATTCCAAAAACATGAAAATAGATAAAATATAAACCAGCCCAGGCAATTGTAATATAGAACAGATACAACCACCATGGCGGCATATCATTATCCAATTCCATGATCCCGTCATAGTTATGATCTAGTAATACATCTTTTTCTTTTACCACTCCTATTTCCCTTTCTGTGAAATATTATCACTGTCTAATGGTAAACTGCTCATTTTTTCGATGAATGGTTTTTTCATTGTCACCACCCAATACATGACACCTGCAAAAATGAGTAAAAATATGATCAGGGAAATAATTGGGAATACCCCCACCCCTGATTCTGGAGAAAATATATGCCTTATCATCGTATTATTTTGCCTTTATATCGGTTCCCAGTCTTTGCAGATAGGCAATTATGGCGATAAGCTCAGTATTCCATTCTGCATGGGAAACGCCCTGCAATTTTAAATTAGCAACAATTTCATCACCCTGATTTTTCATGTGGTCGTATGCCAGTGCATCAAATCCTTTTTCGTATGGAACACCAAGCTTTTGCATGGCACGGATTTTTGCTGCNGTCACATCGGTATCAAGATAATTATTTTCAAGCCATGGGTATGAGGGCATAATCGTTCCCGGAGAGATAGCCTGCGGATCTATCATATGATTATAATGCCATGCATCCGGATATTTACCGCCAATTCTGTGTAGATCGGGACCGGTGCGTTTGGATCCCCATTGGAAAGGGTGATCATAGACAAATTCACCAGATTTTGAATATTCACCATATCTCACAGTCTCAGACCGGAATGGTCTCACCATTTGGGAATGGCAGGTATAACAACCCTCAGCCACATATACATCCCTGCCTTCGAGCTCAAGAGGAGTGTAGGGTTTGACACTGGATATGGTTGGCACATTGCTTTTGACAATGAGCATGGGGACAATTTCGATGATACCGCCAATAGCTACAGCAACAACAACCCATACAAAAAATTGAACCGGTCGTCTCTCAAGCCATCTGTGTTTTAATTCGTTTTTTCCCAATGCGGCTGCAGGTGTGGTCAGAGCTGGAGCCTGATCTTCCTCTTCAGCAATAAGACTACCAGATTTAACCGTTTTCATTAAGTTATAAACAAGTATAAACATACCGGATAAGTACAATGCCCCGCCAATTGCTCTAATCCCGTATAGAGGTATAATCTGGATTACCGTCTCCAGAAAATTGGGATATTGAAGGAATCCATCTGCGGTAAATTGTTTCCACATCAGGCTCTGAGTAATACCGGCCCAGTATAGAGGTATGGCATAAAATACAATTCCAAGTGTTGATACCCAAAAATGAATGTTGGCAAGTTTTACAGAATAAAGTTTGGTGTTAAACAATCTTGGAATCAGCCAATATAGGATAGCAAATGTAAGAAGGCCATTCCAACCCAGGGCACCAATATGTACATGCCCAATGGTCCAGTCGGTAAAATGCGAAATGGCATTAACGCTTTTAAGGGACATCATTGGACCTTCAAACGTTGACATTCCATAAGCAGTAACTGCAACAACCATCATCTTTAATATGGGATCCTGGCGAACGCGATCCCAGGCACCTCTCAGGGTCAACAGGCCGTTTAGCATACCACCCCAACTAGGGGCGATGAGCATGATGGAAAATACCGTTCCGAGAGACTGAACCCAGTCAGGTAATGCTGAATACAATAAATGATGAGGACCAGCCCAGATATATAAGAATATCAGCGCCCAGAAATGGACAATGGATAATCGATATGAAAAAACAGGTCGGTCAGCTGCTTTTGGTAAAAAGTAATACATCATACCCAGATATGGTGTAGTCAGAAAAAATGCCACTGCATTGTGACCATACCACCATTGGACGAGGGCATCCTGAACACCGGCATAAACTGAATAACTTTTTAAAAAGGTAACAGGAAGTTCGAAAGAGTTGACCACATGAAGCATGGCAACGGTAAAGAAAGTAGCGATATAAAACCAGACAGCTACATACATATGGCGTTCGCGACGCCTGATGATTGTACCCAGCAAGTTGATACCAAAAACGATCCAGATAACTGCAATTGCAATATCAATGGGCCATTCCAGTTCAGCATATTCTTTACTTGTGGTTATACCTAGAGGAAGGGTGAGTGCAGCTGACACAATGATGCCCTGCCATCCCCAAAAATGAATTTTACTCAGAAAATCACTGAACATTCTTGCCTTTAGCAATCTTTGCAATGAGTAATAAATCCCCATAAACATTGCATTACCCACAAAGGCAAAAATAACGGCGTTGGTGTGAAGCGGCCGCAATCTGCCGAATGTCATAAAACTGAGTCCAAGATTTAATGATGGGAATACCATTTCAAGAGCGATCCACAACCCAACAAGCATGCCGACTACCCCCCATAAAATAGTGGCAAATGCAAAGTTTTTTACAATAGTATTATCATACCGGAAGGTCTCCACCGACATATTGATCTCCATTAATTTGTGATTAATTTTTCCCTTTTTTATCATCTAATAAAAGCCTGATCGCTGGTGTTTGATGGTCGTCAAACTGACCTGTTTTCACTGCCCAGATGAAGGCGGCAAGAAAGACTGCCGCAATAGACAAACTTGATATTATTAGAAGAAAAAGTATATTCATAAACGTAAATCAGAGTATTAAAATTAAGCCTCGGTGGGCATAATTAACAATATGGTAATCTATGAATGTACTATCAAAATTCGGTGGAGGGAAATATAGAATTCAAAGTGAATGAGAAATCAAAGCGAATGATACTTTAATGAGGAAGTTTATATTTACTATTTTTCATTTTTAGAATCTCTCTATATAGCGATGGCAGTATGGCAAATTGCCATTATTTTGATAATAATCCTGATGATACTTCTCGCCTGGATAAAAAGTCGTTGCTGATGTAATATTTGTTGCCACGTCCAATCCTTTTTCCATAAGGATATTTTTTAGTTTCGTGGCGATATCCCTCTGCTCATCATTTGTATAAAAAATCTCGGATCTATACTGATTGCCGATATCAGGACCCTGTCGATCTACCTGAGTGGGATCATGAGTTTCGAAAAATAATTTAGTCAATTTTTCATACGAAATTAACTGCGGATCAAAAATCACTTCAACTGCTTCGGCATGGCCCGTGTTTTTATTGCAGACTTCCTGGTAGGTGGGATTTTCTGTTTCCCCGCCAATATATCCAACAGTTGTGGAGATGACACCGTCTTCTTTCTGAAGATAATATTCTGTACCCCAAAAACATCCAGAAGCAAAAATGGCTCGATCTGTTTTATCCTCTTCATGTGAGATAAATTTTAATGAGATGGAGTTTACACAATGTCTTGTATTATTTTCGGTAAATCCTTCTCCAAGAAATACATGCCCAAGATGTCCGTTACAATTGGCACAAACAATTTCTGTTCGTGAGCCATCTGCATCTGGATTTCGAATTACGGCGCCATCAATCTCGTCATCAAAACTTGGCCATCCGCATTGGGAGTCAAATTTATCTTCTGACATGAATAAATGAGCATCACATTGTTTACAGGTGTAGATACCAATCTTTTTTTGATCGGTATATTCCCCTGAATAAGGTCTTTCAGTTCCTTTGTCGATAATGACAATTTTTTCTTGAGGTGTAAGTTTGTTGTATTCCATTTTTTCCTGTGATAAACAGCTGAAACTTACCAATGCCCAGAGGCTAGGTATTACTAAAAATAATTTCATATTATTTTTTATAATCTTCGAATCCAATGTGTTATCCTTTCTATGCCTCCAATGATTTTATCGTAGTAATAATTTAAAAACTGACCCGGACAAAACGTCCAACCCACAGTCTATAAAGAGTCCATTTTAACAATGGCCGCTGTCGTTAACTCCAGTAAACTTAGTNCGGGTAAGTAATCTTTCTGGTGAGCATTATACAGCAGGGTTTATACTGATGATCGGCGTTTCCAATTCTGAAATTTAATAGATGTTTCATAAAAAAAACGATGGAGGAAAAACTCCCCCATCGTTTGATTTGATTGTTAACAATTAATTTAGAAGTTATATGACATTCTCATATAATCGTATCGCCCGTTCATTCCATAAGGTGCAAAATTTGGATAAACAAACGCCCCATCATTATTTCCACCAACCCATTTATCAGGCATTTCATCGGTGAAATTCTTTGATCCAGCAGCCAATGTTATGGCACCAAGATCATAGGTCGCTTCAAGGTCCATAATTGTCTTTGAGGAAAACCACAGGTCTGCCGTTCTCCGACTTTCAAATTTGCCAACTTTGTTGATGCGCAATGAAGCACCAAGATTGTTTTTGGCATATTTTGTCGTTAGGATGAGATTATTCTCCGGTGTTACCGTCGTCATAGTTCTTTTTTCCTGGTCATCGAAGATACTAGCACCATAACCAGCCAATTCATCAGGAGTATGGATATCACCATCTATTTCTGTTTCAGTTTTATTGTAAGCTAAGTTTAGCGTAATGTCACCATTAATTCCCATATCAATCATATATTCGACAGCAATATCAAAGCCTGTGGTTTTTGTATCTACAGCATTGGTAAAAAATCTACCACCACCACCGTATTCAGCACCGGGTATATTATGCGCTTCAAGTAAATCATAGACATGGGCTCCTAATGATCCAGGGTCATCTGCATATCCGGTTGGATTTCCAAATTCATCATGATCTAAACCACCTGTAGTAAAATTACCAGTCAGAACAATTCTGTCTTCAATCTTGACGTGATATAAATCAAAATTAATTTTAAAACCCGCATATGTTGCTGAAACACCACCGCTAAAGTTTTGTGACAATTCAGGTTTGAGTGTTGTGGCACCCAGGGCTTGTGCGACTGGATGATCAACAGGAAATGTTCCTACTTCAAAAGCAACTTGTCCTGCTGGTGTGGATAGGAAGTTTGTGGCAACTTTTGATTGATATGCCTGGGCAAGAGCTGGGGCTCTGAAACCAGTACTAAAAGCACCTCTCAGGATAATTCCATCTTGAACTTCATAACGAGCTGATGTTTTGAAACTAAAGTTATTTCCGAAATCGTCATAGTCTTCAAATCGACCGGCAACACCAATTCTTAATCCTGGGAAAAGGTCTTCTTCAGCATCAACATAAAGGGCAAAACTCGAGCGATCAGCATTCCTGGTAGCATCAGCATTTGAAGGCTTGAATCCAGAGAAACACTGACAACCTGAACTACCATTAGCAGTATTAATTGAGCTAAGAGTATCTCCATCAGAATTCACTTCCCACAAATTTGTAAATGCACCAGCATTAGAATCAAACCATTGTGATGACTGTTCTACCCAGCCGGCGCCACTAGCACCAACATTTATATCGTATAAACCATTAGAATAGGATGCATTTTCTCCTGCATAGATGCGATACGATTCGTTTCGAATTTCTGCCCCTATAGCGAGATCGACATTTTTTACTTTTGTTGTGAGATCAAGATTTTGAGATATCTGATCAACCCAGAAACCCCCAATATCAAACTCTCTTAACTGTTCAGGTCCAAAGGATGCGTTTGTAGAAAACATCTTAAAATGAAAATCATTCCTTCCATAAATTGTACTTATATCATAGGACCAATTATTATAAGCACCTTTTAAACCTATTACATTTGAGACATCGATAATATCCGGTGTAATATGAGGTACATATCCAGTGGGATCTGAACTTAACCAAACTTTATTTGGTTGATCAGGTTGACGAGTAAAACAACCGGCATCAGAATGACGATAAGAATAACCGCCAAAGGAATAAAAAGTTTTACCGCCAATTGGCAGTTCAGCATTATAAAAGGCACCAAGGTTGTTTTGTTCACCGTCACCCCAAATCATTCTTTGCGGATCAATATAGAAATCGCTTCCTACATTTAAACGATTTTGTTCAGCCTCGTCATTTTCCCACAGAATTGATTCTGGTTCATAATACCGTTCACCCTCAAACCCAACTCTATTTGTCCTGCCACGATGTCTGTATTCAGCTGCCAGCATAAATGTGCCATTATCTCTCAATGCGAATCCTTTACTGTACTGGACCTGGAATACTTCACCATTGGACTTCCCTAACTTTGCAGGACAGTGAAAGAAGTCATAAATTAACCTTACAGAGGAGGATTTATGACACAGAAGAGACGCAAATACCCGAAAG
>JGI26245J51145_1000989_pt1 | contig 15015 bp, 18 predicted proteins | sample SaaInlV_200m_DNA_3_FD_51145 | JGI IMG/M metagenome (IMG submission 51145)
GCTATTTGGTGCTGAGTGTTTAATAAGGGTTTTAAAGTTTGTAGTACCTCACTAAATGCGTAGCTCGGCGTAGCAATGAGAATATTATTGCAATGTTTTAAAGTTTCAAAACCATAAACAATATCAATATTGCTAGCATAGGGTTTAGGTAGGGCGGGGTGCTGAGGTTTTAATGTCTTAGATTCAAGCTCTGTATGGGCGTGCAAATAAATAGTATCAAATTTCTCACTTAGAGTGATGGCCAGCGCACTTCCCCAGGCACCAGCACCAATAATACTAAGATTATTACTCATTACTGAGCCAGTATTTTATCTAACTTGCCAGATTGGTTAGCCGCAGATAAATCATCAAATCCGCCCACGTGCACACCATTTATAAACACCTGAGGCACGGTGTTTCGACCTGTTAGCTCCATTACCTCATCCCAATCACTCGGGCTTTTTACATGATGTTTTTTAAAAGGAATGCCTTTGCTTTCTAATAGTTGATAGGCACGCTGACAAAAGGGACAGGCATCACTACAATAAATTTTATTTTTTTTCATTTGTTATTCCTTGGTGTTAGGTTTTTACAGGTAGTTTAGCTCTTTTCCAAGCTTGAATGCCGCCTTTTAGGTTGTATACATTTTCGTACTCGTTACGAGTTAGTAAGCCTGCAATATGAGCTGAACGTGAACCACTGCGACAATAAACCAAAATAGATTTATTTTTATCAAGCTTATCTAGTTGCGATTTAACATTACTTAAAGGAATGTGAATATCGTTATTAATATAGCCTGATTTTCTCTCTTTCTTCTCTCTCACATCTAAGATGATGAGGTTATCGTTATCCATGAGTGATGTTGCACCAGCTGAATCAATATCCTCGTATTTTTTTAGTTTATCAGCAACAATATTGCCAATTAATAGCGCAATTAAAACAATAAGAGTGATGGTTGTAAAAAGCTGATCCTCAGCAAATAAAAAGTCAATAATTTCCATAGTTATAGAGTTTTTCCTTGTAAAAAGTTATTTAACATGTCATGACCTTGTTCTGTCAAGATAGATTCTGGGTGGAATTGCACACCTTCGAGTGCAAATTCTTTATGGCGGATGCCCATGATTTCATCCATGCCGTTTTCGTTGTCTTCAGTCCAAGCAGTAACTTCAAAACAATCTGGTAGTGTGGTTTGGTCTGCTACCAAAGAGTGATAGCGCGTGGCATTGAGCGGNTTCTTAAGGTCGGTAAACATGCCATTATTAGTGTGATGAACTTTTGAAACTTTGCCGTGCATAATTTTTTTAGCACCAACAACATCGCCACCAAAAGCTTGAACCATGGCCTGAAAACCAAGACAAACCCCCATTATTGGTATTTTTCCAGCAAAGTGTTTAATGGCATCAATCGAGATGCCAGCTTCATTGGGTGTACAAGGTCCGGGTGATATGACTAAGAATTCTGGCTTTAGTGCTGCAATTTCTGTCAGGGTGATTTCATCATTACGATGCACTTCAACCTCTTGCCCTAGCTCGCCAAAATACTGCACCAGGTTATAGGTAAAAGAGTCGTAATTGTCAATCATTAAAAGCATATAGGTCGGTATTTTACCGTTATTTAACCGCTAAAAAGGAGGCAAAATTCAGACACTGAAAATGACAAGTACTGGTGTTAAATCCAGCTTGCTCAAAGCGCTTAAAGTGTGTGTTTTTATCATCTGTGATTAATACATTTTCAATTGACTGGCGTTTAGCTGCAATCTCCAGTTCACTGTAGCCATTGGCACGTTTAAAATCAAGATGCAATTCAGTCATCTGTTGTTGTTTTTGCTGGTCGTTGAAATGAATTTTCTCAGATACAATTAGTGCGCCACCTTTATTCAAGCCTTGATAAATTTTATTAATTAGAGCCTGCCTATTTTCTGGTGCTATAAATTGTAAGGTTAGATTCAGCACTACAATTGAGGCGTTTTTAATATCAAGTATTTCAATATCTGCGCAAATAACCTGAGCATTATTAACTTTGTTATTTAAGGTTTTTTCACATTTTGCCGTCATACTGAGGGAGTTATCGACCGCAATTATCTTTGTGTTGTTATGAGTGTCGTTGATACCAAGAGCCATTGAAGTGGCGCCTGTTGAAGCGCCCAGGTCGTAGTAGTTGGTATTGTCTTGACCATGGCTTTTAACGCACAGGCCAATCATCTCAATCATTGATTGATAGCCAGGCACGCTGCGGCGAACCATATCATCAAAGACATTGGCTACTTTCGCATCAAAAGTAAAATTTACTAAGTCATTTTCTTGACTAAATATTTGATCACGCATACAACGCTTGTGTAAAAAATTCNCTGACTAAGAGTTTGGTATTGCCAATAGTAAAGGTGGATCTTCTACCCCAAATATCGTCAATTTGAGTGATTTGCAGAGCGCCACGCTTAATATTGGAATCATTAAATAAAACTTCCCCCAGTGGTTTGGATCCGATGCTCAAAATTTCTTGAGTGTCATTAGTAATAGGGATAACGGAGCGTGCAAAAACCACTACCTTGCCGTTGCCTAAGAGNTCNACTTCTCGCACCGTGCAAATATGATCAGTGCCAATCTCACAAGCTTCATGTGCGTGCGGTTTTTCTTGTTGTTGTGATAATACTCGCAGAGAAAAATCTGCAAATTGCTGCTTAAGTTTGGCTGTTAACGAGGCGCTATCATCTAGCCAAAGCTGTGCAGCAATAGGCGCTTGTTCGATCAGTGTTGAATCTTGCCAAATAAGAGTGCGGGTATCAATCATGCTAATATTTTAAGCTAAGTATTAGCATATTGTGTCTTGTCATGCGTAATCCAGCGGTTAATGAGTGCTTGCTGGTTTTTCTCATTATTTTGTAAGAGTTGCTCTGCATAATAATTTACCTGTTTAAGCAAGTAGCCATCACGCACAATATTAGCAATTTTCATATCGGCAATCCCNGTTTGCTGTGTGCCAAGTATTTCACCAGGGCCACGTAGCTCCAAATCTTTATTGGCAATTTTAAAGCCGTCATTGGTTTGTCTTAAGATATCTAGTCGCTCTATGGCATTGTTACTGAGTGGTGGCTGATACATCAATATGCAAATACTAGCATCAAACCCACGCCCAACACGACCACGCAATTGATGTAGTTGTGCCAATCCCAGTCTTTCAGAATTTTCAATCACCATTAATGAAGCATTTGGCACGTTGACGCCCACCTCAATCACTGTCGTTGCCACTAAAATATGAATTTTTCCATCACTAAATTGAGCCATAATGTCACTTTTTTCTTCCTTGTTCATTTTTCCATGGATCAACACAACTGATAACTCTGGCAAGTTTTCTTGTAAATATTGATGTGTGTTGGTAGCAGATTCGGCGCGCAATACTTCTGACTCTTCAATCAATGTGCAAACCCAATAAACTTGATTGCCTTCGGCACAGACTTGCTTAATTTTATCCAGTACTTTGTCTTTTTTGTTATTTGCCAAGGCGATGGTTTGAACAGGACTTCTGCCAGGTGGCAGTTCATCAATGATAGAAGAGTCAAGATCTGCATAAGCACTCATGGTTAGTGATCTTGGTATTGGTGTAGCTGTCATGACTAATTGGTGTGGCGTATTGTGCGCTTTTTGAGCGAGTGATAATCTCTGGTGCACGCCAAATTTGTGTTGTTCATCAATAATGACTAAACCTAATTTATTAAAGTTAACTGCTTTTTGGAAAAGTGCATGAGTGCCAATAATAACTTGAGCTTCACCAGAATCTACCAAAGCTAATTGAGCTTGGCGCTCAGCAGCATTTTGAGATCCGGTTAATAAGGCGGTGCGAATGCCAAGTGGTTGTAGGTAATCATTAAATCCATGGAAATGCTGATGGGCTAATATCTCTGTTGGCGCCATAANAGCTGATTGAAAACCATTTTCAACCGCCTGCAAGCATGCAAATACAGCGACAATGGTTTTTCCAGAGCCAACATCGCCTTGTAAGAGTCTGAGCATTGGGTGGCTTGAACCGAGATCGGCGTTAATTTCGTTAACGCTACGTTGTTGGGCAGTGGTTAAATCAAAGCCTAGATTGCTGGATAATTGATTAGAAAATTTTTGGGAAATTTTGAAAATATTGGAAATCTTCTGTTTACGCTCATTTTTTAGCTTCAATAGGCTGAGTTGTTGAGCGCAAAGTTCTTCAATAATGAGTCTTTGTTGTGAAATGTGCCTAAAATTGGCTATTTGGTCGATATTATCATCAATTTTTGGGTGATGTAGCGTGTATAACGCTTGCTTTAAAGTTGGCATTGAGTTTTTTGCCAAATTTTCGAAATAGTCAAACAAATCTGTTTTTTGCAGTGTTTCCACAGCGATATTAACCCATTTTTTGATTTGTGGCTGATGAATGCCGGCCGTTAAAGGGTAAATAGGACTAAGTGTTTTTTCTATCAGTGTTGGCTGACCTTTGGAAATCAAACGGTATTCTGGGTGATGTATTTCTAACCCATCTCGCCCAATCTTTAATTCACCAAAGCATTGGATAAGCTCGCCTCGAATCAGCTGTTGTTTTTGATACTGATTGAAATGGAAAAATCGTAATAGCAGTGTGCGGTTGTTTTCATCTGACAAATAACAGAGTAATTGCCGTTGTCTTGTGGCCACCTCTTCAATCCGGTCGATGCTGAGCTCAACCAAAATTTCGCCGCCAACTTGCGCTTGATCTAATGAGGTGAAATGAGTTTTGTTCTGATACCGATTGGGTAGGTGAAATAATAAATGCTCTAGATTGTAAATACCAATGCTGTTGAGTTTTTCTTGTGCTTTTGGCCCTAATCCGTTAAGACTGATTATTGGATCATCTAGGCTATGCATATTGGCGAATATATATTATAGAATTAAATCTTTGTTTAGATGTGAAGCGGTAACCGCACGCAAAGCTTGAGTGTATGTTAAATACATGAGTGCTAGAGTACGGAGCTAACAACACAATTGCACAAATATTTAATTTTAGAAATATATTTTAGTAGCTGTAATTGCATGGTTCAATTACCATAACCCCATCCATTTCCACTTGCGCCCCTTTAGGTAATTCTTTAATGCCAACAGCGGCGCGAGCTGGATAAGGTGTGTCAAAGTATTGTGCCATAATTTCATTCACTGTTGGAAAATTACTTAAGTCTGTTAAGAAAATATTGAGCTTAACAATGTCATTAAGATTACCACCTGATTTTTCACAAACAGCGGTTAAGTTCTTAAATACTTGATTTATTTGCGCGCTAATGTCACCTTCTACCATTTCCATGGTTTCAGGAATTAGCGGAATTTGGCCTGAGAGATAGATGGTTGAGCCACCGGTTACACAAACTGCTTGAGAATAGGTGCCAATTGCTTGCGGGGCTTTATCGGTAGAAATAATGTGTTTTTTCATAACGGTTGATTTATAGAGTTAATCATAGATGGATTATACGAAATATTTTGTAATTGTACAAATAAAAAACCCCAATCAAACTCAGAAATTTGATTGGGGTTTTTGCTAAANATGGTGCCCGGGGCCGGAATTCGAACCGGCACGCCCGTGAAGGCGCAGGATTTTAAGTCCTGTGTGTCTACCAATTTCACCACCCGGGCATGAATTGTGATTATGTTTTATAGACACATAAAAAGGGGGAATTATACACTCAAGCACCGGTAAAATTCTATTTTTTTGAGGTGAGATTTTATGGGGATTATCAAGTTAATTATTATTGTTTTGATTGTTTGGCTGGGCATTAGTTTGTGGCGTAAATTTAGAAAACCAACGGAGCATAATATTTCTCAGCCATCCACTAATAAAATGCTATCTTGCAGTACTTGTAAGACGCATATTCCTGAAAATGAGGCCATTATTCAAAACGGCAAAGTTTTTTGTTCCAAGGAGTGTTTATGAAGTTTTTACTTGATTTTTTTCCAATTGCTTTATTTTTTATTGTTTATAAGACCATGGGCTTGTATGCAGCGATCTACGCCATGATTGGCGCGACCGCTTTGCAAATGTTGATTGCTCGCTATCAAACGGGTAAATTTGAAAACACCCATCTGATCACGTTTGGCCTGTTGGTGGTTTTAGGCGGAGTGACGTTGGCCCTTAGAGATCCGGCATTTTTAATGTGGAAAGTAAGTGTGCTTTATGTGGTGTTTGCCTCGGTATTAATTGTGAGTATTTGGATTGGTAAAAAACCATTATTGGAGAGAATGCTGGGTAAAGAACTGGATTTACCAAAAGCAGTGTGGCAACAGATGAGCTGGATTTGGGGCTTGGGCTTTGTTGGTATTGCCCTGGTTAATGCTTATTATGTTAATCTTGCATTAGCAGCGAGAGAATTGTTGTTTTCATCGACTGAATTAGATCCAAAAATTGAGCTAACAGAGCTTGATTGCGCCACAACAACAATGCAGGATTTGTGTCTAGTGGCGCAACAAACTGAAGAATCATGGGTTAATTTCAAATTATTTGGCACCATGGGTTTAACCTTTATTTTGATTATTATCACGGTGATAATGATTAGTAAGTATACCAAACAAGAGCAATAGGAAAATATCATGAAACGTACTCCGTTATATCAAGCGCATGTTGATGCACAAGGAAAAATGGTTGACTTTGGTGGCTGGGAAATGCCACTTAATTATGGGTCGCAAATTGAAGAGCATCATCAGGTGCGTAATGATGTCGGCATGTTTGATGTGTCACACATGACCACTGTTGATTTTAAAGGTGCAGAAGCCAAGAAGTTTTTACAAACATTGATTGCGAATGATGTTGATAAGCTAAAAACTGAAGGCAAGGCACTATACAGTTGTATGTTGAATGAAACTGGCGGTGTGGTTGATGACTTGATTGTTTATTATTTAAATGATGAAAATTATCGAATGGTGATTAATGCCGGTACCACCGAAAAAGATATTGCCTGGATTAATACCCAAGCACAAAATTTTGATGTTGTGGTTGAGCCCAAACTTGATTTAGCAATGATTGCTGTTCAAGGTCCAAATGCGCGTGAAAAGGTTTTTGCAGCGATGCCAGGTGTTGAAGAGGTGGCGGGTGATCTTAAGCCGTTTAATGCCGCCAATTTAGGCGGACTTTTTATTGCTCGCACTGGCTACACTGGTGAGGATGGGTTTGAGATTATGTTGCCTGAGAAGTCAGCAGAATTTACTTGGAAAATGTTGCTTGAAGTTGGTGTTAAGCCCTGTGGATTAGGTGCTAGAGATACATTGCGTCTAGAGGCGGGCATGAGTTTATATGGCTCGGAAATGAATGATGAAATCTCCCCACTTGAGGCGGCTTTAACTTGGACGGTGGATTTAAATGATGAAGATCGTCAGTTTGTTGGCCGTAAAGCGTTAGAAAAATTAAGGGATGACGGTGTTAAAAAAACTATTGTTGGCCTTGTTTTAGATAGCAAAGGTGTAATTCGAGATCATCAAAAAGTTGTCACAATTTTAGGTGATGGCGAGGTCACTTCAGGCACCTTTTCTCCAACTATGGGCAAAGCAATTGCCTTGGCAAGAGTGCCAATGGGCACAACAGGATCATGTGAAATTGAGATGCGAAATAAATTAGTTTCGGCTAAAATAGTCAAACCACCATTTGTTAGAAATGGCAAAGTATTAGTTTAGAAAAATATTATTAATTAACAGGAGTTTGCAAGTATTTTTCTTTTCTACAAGGCAAATTTTCAAAATGCGAAAGCGTGTAGCTAATTTACACAACTAAGTATTTTTAAAATTTAACGTAGTAGAAAGGGGAAAGATGCAGTAAAGAGGATGAGTGAAGTAAGAGACGATAGACAATACACACAGACCCATGAATGGATTTTAGATAATGGCGATGGCACCTATACTATGGGTGTTACGGATCATGCTCAGGCATTATTAGGCGATATGGTATTTGTTGAAGTGCCAAGTGTTGGCGATGAGGCTTCTCAAGAGGATGAGTTTTGTGTGGTTGAATCTGTAAAAGCAGCTAGTGGTGTTTATGCACCTGCTGATCTTGAAGTGACTGAAGCTAACGAAGCATTGGACGACGAGCCTGAATTGGTCAATTCAAGTTGTTATGATGATGGTTGGCTGGTTAAATTTAAAGCAGACAGCATTGATGGCTTGATGTCGGCTGAAGATTACGAAGATACATTAGATTAATTTTTATTAGTCTTGGTTAACTCACTGGTTGCCTACAAAGGCAAAAGCGCGCGCATTGCTAACGTTGCTGCGAATAAATTCGATTTAGAATTTGCAGACGGAACAACTCGCAAAGTCAGAGAAAAAGATTTTCGCTTCATTCACCCAGATTTTGCTAAGGTGAATGACGCTTGCGCGCACGCAGATGTGAGTGTGCTTGAAGAATTTCAAGAAGAGATTCTACCCCTGCAAGAAATTACCGAATGGCTGTTTGATGAATATACCGCGCAAAGCGCTTGGTGTACATGTCTTTTGGTAGAAGAGGGTTTGTATTTTTATTGGCAAAAGGACAGTGTTTTTGTACGTCCAACTGCACAAGTACAAGGCATCCTAGATAAGCGTAATGCAGAAAAATTAGCCGCTGAAAGCTTACAGCATTGTATTGACAACCTCAATAACAACACCTTTGATGAGCAAGATATTCCCTTCTTGCAAGAGGCGGCTAAAGTTGCCTTAAATCAGTCCAAACATGCCAAAATCCTAGACCATGTAGGGGTTGAAAATTCTGAAGAGGCGGCGTATAAATTCCTGTTGAAAATTAAATATTTCACCGATGACTTTAATCCGTATCCTGCGCGTTTTGGTATTCCAGAAGATGAAAAAATTGAGGTCAGTCTGCCAGAAATTGAGCGTGTTGATTTAACTCACATGACTTGTTATGCGATTGACAATGAAGGATCAAACGATGCTGATGATGCAATCAGTGTAGATGGAGATCGTCTTTGGATTCATATTGCAGATGTTTCAGTCATTGTTGATTCGGGCTCCGAGCTTGATGAATATGCACGTGAGCGCGGCTCTAATCTGTATCTACCCGAGCAAATTATTCACATGTTACCCACTTCCATTACCAAGGCGCTAGCACTCGGAGAAACTGATACTTCTCCAGCTTTGTCCATTGGGCTTAATATGAGTGAAGGTATTATTAGTAATATTGAGGTGGTTCATAGCACAATTAAAGTGGTTAACACTACTTATGAAGCGGTAGATAAGGAGCTTGAAGATAATAGCAATGCTGATTTTATCAATATTCAAACCTTTATTGATCAGCATAAAACTTTCCGTGAGAAAAGTGGATCAATTAGTTTGAATTTACCTAATGTGGATGTCAGATATATTGATTCAGAAGTGCAAATAGAGCCTCAGAAAACCAGCCCTAGTCGTGATTTTGTGGCAGAAGTAATGGTAACTGCTGGTCGTACAATTTCCCAATATGCGCAAGAAAATGACATTGTCATGCCGTACGCTTTGCAAGATGAAGGAGATTTTCCACAAGAAGTATTAGACAAAAAAGAAAATTTAAGTACGGCTGAATCATTTCAGGCGATTAAGTTTTTTAAGCGTTCAGCCACCTCTATTAAGCCATTGCCGCATTACGGCCTTGGTTTAGATTCGTACCTAAGAATTACCAGCCCACTAAGACGTTACTACGATCTATTAGCGCACCAGCAACTGTCTAATTTTATTGCCGGTAAACCTACCTTGAATAAAGTTCGAGTTAAGGAAATTATCGGGATTAATAACAACGCATTGGCCAGTGTTGGCCGAGTTACGCGTTTTAGTAATGATCACTATAAGTGCTTGTTTTTAAAGCAAAACCCAGGATGGAAAGGCGAGGGTGTAGTGGTCGATATTCGTGGCGACAAAGCTTTGTTTATGATTCCTGAAGTTGGACTGATGGATCAGGTTAAGTTTAAAGAAGGGCAGATTCCCAAGCTTGATGAAAAAATCATGCTAACAGTAACACGTGTCGATATGATGGGACGATCAGCGAATTTCAAGCCAGCTTAATTCATCTGCAAGCTTAATAGCACTCCCTTGAGTGTTTGACCAATCACCTAAAACATAACGCGTAAATTTCTGTTCAACATGGGTGTTAAACCTATGTGTATGTCCATGAATCAGATCAGCGCCAGGATACTTTTTCATTAGCTCGTTAACTGCACCCGGATTAACATCCATGATCTCTTGAGATTTGTTTTGCTGAGCATTTACACTCTTTTGACGCAACTGACCACTGAGCTTAAGGCGCCATTGTTTAGGTAGACGCACAAAAATAAACTTGGTGATTGTGTGTTGTAATATTGATTTCATTTGTTGGTAGGATTCATCATCCGTACACAACTCATCACCATGAGTAAGTACATATTGATGTCCATGAGTTTCTAACAAATAAGGCGAATCAATTAACTGACAACCCGCTTGGCGTGCAAACGTTTGGGCGAGTAAAAAATCACGATTTCCCGTCATGATAAAAATCTGGGTAGTGTGACTTAGGTCTTTAAGCGTCTGAATGATCTCATCATAATAAGACAAGGATAAATCATCCCCCAACCAAGTGTTGAACAAATCACCCAGAATGAATAGTTGATCTACCTGGGTCGCCTGCTGTTTGCAGAAAGCGGTAAATAGCTGGTTTTTTTCCACCTCGTTGGCAACAAGGTGAAGGTCCGCTATGATGAGCGAACTGAGCATAATTTACTTAGTGTAGGCTTTATTTACAACAACAGAGTCATTAGGAACATCGGCGTGTCCTGCTTTGTTGCCAGTTGATACTTCGTTGATTTTGTCAACCACATCAAAGCCGTCAACCACTTCACCAAACACACAGTAGCCCCAGCCATCTTGTCCTGGAAAATCTAGGAAGCTATTATCTTGAGTGTTGATAAAAAACTGCGAGCTTGCAGAATGAGGTGCAGCAGTTCTAGCCATGGCAAGCGCATATTTTGAATTTTTTAAACCATTTTTTGCTTCATTTTCGATTTCAGCATTAGTTGGCTTCTGACTCATATCTTCGTTAAAACCACCACCTTGAATCATAAAGTTTTTGATTACACGATGGAAGATAGTGCCATCAAAAAAACCTGACTCAACGTAGTCAGTAAAGTTTTTAGCACTAATAGGTGCGTTTTCAGCATCAACTGTTATGTGGATATCACCCATGTTTGTTTCAAAAATAATCATCGTTCACTTGTCCGTAATAATAAAAATACAAATTATACTTAAAACTCTCTTTCATAAATAGGCTCAAAGGCGTATAATTGCCTCTTTTTACGAATTCACATTTAGGTTTTATTATGTACGCAGTTATTAAAACAGGTGGCCAGCAGTTTAGAGTAGCCGAAGGAACAACTTTAAAGGTTGAAAAATTAGAAGTTGAGCCAGGCAAAAAAGTTACTTTTAAAGAAGTGCTAATGGTTGCTGATGGCGACAACGTTCAAGTTGGCGCACCTTTAGTTGCTAAGGCAACAGTTGAAGCAAAAGTTATTTCACAAGGCAAGGGAAAGAAAGTTACAATCTTAAAGTTCCGTCGTCGTAAGCACTCTATGAAGACCCAAGGTCACAGACAGCTTTACACTGAGATCGAAATTACAAAAATTAAGGCATAGGAGAATAACCCATGGCACATAAAAAAGCAGGTGGTAGTACTAATAACGGACGCGACTCCCAATCGAAGCGTCTAGGTGTTAAGAGATTTGGTGGTCAAGCTGTATTAGCGGGCAACATTTTAGTGCGTCAAAGAGGTACTAAAGTTCATCCAGGTACAAACGTACGTAAAGGTAAAGACGACACATTGTTTGCAACAGCAGACGGTAAAGTGGTTTTCGCCAAGAAGGGTAAATTCATGCGTCAGACGGTTTCAATCGAAACTGCATAGTCTGAAGTTAAGAATTATCTAAAAAGCGCCTTCCGGGCGCTTTTTTATTAATTAAAATAAGGCTATTTCACCCATTAATATTATTATGAAATACGCAATTGTTTTTCCAGGCCAGGGCTCTCAATCACTTGGCATGCTGTCAGACTTGAATGATAACTTCTCTATTGTTAAAGATACCTTTACAGAGGCATCAGATGCACTGGGTTTTGATCTTTGGACTTTAACTCAAGAAGATCAAGAAGCGCTTAACCAAACGCAAAACACTCAGCCAGCAATGTTGGCAGCGGGTTATGCAACTTACAAAGTGTTAACGAGTCAGTCAGATTTGTCCCCTGTATGTATGGCAGGCCATTCATTGGGTGAGTACACAGCGTTAGTGGCTTCAGGTGCATTAGGCTTTAGTGATGCAATCAAGCTAGTGCGCACACGTGCACAACTTATGCAGTCAGCGGTGCCAGAGGGTGTGGGTGCGATGGCTGCTATTTTGGGTCTTGACGATGAAGTAGTGGTTAAAGTTTGTCATGATTATGCGGGGGAGGGTATCGTTCAAGCGGTTAATTTTAACTCAAATGGCCAAGTTGTAATCGCTGGCAATAAAGCGGCTGTTGATGCTACTTGTGAAGCAATGAAAGCTGCAGGCGCTAAACGCGCAGTAGTTTTGCCAGTGAGTGTGCCTTCGCATTGTTCACTGATGGATGATGCAGCTGGAGAGTTTAAGCACGCTGTAGATGCTCTCGATTTTAATATGGGTAGCGTTGATGTACTGCATAATGTAGATGCGTCAAAAGCAGCAGATATTAACGAGATGAAGGCTAAGCTAGTTGCGCAATTACATAAGCCTGTGCTATGGACGGGCACTGTTAGAGCCATGCATGCCATGGGTGTTGAAAAATTAATTGAAGCAGGTCCGGGTAAAGTATTAGCAGGCCTAACCAGAAGAATCGAAAAATCATTATCTGCAAACGCTGTGCTAGATTCAGCCGGTGTTGCAAGTGCTTTAGAAGAAATCAAATAGGGGAAATAATATGTCAGATTTATCAGAAAAAATTGTCTTAGTTACCGGTGCATCTCGCGGTATTGGCCAAGCCATTGCATTATCATTGGGCAATGCAGGTGCAACTGTTATTGGCACAGCAACCAGTGAAAAGGGCGCAGATGCTATTAGTGCCACTCTCAAAGATAATGGCGTAGCAGGAAAAGGCTTAGCATTAAATGTTACTAACAATGAGCAAATTGCTGAAGTGATGAAAAGCATTACTGACACCTATGGTGCGGTTGATATCTTGGTGAATAATGCCGGCATTACTCGTGATAACTTATTAATGCGCATGAAAGAAGATGAGTGGGATGATATTATGAATACCAACCTTGCATCAGTTTATAAAATGTCAAAAGCGGTATTGCGCGGCATGATGAAAAAACGTGCTGGTCGTATTATCTCAATTGCCTCAGTTGTGGGCGCAATGGGAAATGCTGGTCAAACTAATTATGCTGCTGCTAAAGCTGGCATTATGGGCTTTACTAAGTCACTTGCACGTGAAGTTGGTCCGCGTGGCATCACTGTTAATTGTGTGGCACCNGGTTTTATCAAAACCGATATGACTGATGCATTACCCGAAGAGCAAAAAGAAGCTTTGGCTAAGCAAATTCCAATGGGGCGTTTAGGTTCAGTGGAAGAAATTGCAGGCTCGGTGTTGTTTTTAGCGAGTGATGCTGGTGCGTATGTGACTGCACAGACGCTACACGTTAACGGCGGTATGTATACCGTTTAGCGTCATCTTTTTGCGACTTTCGTTGTTAAATCTATTTTCTACTTGGTCGCATACTAAATGTATGCTCACGGCGATAGAAAATAAATTTGCCTAGAAATCCACTAAAAATACTCGCTAAATTTATTAAAAATAGCGAGTTTAAGTAAAAAAAACTCCATTTAAAGAATTTCTTAAATTTTTAATTATTGGTTGATTTTCCAATAAAAAACCCTTTAAAAACAATGATTTATCACGTTTTTAAAGGGTTTTTTAGGTTTTTAATGGCTGAAAAATCAACCATTTTCATTATTTGCTAAATTTTAAGCAGTGGTTATATTTTCTTCTTTTCTAAAAGCATTCATAATAAACACTAAAAAGATTGAAAGGATAAATCCTGCAATGAAAGCTACTGCTACAATAAGTTTTTTCTTTGGCTTGACTGGATAATCATTTGTAATAACTCTACCAATAACTTCAGAATTTTTGTAGTTATGTGGCAATAGCATTGATTCAACCAATTTTTTTCTCTCTACAAGTTCGCTAATGGTTGTGGTTTCTAATGTGTCTTTTTTATCACGCATATCCATTAATTGTAAATTTAACTCAGCAACAAAAGTTGAAATATCTCTCTTTTCCATGAGTTTTAAAGCTGTGAGCGCTGGATCTGTTTTTGAAATATCCTNAATATTTGTAATCATTTTATTTAATTGCACTCGATAATTGTCCAAATTATTTTGTTGAGCGTTAATTTTTTGCATTAGCAGCTTTATTTCTTTATTTTTAATATTGTCGATTCTGGTTTGAATATTTTTTATTTCTANTTTTCTTCTGTTTTTAACATCATCCATGATAGTTTGATGTTTNTTTTGTATATAGGAAACAACCTTGTTAACCTCATTGACCACCAATTCGTTCGATGTTGATTGAGATTTAATATCGAGAAACCCTNTAACTCCTTTAGTTGTAGAAATGGAGGTAATAGTAGCCTTCCTATCTTTTTCATTTTTTAGTAGATCTATAAATAATAAATTTAATTTTTTTACCAATTCTGGAACGGAGTCAACTAAAACGTTGTTGTTGTTGTTGTTGTTGTTCTTATAATTACCAATTTCAACCAATGCAGTACCTTCGTAAATAGGGGTTTTGTTAAATGCATAAACACCAGCCATAATTGTGATAATGGCTGTAATACTGATAATCAAATTTTTCTTTAGCCATAAAATTTTAAATAATTCTTTTAAATCAATTTCATCTTCTTGGTAGTAATTTTGTTCTGGCGTATTTTGTTGCATGGTTGTTATTTTGTAATTTAGTTTGATCTATTTTATCTAATTTGTTGTTCACATTTAATTTAATTAAAAACTAAATCCTGCTGAAAATACTGAGCTAGAAGTGCTGCCAGAAGTTGAACCTT
>JGI26245J51145_1001019_pt1 | contig 14763 bp, 18 predicted proteins | sample SaaInlV_200m_DNA_3_FD_51145 | JGI IMG/M metagenome (IMG submission 51145)
CCTTCGCCTTTAGTGCACTTTGAGGATGATAGCATTTGTCAGCCAGATACTAAGACAACCCCCCATTTAACTGAATCTATTCACGATGAAGTCACGACCAAATTCACACACAACGAGGTTAAATCTGGCGTTAATTTACTCAAAAATCAAATGGCTTGCGCCTTTAAAGGATTTGCACATCGACTGAATTTAACACACTATGATGATCCGCATATTGGCCTTGATAGGCGTGAACAAGGCAATGCTATTCATAATGCTTTGCACTATCTCTATCAGGAAGTTGAAACCAAAGAGGCACTATTGCAACTAGACCCAGATGAGCTTAAAACATTGATTGATCAAAAAGTTTATTCGGCGCTCAAACGTCACGACAATTCTGGCTATAAAGCCATTGAAAAAATTAGACTGGCACAACTATTACATAAATTTGTCAAAACTGACAAAGATCGAGAGAATTTTCGGGTGCTGGCCACCGAGCAAAGTATTCGGGTGGATATTGCCGGGCTAAGCTTCAATACACGCCTTGATCGCTTAGATCAAATGGAAAATGGCGACCACATTGTGTTTGACTACAAAACAGGTGATACCTCAACTGCTAAATGGTGCTCGACAGATATTGCCGAGCCACAATTACCTATTTATAGCGTAACTAACCACACACAAGGCGCTGCTTTTATTGAGCTTAATTCGAGTGGTGTCAGCTTTAAAGGCTTGTCTAAAGACCCTGACTCCCTACCAAAACAATCCACCAGAAAAGGTAAATGTCTTGAATGGGATGAGCAGCTAATTAGCTGGGAAAATCGATTAGACCAAGCGAGCCAGGCATTTCAATCAGGACAGGCGCAAGTCCTGCCGAACAAAACAGCTTGTGATTATTGTGAATTTGATTTACTTTGTCGTATTCAAAAATAATGCAATAATCGCTTTTTTCTCATCGACAATCGCTTGAGCGATATTCACCTTATCCAGTGAGGCAATATCAATTGAACTCAACTGATCTTTAAGCTTGATAATTGCACCAACTTCAACTGACAATAACTGAAAAACATTAAGTAAATCTTCGAATCGATCTTTACGCCTGAGCGCATCAGTCTTAGCGAAAAATTCATAAATTGCATCCTCTGTTTGCTCATCAAATAATTTAACAAATGAGTAAAACTGGGCACTTAGCCTGGCTAATTGCTCATATTGCTTAGGTGCCTTTAGTTGTTGGCACAGCTTAACAACATCGCCCGGGCTTTCGTTAACCAGCCAAAGACAAAACTTCAAATGCGCTTGATTGGTCTTTAGTCCATCTAAAAACTCAAATTGATTTTCATGGCTTGAATGTTGCTTAGTTGATAATGGCGTAAACACACGATCATAGGCGCCACATGCCGCTAATACTTTAAAAAAAGCAGAAGGTGTGGCATAACAGAGTGATTTTTCCAATTCTTTAAAAACACGCTCGGGAGTAAGCGCATCCACCTCACCTGAAACAACCATAGTCTTCATCAGCTGATGCGTTTCGTGCGCTACCTTAAAGCCAAAAGGTTTGAACCGTGCTGCAAAGCGAGCAACCCGCAGCACACGCACTGGATCTTCACTAAACGCATTAGAAACATGACGTAATAAGCCATTATTCAAATCAGACTGTCCGTCAAATGGATCAAACAACTCATCACTATTGCGCACATCTTGAGCAATAGCATTAATGGTTAAATCACGGCGAGATAGATCCTGTTCAAGGGTTACCGCTTTTGAGGTATCAAATTTAAAACTCTTGTAACCTTTCCCAACTTTACGCTCAAGCCTGGCAAGTGCATATTCTTCTTGTGTACCAGGATGTAAAAAGACTGGAAATTCTTTACCCACTTGGCGATAACCCAAATCCAACATTTCCTCAGGTGAAGCGCCAACCACCACCCAATCTTTCTCAGTATCGTCATTTGCGACACCTAATAGATGATCACGCACCGCACCGCCAACTAAATAAACTTTCATACTTATGGGAAGAATTTTATTAATTCTCATATAATACACGAATGGATTTAGATAACTTAACGCCCGAACAGTTTAGAGTTACACAACAGTGTGGCACCGAAGCACCCTTTTCGGGTGAATACGTTAGCCATCATGAACTGGGCAACTATGTGTGTGTTTGTTGTGGTCAAATACTCTTTTCATCGGCCACTAAATTTGACTCCGGTACAGGCTGGCCCAGCTTTTACGATATTGCCAAGGCTGACAGTATCACTCTAATTGCAGACAATACACACGNTATGGTGCGNACTGAAGTTAGCTGCAAAAAATGTGATGCCCATCTTGGCCATGTATTTTCAGACGGCCCTGCACCTACTGGCCAACGCTACTGTATTAATTCAGCTTCACTAGGATTTAAAAAAACATAATGCATATTCATATTCTTGGTATAGCTGGCACCTTTATGGGCTCACTCGCTCTAATTGCCAGACAGCTTGGGCACAGAGTTACTGGCCAAGATCAAGGTGTATACCCACCCATGAGCACTCAGCTTGAGGAACAAAATATTAAGTACACGCACGGCTACCATCTAGCCGACATGCCTAAGGCCGATATATTCATTATTGGCAATGCATTGTCACGAGGAAATGAGTGTGTTGAAGAGATTCTTAGCAAACAATACACTTATACGTCAGGTGCGCAGTGGCTGAGTGAAAACGTACTACGTGATAAGTGGGTATTAGCCATCTCTGGTACTCATGGCAAAACCACCACCGCTAGTATGCTGGCCCACATTCTTGAATATTCCGGCTACAATCCTAGCTTTTTAATTGGTGGTGTGGTCGAAGACTTTGGCGTCTCATCACGACTCACTGATTCAAACTTTTTTGTCATTGAGGCAGATGAATACGACACTGCTTTTTTTGATAAACGCTCGAAATTTGTCCATTACCATCCAAAAACTTTGGTGATTAATAATCTTGAGTTTGATCATGCTGATATTTTTGACTCAATCAAAGACATTCAAAAACAATTTCATCATCTTATTCGAACCATCCCTAGCGATGGATTAATCCTTTCCCCAGAAAATCAACAAGCGATTAATGAAGTGCTTGAGCAAGGTCTTTGGTCTGCCCAAAAGATCATACCTACTGAGCAATTACACATCACTGATATGGGCACAAGTTTTAAAGTGGAAAGTGCACAAGTAGATTGGCACTTGCTCGGTGAGCACAATATGCAAAACGGCTTAAGTGCAATCTATGCCGCTCACCATGTTGGCGTACCTTTTAAGGTTGCTTGCGAAGCGCTAAATCAATTTAAAGGAGTTAAGCGGCGTTTAGAGCTTAAACATCAAACGGATAAATTTACCCTTTATGACGACTTTGCCCATCACCCGAGTGCCATTCAAACAACACTATCAGGCTTGCGCAACAAAGTGGGTAGAGCACCTATTATCGCCATTGTAGAGCTTAGATCTAACACCATGAAATCTGGCGTACACCAGCAAACATTGGTTGATGCACTAAAAGAAGCTGATCAAGTCTTTATTCTTAGACCTTCAAACAGCGACTGGAATATTGACACCTTATTCAAAGATTACAATCTATTTAACTCTGTTGATGAGCTGGTTGATTCGCTCAGTCGTCTTCAGCAAGGCCATTTGGTGGTCATGTCAAATGGTAGTTTTGATGATATTTTTAACAAACTAATTAAAAACCTATGAAACCAATTGCAATCGCTCTAACTGGCGCATCGGGTATGCCGTATGCACTCACTCTGCTTAAAGAACTTGTTAAAACTCAAGAGCTTATTTATGTAATGATTTCAACCGCGGCCAATACTGTTATCGCCATGGAAACCGATCTTAATTTAGGTGGCGACACTCAGTCTATTGAAAAAAATCTTAGTCAATATTTGAATGCTAAAGATGGTCAAATTGAAGTATTTTCTAAAAATCAGTGGACAGCGCCAGTTGCTTCAGGCTCTAACCCGCCACGTGCAATGGTAGTATGCCCTTGTACCATGAGCACACTCTCAGCAATTGCCCATGGCGCAGCCGACAACCTTATGCACCGTGCAGCTGATGTGGTCATTAAGGAGCAAAAAAAGCTCATTTTAGTACCTAGAGAAACCCCATATTCAGCCATCCACTTGGAGAATATGCTTAAACTATCTCGCCTAGGCGTGGTGATCATGGATGCCAATCCTGCATTTTATCAAAATCCGACTTGCATTCAAGATTTGGTTGATTTTGTGGTGGCCCGCATTCTAGACCACTTAGAGGTTGAGCACGATCTTCTACCACCTTGGCGAGGCTAGTAATATGTAATAGGCCTTGCCTATTACATTAAAAAGCGAGTACAGTTATGCCTAAAAAAGCCAGGAAGATGGCGAAGAATTTTTTAAGCTTTTTCCCATCTACACGGTGCGCAGTTTTTGCTCCTAGCGGGGCAAAAATAACACTCATCACTACAATACTAACAAGCGCCTGCATTTGAATAAAGCCCAATCCTGACGCTGTGGATTCAATATTCCAACCAGCCACAATAAATCCTAGTGCACCAGCAATTGCAATAGGCAGTCCGACGGCGGCTGAAGTGGCAATGGAATTTTTAATATCAACATTGTTATAAGTTAAAAATGGCGTAGTCATTGTACCTCCACCAATACCAACAATGGCAGACACTAAGCCAATAATATAGCCTACCACACGCCACACCCAGTTTGCTAGATGATCAATGTGGCGACTGCTACTTAAGCCAAAATACAAAATAGCTGCTACTGTCAATTCAAATCCAGCAAAAAACAGTCGCATAAAGTCAAAACTCATGAGTTGAGTTAGTAGCGCCCCACTAAAAGCACCCAATAAAATTGTCGGTGTCATTTTTTTAAAATAATGCCAATGAATAGCGCCGTGCTGATGATGCGCTCTAACACTTGAGATTGAGGTAAAAATAATCGCTGCCAGTGCCGTGCCAACAGCACTGTGCATGAGTATGGATTGATCAATATGCCCTGCCAATAAATANAGCAATACTGGCACCATAATCAGCCCCCCTCCTACGCCTAACAGGCCAGCAATAAAACCTGAAAATGCGCCCAGAAGCAACAGCGGAATTATTTCAGCCATGTATCCACCGATTCAATCAGAAGCTCATCTCTGTCATTAAAAAAGTGATCTGCTGTCACCATTTTTTGTGTGTAGTTTGCATTATCTTTGGCCGCTTGAGCTCTGGTTTGAACACTATCCAGAACGGACACAATATCTTCATCGCCATATAAGTCCAGGACAGGAATGGTTAGTTTNGATAAATATTGTGCATTGTCACCCGGCATGCCAATTCCGACAAAGCGATTAAATGGGTGTTTATTATTGGCCAAATAATGAGTTGACATGACACTGCCTAAACTATGTGCAATCAGCACATTCGCGATTAAATCATTTTGGTGTAAATAATCGGCCGCCGCCTGAATGCGAAGATCCGCTTGGGGAAATACTGCTCGATAAGCACCTGCATGCGCTTCATTATCTAACACTGGCATTTGAATAGAAAGTGTATTAAAACCTTGAGTTGTTAAAGCCACACGCACAGGCTGGATGACTTGCTGCCAATCTGGATGCACGCCCAAACCATGCACAATTANGGCAGTTTTTTGTGTATCAGTTTCACTCGGCGTATATATCGACATAAATTCGTGATCGTTCGCCGTTAGCCAAACAACATCGCCATCCATTAGTCCATCTTCTATTTGTTGCGCCCAACGCTTNTCTTTGGCGTAATCAGGTAGCGTTTGTGCATTGACTAGAGTGCTGGCTAATAACAACATGATTAGTAGTTTCATTTTATTTTTCCGATTCAAGAGATACTAAATTATAAGATAAAAATTTACGAAATAATGCAAATGACTCATTTGGCGTAAAAAATATTAAAAATAAAGAAAATATTAAAAAAACAGCACTTATTGGATAAAAAATACCAAAATTATGGATTTTTTTTGATTTATATAGAAAAAAGATAAAAAAAAGAGCGATATTCGCAGGAGAAGAGTATGAAAAAACAACTTTTTAGGCGGATATCACTCAGAATTTACTTGTATTGGTAAAATTTCCAAAAAAAATTCAACCTACAAGAGGTGTGCTAAATATAACCTTCTTGGGGAGAGGGTTTAAATATTTTAGTATTTGATATTTAACACAAGCTCATTTTACAAAACATAAATTGAAATTCCTATAGCGGTATACCTTATTTCTGCCGAAAAAAACCATTAACCGTGATTGTGACCACCTTCTAGAGGGATTTTAATTGTGAATTTTGCCCCATATCTAGTATTAACAACTCTAATATCACCCTGAAAATTATCTTGAATAATTTTTTTACTCATATATAAACCCAAGCCAGTTCCATTTAAAGATTTGGTCGAAACATAAGGCTCGAATATGGTTTCAATAATTGATTTATCAATACCGCCTGCATTATCCTCCAGGACAATATCAAGTGAATTTTTATGTGCAGTAGTGTGAATTGAGATTGTTGGATTACTAACCTTTGTTTCAGCGATCTGATCAATAGAATTTTGAATCAAGTTAATCATTACATGGCGTAATTCTCTAGCATAACCAACAATTTCTAGTCCTGGTGGAATACTAGTATTAATTTTAATATGATGTCTAACAATCAAACCCTGGAGCACTTCTAGTACGCTATTAATGTTTGCACACACTGCAAATAACTCTTTTTGTTTATCAGGATGGAAAAAATCTCTAAAATCTGCCAACAACTGATTTTGATCAGACATCATGGTTTCTGTCTTTTCCATTTGAGTATTTAAAAATTGTGCATCAGTGGCAGATATTTTCATAGACCTAAGCTTAGTTTTAACGGTACCAACACTCAGCATCATGGCTGTTAATGGCTGCTTCCACTGATGGGTTAAGATCGCAATCATTTCACCCATAACCACATGGCGTGATTGGGAAATTAGCCGACTAATATTGGCTTTATTTTGTAATTCAATCTTTGTTTTGGCTTTTTTCAAAAAATACAGCCAAAGTACAATAAAGATAATAACCGTCATTAAAATCCCCAAATAGAGTGCCACTTCTTTTTTCTGAACACCTAGCACAACGGGGGTTGCACGCCATTTTCTTTGAATTCGGTTAATTTCAGAAGGACCAACAACGTCCAGCGCCATATTAATAATCTCCACTAATTCCGGCCAATCTTTTCTGACGGCAAAATATATATGACTCGGCTCTTTAAACGCATTATCATCAATTCTAAGTTGTGTCATTTGATGCGAATTTAGCAAGGCCGTAGCCGCATCTAAAAAAACAACCGCGGCATTAGCTTCGCCACTAATAACCGCTTGCAAAGAGGCCAATGTTGTCGGTTTAACCAGTAGCTCAATCGGATCTTTTTGATCAACCAGTCGCTGATATGCAGGATAGTCTTTGGTTACGGCCACTTTCTTACCGTGCAAAGACTCCAGAGAATAAACCATTCGTCCATTAACCATAGATTTTGTTCTAATCATTGGGTGATTTTTTGTTGTTACAATCACCATATTGTTTTGCATGTAAGGCTTTGAATATAATAAGTATTGCTGTCTAGCTTTAGTTTTGGCAATAGCTGGCAATACATCCAAGGTATTGGATTGCGCCTGATTAATAACCTCACTCCAGCTAATACCTGATACCGGCTGCATACTCACACCAAGCTGCTGGCTTAACAATTTAACAACATCAGCTGAAATACCTAGATATTCACCACGATTATCTTTATATTCTATGGGGTAGAAGCCTGGATCAACACCCAGTCGAATGCTAGGATGCTCTAATAGCCATTTTTTTTGACTAGGTGTTAACACTAACTTCTTTTCAGTGGCGGCGTCTTCATAGACGAAATCACGTAAATTAACTGACTTGCTAATGTAGCCTGATTGAGTAAACGTTCGCAAAATTTGTTGCCAAAATTCTTGTCGCATACTACCCATTTCAACTTTTAAAGGTTGTACCAACTTAGCCATTTCTCGCGCTTCAAATTGCAGATGTTCACGTGATTTATTTTGTGTATTGTATTTTTTTAAAATTACATCAATGGTCTCATCGACATGAGAAAAAGCATACTTCCAACCTTCTAAACTGGCCTGTCGAAATTTACTCACACGGATAGGATGTTGCTCCAGCTCTTTTTCAGTGGTTACTAAAAGATCGCTGTAAATTCCTAAACCGTAATCATCTGGCGAAATGTAACGATATTCAATTCCTTGTTTTTTTAGCCAAAACCCCTCATTAGATTGATATGCAGCAACCGCATCTGTGCGATCATTAATCAAGTCATCCATACTAAAGTCTGGCGCTTGATGAATATAATCTTGTGTAGATAAGCCGGCACGCTTTAACATGGAGGAGATAATGAATTGATCCGCCTGGGCCATAGAAATTCTTTTATTGCGCAAATCGGCTGCTGTTTTAATGTTTGAGCTTTTTTTAACCAGTAAAACTAAAGGAGAGTTTCTACTAATGGCATATAGAGACACCAAAGGCTCATCTTCAGATCTTAATTTTAAGGCTTCAATACCCGACGTTGCAAATTCAACTTTACCCTTGAGCAGTAGCTCGGTAGGAGTATGCTCAAGATTCACCTCGCTAATCTCAACTTCAATATTTTGCGCTTGATAAAAGCCTTTTTCCTTGGCCATGTAATAGCCTGCAAATTGAAATTGATGCTTCCATTGCAGAGCTAACTTCACATGATCTATATACTCAGCATGGCCAGCTAAAGCATGCAAAGAGATCAATAAAACTAAACTGAGTGCTTGCTTGATTAAGCGTTGCATGCTAAAGCCGACCCTAGTGGTTTTAGTTTTGGCAATGTTGTAATCAACAGTGCAAGAGAATCGACGTTCATTTTTTTCATCACCGAGGCTCGATGCTTTTCAACCGTTGAGATTGATGAGCATAATTGTTGCGCAATATCATGATTCGTCACGCCTTTAATAATTAAGTCAAACACTTCACACTCTTTAGGGGTGAGGGTTTTGTAATCATTAACAACCACCAAACTAGGCTTAAAATTATCAATAGCGCCCATAACCCTGTCTAACAATACATCTGTTGAAACTGGCTTTTCGATAAAATCTGCTGCGCCTAATTTCATCGCCTCTACGGCCATTTTGACGGTGGATACCCCGGTGATAAACACGGTAGGCCTAAGATGCGCAACTTTATTAAGCTCAGATAATAGATCCATGCCGGTCATATCGGGCATGGAAATATCACAAACTAAACAACCTTGGGTGTCATCTAGTTGCTTAAGATAGTCAACAGCTGAGGAAAATGAGCGAGTTTTGAAGCCTAACAAATCAAAAAACACAACCAGGGAGTTTAAAATATTTTCATCATCATCAACAATGAAAATTGTATTATCAAGAAGAGTTTTATCTAGCAACATAGGCCTAAGTATAAAGACAATTTCAAGGATAGTTTTAGATGATTGAGCATTTTAATCACGATAAATTTTCCGATAAATAATTCTACTGCCAGCTTTAATCTCGACAAAATTACAATCACCTGGTGAACGGCGGTATTCAAATTCTTTAATCAACTCCATACAATGCCTACTACTATTACACCTTAAAGTACCACTAGAACCCATATTATCATTCATGTGCAGGGTTAAGGTATGGTGATTGGCACTCACTGACCACATACCGCCAAGCCCCATCAACAATAGTGTCACTTTTATAATCATTCTGAAGGACAGTTAGCAGATAAACAACAGTATTCAGACTTGCCACATGTATACGCAAAAACAAGCCCTGCTAAAAAAATCATGCCAATCATAATCTGTAAAAAAAATTCCATTATGTTTCACTCCTATTGTTAAAGATACCAAATGCATCAAATGCAAATCTTATCTCTTTAAAAAAAATATAACAACATTATAATATGATTATATTCATATAAATATAGCGGGATTCCACATAAATTTAACCTGAAAATCAATGACGAAAAAAAACACCTTAAAAGGTGTTTTTTCTTATTTTCTTACTATGACCATTGACAGGGTCAATGTGATTATTTATTAACAGTATCTTTTAATGCTTTACCTGCTTTAAATGCGGCCACTTTAGAGGCTTTAATTTGAATTGTTGCACCAGTTTGAGGATTACGACCACTACGAGCAGCACGCGCTCTAACAACAAAACTACCAAAGCCTGTTAATTGCACTGTATCTTCTTTAGACAAAGCGCCGGTAATGGCATCTGTTGTTGCGTTTAATGCACGAGTTGCATCTGCTTTAGATAAGCCTGATTCTGATGCAATTGCATCAATAAGTTCTGATTTGTTCATTGGTTAACCTTTAATTATTGTTGAATTAGTACCTAACATGGCTACTCTATTTTTAAGGAGATAGCAGTATTTTTTATAACTAAACCATGCTAGGTGTTAAAAATTATAACAACAATAAATCTTATTGCTATAGCGGTATTCCTTATATTTTATAAACTACTCAACCACATTTAATCCTAGTAATTGCCAAGCTTGCATGCCACCGCGGTAGTATTTAATCTTTTCTGCTGGATAGCCATACTCGAGTAATTTCCAGATCAACTCTGGCGACATTTTGCACCAATTACCATTGCAGTAAATTGCCAGTGTTTTAGCCTGAGAGAAATTTAAATCACCGCTAGCCGAAACATAAACACCAAAATCATCCTGCATGGTTTCTAGTGCATACTCTTTGTCTTTTTTAAACTTATTAAATGGTACGTGTATCGCACCTGGAAGCGTCCCTGTTAAGGTTAGCCAAATTGACTTTCTTGCATCAACAACCTCTACATTATGCTCTGCAGAGTTTAGCTGGGCAATATATCCAATCATCTCATGCTCAGCAATAGTTTCCACTGCGTGCGGTTTAAATGGATGCATGGGCTTAATGATTCCTCGACCAGTCTTTTGATAGAATTTAGTCAACAAATGCTTACGATCTTGATTTCGACTAATAACAAAATCCTCCCCATCAATCGTCACCTTAATGCTCAATATATTAGGCTTAATATAAACAGGCTTGTTTTTTTTAACTTTTTTATGCGAACTTACCTCAACGGTAGAATTAGTTGAAAGGGCCTGAGTGGTACTAAATAAACTAGCCAATAAAAGTAACAAAGCAAGGAGTGAGTTTTTAATCATAATAAATATAAAATAATAAAAATAGCATGCNAATCAGCTGACAATACTTGAAAAGTATTATATTCTATATGATTAAATATTAATATTATGGTAATCCATATGAATATGAATTACCTAACTATTTAACTGTTGTTAAACCAACCGAACGCCAAGCTTGCATACCACCACGATAATATTTTAGTAATTCAGGTGGGTAGCCCAGGGCAATTANTTTGCGAATCATTTTTGGTGATTTTCCACACCATAATCCGTTGCAATAAATTACCAAAATTTTAGCATTGGTATAATCGTAGCCCGTTATCCCGGAATTAACGCCAAATAAAGTTAGCGTTTGATTACGAGAACTTAAAGCGCGCAATTGATTGTTGTCAACTCTTATCGAAGTTGGAATCATGCCTGTAATAATGGTTGCCGACTGAGGACGCGCATCAATTATAAGCACTTGTTCATCTCCGTGAGAGATGTCATTAATGTATTCAATTACCTCCAACTCAGCAACTGTTTCCACAGGATGTGTGCCAAAGGGATATAGCGGCTGTATTTTTCCACGCCAAGTACCTTGATAAAACTTCATGATTTCATGAGATCTATCTTGGTTTCTTTGAATATTAACCACTTCACCTTGGTGAATAATTGGAACAGACTTAAGGCCTTTCTCAATTAGAACCTCTTTGGCGTTAATCGAAAAGGATGTGAGTAAAAATAGAAATATGAAAAATTTCATGCCGAATAGCCTAAATAGAATCTATTGTAGTTTGGAGCGAATCAGTCCGGAAACCACACCCATATCAGCCTTACCATCTAACTGGGTTTTTAACACACCCATTAACTTACCCATGTCTTGCATGGAAGATGCACCTGTAGCAGCAATAGCTTTATCAACAGCAACCAAAACTTGAGACTCAGACAATTGTTTTGGCATGTAATTATTAATAATAATAAGCTCAGCCTCTTCAACATCAACCAAATCATCCCGGCCAGCATCTTTAAATTGAGAAATAGAGTCTTTGCGCTGCTTAACCATTTTTTGAATAACGGCCATTGCTTGCGTGTCGTTGAGCTCGATACGCTCATCTACCTCTCTTTGCTTTATCGCACCTAAAATCATACGTAAAGCCTTTAAAGCTGCTTTATCCTTAGCCTTCATGGCTAACTTCATATCATTAGTAATCTGAGTTTTTAATGCTGACATAATATTATTTTTATTTAGTTAAAAAAAATGCCGATACAAAGATCGGCATTTGAAGAAAAATCTTAACACAGTAACGCGTTAAGTTTCTTTTAGTACATTCTCTTTCTATGAACGCGATTCTTAGCCATTTCTTTGTGGGTACGCTTAACGGCTGCAGCTTTCATACGTTTATTAACCCAAGTTTGTTTTTCATAAAACTCTTTTTTACGTACGTCAGTAATAACGCCCGCTCTGTCGCATGAACGACGAAAACGTCTAAGGGCAATGTCAAATGGTTCGTTCTCTCTTACTTTAATTGAAGGCATATTTAATTTTCCTTATGAAGCTGAAGCATCAGCAGTTGTACTGTCAAAATCAACCAATTGAACAATCGCCATTGGTGCTTTATCGCCAGTACGGAAACCAGCTTTTAAAATACGGATGTAACCACCAGGGCGATCTTTATAGAACGGTCCTAGCTGAGTGAATAATTTAGCAACCATGGCATCATCACGCAATTTAGCAAAAGCATTACGACGGTTAGCAACACTATCAGTCTTAGCTTTAGTGATTAATGGCTCAACAACACGACGAAGCTCTTTTGCCTTTGGCAAAGTTGTTCTGATGGTTTCATGATCAAACAATGAGTTTGCCATATTTTTAAACATCGCCTTACGGTGAGAAGAGTTACGATTTAGTTGTCTACCTGACTTTCTATGTCTCATGCTATTTCCTTATTCACTCATTAGATCAACTGGCGGCCAGTTAGGAATATCTGTTCCTAAATCAAGACCTTTGTCAGTTAATACTTCTTTAATTTCGTTTAATGATTTACGACCTAAATTAGGCGTTCTCAATAAATCTTGCTCAGACTTTTGGATTAAATCACCGATGTAGTAGATTTGCTCTGCCTTAAGACAATTAGCACTACGTACTGTTAACTCAAGCTCATCTACAGCTGCTAACAACTGAGGATCGAAATCATCAGATGTAGGTAGCGCCTCTTCTTCTTCAACAAGCTCTAATTCAACGAATGAAGATAGTTGATCTTGAAGAATTGATGCAGCACGCTTAATAGCAGCCTCTGCATTTACAGAGCCGTTAGTCTCAATCACCATGTTAAGTTTATCAAGGTTAACTTTTTGCTCAACTCTAGCCGCATCAACTGTAAAGCTAACACGTTTGATTGGAGAAAAACTTGCATCAAGCTGGATGCCACCAATAGAAGTTGCTTCGTCAGAACGAGAAGCCGCTGTATCGTAACCAATACCTGTACCAATCTTAAGCGTCATACGGATATGACCACCATCATTAACAGTTGCAATAACAAAATCAGGGTTGTGGGCAGAAATATCACTACCATTAGCTTCGATATCAGCTACCGTAACTTCACAAGGGCCTTTTTTATCAATAACAACTTCAGTTGTCTCAGTAGTATTAAGTGCGACAGAAACTTCTTTCAGGTTAAGTAAAATGTCTAATACGTCTTCCTGAACACCTTCGATGGTAGAAAATTCATGCATCACACCATCAATGGCAACTTCTGTTACTGCTGAGCCTGTCATTGATGATAGTAAAGTTCTTCTAAGGGCATTACCCAAAGTATGGCCAAAACCTCTTTCTAATGGCTCAAGAACAACCTTGAACTCATTGGTAGCAGTCTGTGAAGACTCAACTAGTTTTGGCTTTAAAAAATCTTTTGCGTTACCTTGCATAATTAATCCCTTATTTAGAATACAATTCAACAATTAAATGCTCTTGGATGTCTGAAGATAGATCATCACGTGCAGGAACATTTTTGAATAAGCCTTTTAAGGCTTTAGAATCTACGTCAATCCACTCTGGTTGATCGCCTTGCTCAGCAAGTTCTACGGCTAATTGAATACGACTTTGCTTTTTAGCCTTTTCACGAATAGAGATTTCATCGTTAGCACTCACCTGGTAAGAAGGAATGTTGACAATTGAACCGTTAACCAAAATTGACTTATGAGAAACTAACTGTCTTGCTTCGGCACGTGTAGAGCCAAAACCCATACGGTACACAACATTATCAAGACGACACTCAAGAAGTGACAACAAGTTTTCACCAGTAGAGCCTTTCTTTTGAGAAGCCTTTTGGTAGTAAAGTCTAAATTGCTTTTCTAATACACCGTAAATACGTCTAACTTTGCTTTTCACGAAGTTGTAAGCCGTATTCAGTACCCTTTTGACGACGGGCATTTGCACCGTGCACACCAGGTAGTTGAGTTACTTTACATTTAGAATCTAATGATCTAATGCCGCTTTTTAGAAATAAGTCCGTGCCTTCGCGACGTGCTAATTTACAAGTTGGTCCAGTATATCTAGCCATAATTTATCCTTATACTCTACGTTTCTTAGAAGGACGACAACCATTATGAGGGATTGGCGTTACATCTGTAATTGATTGAAT
>JGI26245J51145_1001022_pt1 | contig 14713 bp, 13 predicted proteins | sample SaaInlV_200m_DNA_3_FD_51145 | JGI IMG/M metagenome (IMG submission 51145)
GCATTTTCAAGCTCTCTCACATTACCGGGCCAGTCATAATTGCTCAATATTCTGGAACTCTGCGAACTGAATCCCTTAATATCCTTCTTGTTCTTTGCTGCGTATTTTACCAGGAAACTATCTACCAGNAACCCGATATCCTCTCTTCTNTCTCTTAGTGGAGGGAGCTCCAGATTAATTACATTTAACCGGTAATACAGATCCTCTCTAAATCTTCCTTCNTTGATCTCCTCTTCTAAATCNTTGTTTGTCGCCGCAATTATCCTGACATCAGATTCAAGCGTATCTTCTCCTCCTACCCTTTCAAAGCATCCAGTCTCAAGAACCCTTAANAGCTTTATCTGTACATGCAAATTCAGTTCTCCTATCTCATCAAGGAAAAGGGTGCCACTATCTGCCAACTCAAATCTACCNCGTCTCAGATTCACNGCNCCTGTAAAAGCGCCCTTTTCATGCCCAAACAGTTCGCTCTCCAGTACACCCTCAGACAACGATGCNCAATGAAGTGCTATAAANGGCTTATCCTTCCTGTCGCCATTGTGATGAATCGCATGGGCAACCAGCTCCTTACCCGTTCCGGTTTCTCCATATATTAACACCGAAGCAGCAGTAGGNGCTATCTCNGTAATTGTCTTAAAAACATTCTGCATCTCCGGTGTATTGCCGATGAACCCCGAGAAACTGTACTTATCATCCAGCTGCTGCCTTAACTCCTTATTCTGAAATATAAGCAGTTGTTTCTCCCATATCTTTTTAAGTATCAATTCCAGCTCTTCAATGTTTACCGGCTTGGTCAGGTAATCATCGGCACCCTTCTTCATTGCGTCAATTGCCGTTTGCAGAGAGCTGAATGCCGTTATCATTATTACCGGTATATTTGGATCTTTCTTCTTAACCTTCTCTATAATGGAAATACCACTGATATCCGGTAACTTCATATCAGTAATAACTATATCAAAGTGTTCGGTATCAATTAGGTCTAACGCATCATTACCGGTATACACGCAGCTGGTATCATAACCATCCTGTATGAGGATTTTCCTCAGACCATCGGCTGCATTTTTATCATCATCTGCCAGCAATATTTTTGGCTTCTTCATTTTTTTAAGATAAAGGTAATTCAATTATAAACTCAGCACCCTCAACCAGCTTTTCAAACCTGATATTACCACCATGGGCATGGATAATATTCTTTGTAACTGCCAGACCTACACCCGTACCGCCACTCTTGGTAGAATAGAAAAGTCCAAATATTTTATCATGCTGTTCATCGGGAATACCAGGGCCTGTATCTTTTATGGATATATTCAGATAACAATCTTTCTTTGATACGTTTATTGCTATGTCTCCCCCATCTATCATTGCCTCTATCGCATTAAGTATAATATTCATAAATGCCTGTTTGATTTTGTCTTTGTCTACTAATATCGGTGGACAGCTGCCCGTCATTGTTAAGTAAATATTAACACCATTCAGGTCTGCATGTGGATTGATAAGGGAGAGCAGTTGCTCAAGTATTTCTCCAATCTCCTCTTCAGTGCGATCTAAATCACCTGATTTAGAAAAGGTGAGACAATCTTTAGCTAATTTATTCAACCTGCTTATCTCTTCTTTGACCACTTTTACAACATCCGCAAGCTCTTTCCCTGTACCCAGATCATGCTTGGTAATCTCCCTCTCTAACAGTGACATCTGAATGTTAATTGCATTTAAAGGGTTCTTAATCTCGTGTGCCAGTTCGTTACTGTATTGACCAAGGGTTGATAGGGTCTTAGATCTGACTAATTCATCATTAAACATTTTTTCTTCAGTTATATCACGTATTACACCAACTACATATTCAACCTTATCATTTTCATCCTTTATAATAGAGTAGTTTGTTATTACCCGTTTCTGTTTACCCTCTTTGGTTTTGATAAGGTATTCGCGTGCAATCTTCGTCCGTTTTTCCTCAAATAAGTCGAGTCCCGGACACATCTCCAGACAATTACCGTCTGAGGAGTGGCATTTGAATATGTCTAAACAAATATAATCATTTTTTGTGATCTCTTCTTGAGAATAACCGACAATTTGTTCACAGGCAGGATTGAACAAAACTATTTTTCTATCCTTATCAAACATGAACACACCATCATCCAGGTATTGTAATGCAATTTCCTGTATATTTTGATTGTTTATAATCGTGCTATTCATATTAGTCCTTCAATGTAAACTCTTGATATTTGCTCTTATTACTAAATTTCAGTAGAATTATTATGATAATATACTCGATTTTAAAAACTCCCGGTTCATGCGGGCGATGTTTATAATGGAAATCCCTTTGGGACACTCTGCCTCACACTCTTTTTCATTTGTACAATTCCCGAACCCCTGTTTATCCATCTCCCCNACCATTGCAAGTGCCCTTTTTTTTGCCTCTGGATGCCCCTGGGGAAGCAGGGCAAACTGAGAAATCTTGGCACCAGTAAATAGCATAGCTGACGCATTAGGACATGCTGCTGCACAAGCTCCACACCCAATGCACTCAGCAGCATCCATAGCTTTTTCAGCTACCTCCTGAGGTACAGGAATAGCGTTTCCATCAGGTGCTCCACCGGTATTAACCGATATGTACCCACCCGCTTGAATAATCTTATCAAACGCACTTCTGTCTACGACAAGATCTTTAACAACCTTAAAGGCCCTTGATCGCCACGGTTCAATCACCACTGTATCACCGTTTGAAAAGTGCCGCATATGCAACTGGCAAAGGGTAGTTCCCTTTTCAGGACCGTGAGCACGGCCGTTTACCATTGCACCGCACGATCCACAAATACCTTCCCGGCAATCATGGTCTAAAGCGATTGGGTCTTTACCTGAAAGAATTATCTCTTCATTAACCACATCAAGCATTTCAAGAAAGGACATGTCTTTAGATATATTTTCTGCCTTGAAAGACTCTAACCGGCCATTTGATTCCTCTGCTTTCTGACGCCAGACTTTCAATTTAAGATTAATGCATTTTTCTCCGCTTGCTTGTTTCACTTATAACTCCTTTGTGTCAACTCAACATTTTCAAACTTCAGAGGCTCTTTGTGTAATTTTGGCTTGCGGCTATTTCCTCGATACTCCCAGGCAGAAACGTGGCAGAAAAGCTTGTCATCACGTAGAGCCTCATTTTCATCTGTTTGATAATTCTCATTAAAGTGCCCACCACACGACTCTTGCCTTTCAAGTGCATCTGTAACCATAAGTTCTCCAAATTGCAGAAAATCTGCGACTCTCCATGCCCTTTCAAGGCTCTGGTTGAAATCATATTCAGAACCTCCTACTAAAACGTTTTCCCAATACTCTGCACGGAGATTCTTTGATAAGCTTTTTAGCCTTTTTAAGGCCATTATTATTTCTTGACATGCCACAATATTCCCAGAGAATGTTCCCAAGTTCTCTATGAAAATTATCAACGGTTCTCTTACCTTTTATAGAAATGAGTTTTTCTATACGTGCCTCAACCTCATTATAAGAAGTATTGAATTCTTTATGATCCTCATCAACCTTATCATGAGATGCCTCTGCGAGATAACTGCCAATGGTATAAGGTATAATGAAGTATCCATCTGCAAGACCCTGCATCAAAGCGCTGGCCCCAAGACGATTCGAGCCGTGATCAGAGAAATTAGCCTCTCCCAATACAAAAAGGCCAGGTATAGTGCTCATCAGGTTGTAATCCACCCAGAGACCACCCATCGTATAGTGAACAGCTGGATAGATCATCATGGGTGTTTCATATGGATCTTGTGCCATTATCTTTTCATACATCTCAAAAAGATTTCCGTATTTTCTGGTAATAGCATCGTGACCGTCTCTTTTTATTGCATCCTTAAAATCAAGGTATACAGCAAGCTGCGTATCCCCTACACCTTTCCCTATATCACATTGATGCTTCGCATTCCTAGACGCCACATCTCTTGGTACTAGATTTCCAAAACTGGATACTTTTCTTCAAGATAATAATCCCTCTCAGATTCTGGAATCTGTGCCGGCAATCTCTTATCTTCGGGGTTTTTTGGCACCCATACACGGCCATCATTTCTGAGACTTTCACTCATGAGTGTCAATTTAGACTGATATGTACCTTTAACAGGAATGCATGTAGGATGAATTTGTGTAAGGCACGGGTTTGCAAAAAGGGCTCCTTTTTTGTATGAAGCAAAAGCCGCTGAAACATTTGATGCCATGGCATTAGTTGAAAGGTAGAAGGCATTTCCGTATCCTCCTGTTGCAAGAACAACTGCATCAGCCGAATGTTTTTCAAGTTTACCGGAAACAAGATTCCTAACAATGATACCTCTTGCCTTTCCATCTATTACAACAAGATCGAGCATATCTCTTCTTGTAAAAAGCCTGATCTTTTTAGCTGCAATTTGGCGCGAGAGTGCTCCATATGCACCTAGTAGAAGCTGTTGTCCTGTTTGCCCCCTGGCATAAAACGTTCTTGATACCTGTGCACCACCAAAACTTCTGTTTGCAAGCTGACCCCCAAACTCTCTTGCAAAAGGAACCCCCTGAGCAACACACTGATCAATAATACCATTACTGACCTGTGCCAGACGGTAGACATTTGCCTCTCTTGATCTGAAGTCGCCACCCTTAATGGTATCATAAAAAAGACGCCATATGCTGTCCCCGTCNTTCTGGTAATTCTTGGCAGCATTTATCCCTCCCTGAGCGGCAATGCTGTGTGCACGACGAGGGNTATCCTGAATACAGAATGTCTTTACTTCATATCCCAGCTCAGCAAGTGTGGCTGATGCCGATGCTCCGGCGAGACCGGTGCCCACAACGATAATTTCGAATTTCTTCTTATTTGCAGGGTTTACAAGGCCCAGTTCAAATCTGTGCCTATCCCACTTTTCGGAGAGCGGACCATCTGGTATTTTTGAATCGAGCTTCATTATCTCACTTTGTTAAGTAATTAACGTGATAAAAACTGGAAGAGAACCAAACCCAATTCCCACAAACAGACTGAATGCTGAGCTAATCACACGAAAAACAGGCATACACTCCAAATTATCAATCCCCAGAGTCTGTAACAGACTCCAGAACCCATGATCAATATGTGTTGCGACTACAACCATGGACAGAATGTAAAAAATAGTATATCCGGGGTTTGAGAACGTTTCTAATACAATCTGATATATAGATCTGTCTGCTTTTTCTACGAAGTGAAAATCAACAAGATGAAAAACAATAAAAATGAGTATTAAAAAGCCGGTATATGGCATAGTACTTGAACCAATTGTTCTACCCCCGGCATTTCTCTTTTTTTTATACCTTACAGGCCTTGCACGAAAATTCTGATAGAAGAGATAAGCCCCGGTGGAAATATGGATTATACCCAAAAGAAGTAGCCCAATTTCAGCAAGAATTAAGAGTGGACCTAAAGTGTGAAGACGCTCTGCATAAGAGTTAAAGGCATCGTTACCGGCATATATTATCAGATTTCCTGCAAGATGGCTTATCAGGAAAATGCAGAAGCCGAGTCCGGTAATAGCCATAACCAGCTTTTTACCGATTGAAGAACTCAGCAAAAGTATAAATCGGTTTGAATTCCAATGCATAATTATTCCAACAAAAAAGCCCACCAATAAGGTGGGCTTTCAGGATACAACATTTTTTCACATGAGAAAAACTCAAGTGATATATTAATAATCGATACTCAACAAACCAACATTTCTATTAAAATTATGGTGGTTGTATGGATCACTATGACATGTCTGGCATTTTATTTCAGGCTTACCTTCTCTCTTCCGTGCAGCAAACAGACTACCATGCATAGAGTTAGCTGCCAAATCTAACTGTGCGTGAGACGGCCCACCAACATGACAGTTTTTACACACCTTCGATTCAGATGCTTCCGAACGTGAGAATAAATGCTTCGGATGACAGCCTTCACAACTTCCCCCAGCCCCATCATCCCATGACTGGTTTAAACCAAGCATATGGCAATTTCTACAGTCCTCTCGCATTGTTACATTCTTAGTACTCGCTATTTCTGCAACTATACGCCCGTTAAAATGCTTACTGTTAGCAAAATCATTGTACATTGTCTCGTGGCATTCACCACATTTATTAGGTAAAACTTTTCCGCCTCTTTCGACAATCACACCGTGATCATTTCCATGGCATGAAATACATGAGACACCACTTTTTGAGTGTGGGCTACCCGTCCACTCTTTCACAACTTTTGGTGTCGCGTGTCGATGACAGGCATAGCAGTCATTATCAACAAATATTCCAAACGGTGGGATTTGTTTCTCCGCATATTCTTTATACACATCCGCACTCCAACTCGGATGAACAACCCCTATGTGACAGTCCGTACAGAAGAAATCCTCAAGATCACCATCTTCTCCCACTCTCTTTGACTGAGCAACAAACTCCAAGTGTTTTTTATCCTTCGTAAACTCTTCATGATCAGTATGACACCTGGCACAGTTGGCATTTACAATAGGAACACTGTCTTCAGCAATCGCAATAAACAGGCCTGAATTTTCACTGGTTTGGTAAGTCTTTCTGGAATGTTCAAACGAATCGTGTGCGCCATCACTCAACTTTGCATGCAAAAAACCCTTTATTCCAGGGCCAATATGGCAAGTATGACAAGCATGTACATGTTCATTATGATGCTTCGAACTCATAAACGAGTCATAATGCACGTCCATCTCATGACAACTACCACAAAATTCACTGGACTCAGCATAATGCCAGAACTTCCTACCTCCAACAATGCCGACAGCTACCAATATAATTAAAAGAACACCTATTAATTTTTTTCGCTTGTTTATCTGCCCAAATACCACTTTTATGGTATTTACCACTTTATCCGTAAAACATTCACAACCCATAAAGTCCCCCTTAATCTGTTAGCATTCGTTGACGGTACCACAACACTGATCTATATACAAATGTAGATTTTCGAGAATATTACCAAAAATGAGACTTAATATCAAGACCTTTTTAACATAAAAGACCCAAATCTATTTGATATTGATTTAACTTATTACTGATTGTATAATAATAATTCGTACTAAATAGATTACTATTATATTTCTTTAAGTATACACGAGATTTAGACTTATTTTTGAACTAAGGAGGCAGTAATTGAAGAGGATTCTTTTTCCCATTATCGTATTAATGTTTTATGTACCAAGCTTATATGCGCAAGTACCTGAAAAGCCGGCTGAAAAGGCTCAGGAATCAATAAACCAGAAAGGTAAGATTGAAATAGAACAGGATACTCAAAAAGCATTAGACAAAGAAGCCTTTCGTAAGGCTGAAAAGGTAGACAAATACATACTGACTGCAAATACTTTGCGTGAAGTACAAAATGATTACAATGGCGCTTTGGGTTTTTATAAGAAAGCTATAGAGCTTGATCCGAACAGATCTTCTCTTCACTGGTACACAGCCGGTGTTTACTGGAAGCTTGATAACCATGCAAAGGCAATGGAACATCTGGAATTATGTAGAAGCTTGATGCCACAAGAACCTGAAGAGCTCAATGAAGTTGATGATTTCATTGGCAAACTCATGGATTACCTAACCGTAGAAGAAAAAAGAGAGATTGCTAAAAGAAGAGTCAACGACAGAAGGCAACTTATGGAAAATGCTTTAGATGTCAGCAAAGGTAAATGGGAAGAGATGACACTTGTTGCATCCGGTGAGTTTCTTATGGGAAGTAAAGAAGAGGATTTTATCCCTGAAGAAATGCCTCAGCATGCTGTNATCCTTGATGCATTCTACATTGACAGATATGAAATAACAAATGCACAGTATTGGAAATTCATGGATTACATAATGAAGACCGGTGACCACAGCAAATGCTCTCCTTCAGAACCAATCAACAAAAGCCATCTACCCGGCAACTCTTTCAGAGGTTACGAGTATAAATACTATAACTATCCTGATTATCCTGTCACNAGGGTTGACTGGTATGATGCTTACGCTTATGCTGCATGGGCGGGTAAACGCCTACCTACTGAAGCAGAATGGGAAAAAGCAGCAAGAGGCACAGACGGAAGAAGATTTCCCTGGGGCAATGTATGGGAAATCAAATTTTGCAATGTTGGTACTGATGGCAATTTACCTGTTAGCGTTGGAAGCTTTGAGGACGGAAACAGCGTTTATGGATGCTATGACATGACTGGAAGTGTCTCAGAGTGGTGTGAAGATTGGTATCATCCTGAATACTACTTAGGCAGTCCTAAAAAGAATCCTAAGGGGCCGGTAAAAGGTACGGGCAAAAGAATTATCAGGGGTGGATCNATGTTTGCCCAAAATGTNTACAAACTACGCTGCGCAGTAAGAATGTTTGGGGAACCTGCTGATAGAAACAAAAGCGTAGGATTCAGATGTGCAAAGAACGCTGACTAAATCATTGAGAATGTGAGGCATGTCAAACGCAGTCCGGTGGAGTAGATATGCTGTCTACTTCACGTGATCCGTATCGTGACANGATCTTGTACATTAATTGTCCGATATTGATTAATCAGGAATCTATAATTCCAATGAAAACAGAAACCTGTTGAATGTTTTCATGGAGATTGCATATGGCAAGATTGAAAGACTATGCATGAACTTAAATCTTATGACAGATTAAGGCGCAAGACCTTGATCCCTGAGGAGTGAGACAACTTAGATAATGATTCTCCTGTTCACCCAACCTCATAGATGTACGGATGGAGCCTAAACTTCAAGTTTCTTCACGGGGTATAGACAAAAACTTCTTGTAAAGCATTCTGCCCTTTACCTTATTTGCATCTTCAATACATAAACTTGTGTTACTTAGTTATGAGCCCCTGCTGCTTTTTCTTTTTGCTCAAATGCTTTCGCTTCTTCCATAGCTTCCGCTGCTATTTTATGTTTTTGAAAGGCGTCGTCCTTTTCAGCAGCTCCAGTAAGCTTCGCATCAAACTCTAAGAGACTTGGCGAACCACCNGCAGTCTTTCTTATCATCCTATATTTTTCAAATTCATCATGCGCAGCAGGAGCATCGCCCAACTTCTCTAANGCCGCAGACTTATTATAATAAGCATCAGCATAACCACGATCTATCTGAATTACTCTATCATACTCTTCTATAGCCTCTTTAAACAATTCCTGCTTATGGTAAATAGTACCAAGATCGAAATGAGCATCCGCATAATTAGAATCCACCGCAATTACCTTCTTGAACGCTTCTATTGCTTCATTGTATTTATTACCACTAGCAGAAATCACACCAAGATAGTAGTGTGCATCCGCTTTCTCCGGATCTATTTCCAAGGCTTTTCTTATACTATTAACAGCCTCATCCATCATGCCCTTAAGGTAATATACCAACCCGAGGTTACAATACGTATCAACATTACCCAGGTTTAAATCATCCGCTGTTTTCAGTTCCTTAAGTGCTTTATCATATTTATCCAATGCAATATAGGCAATTCCCAGATTGTAATGCGCCTTTTCATATGCAGGTTTAAGCTCGATAGATCTTTCATATGCAGGTACCGCCTTCTCAAGCAAGTTAAGATCCTGATATGCGACACCCAGATTATAATGAGCACTCGGGTTATATGGATCATATTCCAGCACTTTTTTATACTGTTCAAAAGCCAGATCCATTCTCCTCAACTGTTGATAATAAATACCGAGCCTTATACGGGCGTTTGAATCTTTCGGATCACTCTCTACTGCAGCTGTATATAACGTAAGCTTATCATCAGGAACACCAATTTTAGTGAAAACCTCAGATAGCTTCATATGGGCATCAAGATAATCCGGCTTTAGATCAATCGCTTTTCTATATTCTTTTGCAGCCTGATCCAACATTTGCTTTTTGAAATAGATATCTCCCAGCTTACAGCGAATTTCAGCCGCGTTTGTATCAAGATCTACAGCCAACTTATACTCTTCTATCGCTTTATCAAGCTTACCCTCAATAGCAAATTTATCTCCAAGCCCAATATGGTTTTGCGCATTATCACAACTTATGGCAACACCAACTATAACAACTACAAATAAAAAATTATATCCTTTTAGAAATCTTAAAATCATCTACATCAATTCCTTCCTGTCACAGTAATTAAGACAACCGGCTCCCACATAGTGCATGAACCAGTTTATTTATTGAAATGTCATTTTCAGAAATTATTAATCATCATATTCTAATAACCAGTCCTTGAAACTTGGAATCATATATCTCTGAACTCTCTCTTTATCCTCTACACCTCGCAACGCAAGAGCAGCTGCCTCAGAACCAGTCTTTGCCTTTACAATCTTACTATAGGTTATGTAATCATTATACGCTTGCGGTGTATTTCCCATTGAAGCATATATCTGACCTCTATTGTAGAATGCATCCTCATAGTTCCTATCAATCACTAATACCAAATCATATTCTGCTATCGCACGGTCTAATTTACCAAGTTTGTGATAAACTACTGCTATATTGAATTGAGAATTAGTATGTTTCGGGTTAATCTCCAACGCCTTTCTGTTCATCTTTAATGCATTATCATATTTTTCCTGGAAAGCATATACAATACCCTTTTGATAATACGCTTCAATCGCAGTCGGATCAATCTCTATAGCCTTATCGTAAAATGCAATTGCCTCTTCAAACTTCTTTTCCTGTAGTTTGATCATACCGTAATCAACATAAACCGAGGCATATTTCGGGTTAATTTCTAATGTCTTTTTATACTCGCTCATAGCTCTATCTAGATTATTAGACTTCAGGTAAGAGACTGCAAGGTTATAATGCGCATCATCATATTTTGGATTCATCTCAATAGATTTTAAATAGAGAGGTATTGATTTGTCCTCAAAAAGTCCCATGTCCTGATAAGCTACTGCTAAGTTGTAATAAACAAAAGGATTATCTGGGTCTAATTTAAGCGCTTCTTCGTATTCTTCAATTGCCTTTCTAGTCTGATCCCATTTGTGATAGAAAACGGCAAGATCAATATGAGCCATTGGATCGTCAGGGTTTTCCGCAACAGGATTGTACTTTGTCTGAAAAGCGTCATCAGGATTCCCAATTTCTATGTAAGCGTCTGAAAACCCTTGATAAGCTTCTACAAATGTAGGATCCAGCTGAAATGCCTTTCTATAATGGCCCGCTGCATCTTCAAGCAGATTCTTTTTCATAGCCACATTTCCCAGTCCAAAATGTGCCCTGGCAAGACCCGGGTTCTTTTCAACTGCTTTCTTAAATTCAACTGACGCCTTTTCTATTTTTCCCTGTTTCAACAATAATTCCCCAACTTCAAGATGGTTTATCTGCTCTCCACATCCCGCAAACACCACTAATGCGAGTAACAGTGTCAGAGCACCAAATTTATTTATTTTGTTCATAATTAGTATCAACATTCATTCCTTACCTGAAAAAATTATAAATTTTTTGTTAAAATATAATATACACAAAAAACTCAGAAATAGTTAACTAAATATTATTATAAAAAAACCCACCATAATGGTGGGCTTTTTTGTAATATCTCTGCTTAAAAAAAGGGAGCCAGGCAATCAGCCCGGCTCCCTTTTAGTATACTTCTACTTCTTATCTAATCACATCAAATCAATGATGTGCACTGTGTGTACCAGCAGACATTCCCACTTCCTTCAGCATCCTGTTGATGTACTCAACTTCTGCTGCAGGTGCGTGGTGTGTATCCAACCAGCCCGGCTCAGGACATAGATCAAATATAGTCTTGCCAGGGAACTCCTTAACAATCTTCATACCTGACAACTGATCTAAGTAATCTCCTTTTCTCCAGAACTCAGCAGGTACCCAGTTGATGCCAGCCTTCTTCTCCAACGCAGTAAACCTTCTAGCCTGCTCTGAAGCTGCCTTTGCCTTTACCAACCATCTGTCCATACCAAACGATCCGTCACAATACGTCGCATCGTTCCATGAACCATGTGCCATACCTTTGAATATATAAGTCATCCAGTATCCAACACTCTCAAAACATACTCTTTCTATGTCTGAACAGTTAGACATTCTGAACTCACCAGACTCACCCTGTTTACCACCATACTTCGATCCTTCATGATAAGCACCAATCTTCAAACTCCAGATGTGCTGACCACTCCAGTCAGGTGCAAGATCTTTAGGCATTGGTTCGCCCATTCCGTCCAGCATCAAATTCTCTGCTACCTTAAACGTTTCAGTATACTTCAAACCTGCATCCTTACAAGCTTCATCCATCGCCTGCAAATTCTCTCTTGCAAACCTTGGTGAATGGCAATCGTCACATACTGATGCCCAAGTGTCTCTCTTTTCCTTCCAGAGAGGTGCACCTCTATCAGCATTTGACATACCCATACTTGTGTATACAGTTGAAAGTCTCTGTACGTTGTGATGTCCACCTCTCATGTGACAGTACTGACAAGTAGGACCAACATAATCAGCATCAGCAAGCTTCTTGCTCATGTCAAATTGAGTCGGATCCCATTTGTTAACCTGATACACAGTACCGTGTATTGAGATATCATATGCTTCCCAGTCTCTGTGGTCTTTACCCCAGTGACAAGTCTTACACTGCTCAGACTTTCTGGCAACCGCAGGATTGAACTGATGTCTCTGATGACAAGTACTGCAACGTTCTTCAGGACTTGTGTGACAGAAAGTACAACCTGCTGTATCTCCAGGAGGTCTTTCAATTGACCACGCACACTCAATCTGCGCGAAACTTGCACAAGAAGCGTGTGAACCAATACCACCCTGTGAATTCTGAATGTACTGCTCTTCATGACAATCACTAACACCACAAGCCTTTGAACTTGGCATTAACAACTTCTGGTGATTGTTACCATGACAGGTATCACAACCTGTTGGGCTAGGTTCAGCCTTAGCATGTGCACTCTTCTCGTAATCTCTTACGATACCAGGTGTAACTACTGAATGACAACCCAGACACTCTTTGAGTCTGAACTGACCCTTGATTGGGTTTGAAGGTCTTACTTCGTCCCTGTTGTACATGAAATCAGGAAGATAGTAACGATATGCTGGAAGTGTTCTCCAAATCTGGAATATTTTCCAGGATATGGAGGCGCACCTTTTGGATAACCCATGTACTTCGCGTACAAACCTGAAAAGAAAACCTTTCCAGAATTGTCAGGATCACCAGGCATACCATAAACTTCGTGCGGAACCCAATGTGTGATAATTTCTACCGCATCAGCATCTTTACTTGAAAAACTCGCGTAAAAACTGAAAGCGGCTACGAAAACCAGTAATGCAATAAATAGCGTATTAAATTTCCTAAGCATTTATTCTTACCTTCTCCTTTCCACAGCTACAATAAACAATTAAAAAAATAACTAACCTACTGTAATACATACGTTTGTGATGTTTTTATTATACGGTACTTTATAAGAAAAACACCCCCTCTCATTCATTACTTCATATGCCTCTAAACTAATGCGTGATTATATATTTTTTTACATATATGTCAACAAAAACTTGCCAAAATCATACATTCAAATGGAAAGTTTTGCGACTGTGATATATGTCACCCAAATAACAGTATTTAACTAGAATTTACAGTTATCTAAAAGCCTGCCTACGAGAATAAATCGATACTACGAATATCAATATTTAGTCTTTAATAGAATTTTTACGCTTATTTTGGAGAAAATAGACTATATTATCTATCTCCTGCCTTGAAAGCTTATCTTTGAAAGCAGGCATAGTATTTAATGGCCCAAAGAACTCTTTTTTGCCAGGATCTTCAATGATACCTCTTAACCATTTATCAGAGCCAAAATTATCCAGAATCGGAGCAGTATCTCCTCCAATTTCAGCAAATGTATGACAATTATAGCAACCATTCTCTTCCAGCAGCATCTCTCCAGTTTCCTTCAGTTCAGAACCAATCTCATCCCCTTCTTCAGCTTGTGCAAGCAGAAAGTCTACCAGATCTGATAATTCCTCTTCCTCTAGGTCATACTCAGGCATTATGTCTATATCTGTCTTACCATAATATTTTGGAGCATTTGGATCCGCAAAGAAGCCAACAAGCCAGGGCTTAGTATTGTAGGCAGTTAAATCAGGTGCAGAATTACCCCCGGATCCTTCGAAGTTATGACAAACAAGGCAGTGCTGCCGAAGCAACTGTTCTCCAGAATATAGCGGATCATTTTGAAAAACAGACGCTCCTCCCTGTGGCGGTATACCATGCTCTGCCAACTCTACCGCTAGATGAGCCATCTTTTCAGACTCCTCCCTTTGCTCCATAATTCTTTCATCCCCGGAGTCACTGATTACTGACATTGCAGTCAGATAAATTACACACGCTAGAACCGCACCAAAACTACCCAGAACAGGCAGTCTTCTTAAAGGATAACGGCTTTTAGCCCTGTCAATAAACGGAAGAGCAATTATTAAACCAGCAACTATAGAAGGAAGAATAATAGCTCCTACAACTTCCATTTCGCCTTCAAAGTACTTTAATAGCTGAAATAGAAAGAGAAAATACCATTCTGGACGGGCAAGATAATTAGAACTAGGATCTGCAGGGGATTGCAATTCAGCTCCACCACGATACCATACTAGCACTACCATAGAAATAAAAACTATTACAGCAACAATAACATCTTTAAAGAGCTGATCCGGCCAAAATGGCTGCGTCTTTTTCTTAAGCTCAATCTCACCGGGTTTCCAGTGCGGTGTAACACCATGCCTCCT
>JGI26245J51145_1001045_pt1 | contig 14513 bp, 6 predicted proteins | sample SaaInlV_200m_DNA_3_FD_51145 | JGI IMG/M metagenome (IMG submission 51145)
AGGCAAAATCATGTCCTGATTGTGGTTCAGATGAAAATACAGGATGGTCAGAGGATACTATGTATGACGGACTGGATCTTCCTGCGTTGGAGGAATCAGATACACAGTCAAAGGAATCTATGCTTCAAAGTAAATTTTTGTATTACGTTGTAGCTATTCTGACAATTGTGGCCTTTTTATTGTTTTACATATTGTAGCGAATACCATGAGGTGTCAACAGTATAAGAATCTGTCAATCTAAGTAAAAACAAGTTGAAGAAATCTAAAGTAAATCCTGCCGATAATAGTATTGCATTCTTCATCTCTCCTCACGGGTATGGCCATGCCGCACGGGCGTGTGCCGTAATGGCTGCCATGCGTGAACTTAATTCCTCGATAAGATTTGAGATATTTACAACAATCCCCCAATGGTTCTTTGAACAATCAATCCCCGGGACTTTCACGTATCACAGTTTGTTGACGGATATTGGTATTGTTCAGGAGTCACCTTTGCGTGAAGATTTACCGGAGACTCTTCGCAGACTTGAGAAGTTCCTTCCTTATGATCAGTCTCAAATTGCGAGTTTATCAAAGGAGGTAAACAGATTAAAATGCAGGTTCATCATATGTGATATCTCTCCAATGGGAATTGCGGTGGCACAGAAAGCTGGTATCCCTTCAGTATTGGTTGAAAACTTTACCTGGGACTGGGTATATGGAAATTATGTAAGTACAGATTTTCCCACAGATAAATTTGTTGATTATCTAAGGAAGATTTATAATTGTGCAGATTACCACATTCAAGCTGAACCTGTTTGTTCGTATCAGGATGCTGACCTTTGCACTGTACCAATCAGCCGACAGGTAAGGTATACTTCTATGCAAGTTAGACAAAAACTGGGAGTACCTGATGGAGTAAAGTTGGTGTTGATTACGATGGGCGGGATACCGGAAAGATATATGTTCTTAGATAGTCTGGCATACCAAAGCGACACCTATTTTGTAATACCCGGGGGAAGTCAAACTGTGCATCTTTTTGATAATCTGGTATTATTACCCCGACACTCTGATTTTTTCCACCCTGACCTTATCAATGCTTGTGACGCCGTGATTGGGAAGCTGGGTTATAGTACCCTTGCTGAGATCTACCATGCGGGTGTTCCTTACGGATATATTCCCCGCTCTACTTTTAAAGAATCAGAGGTACTTGAGGCATTTGTAAAAATCCATATGAATGGCCATGCCATTTCCGAATCACAATTTCAAGAGGGGGGCTGGATGTCTTCTCTTCCCGAAATTCTGGCTTTGCCGGAGATAAAACGAAACAACGCAAATGGGGCTGAAGAGGCAGCGCAGTTCATTTGCAAAGAGCTCAGNATTAAACCTTAGAGCTGTTTGGGAATAAATAGCATAAATCTAGNGATAACAGACATATACACCATTGCGTATAATATTTAAACAGTAGACTTGGTTTTATACTAAAGATTGTGCTGATTTTGTGGTAACATTTAAACCTTCTTACTGCCTAACTACNTGGTGTATTTGTAGATAGGTTGTTAATTAGANGTTGATTAATTTGAGTGCTTGAGACTGGTTTTTGGCACATGAATAGCGTAACTAAAGGCATTACNTTAAAAAACATTATGAAAATTAATTTTAGATTCAAGTTTGGTACTCTCACAAACTGTTGTATCAATAATTGAAACACTGTAACCTGAATAGCTATGGATGATATAAAAAAAACGGCAGCACAATTTCAGATCCTTGATTACTCTCCAATAGGTCAATTTGTACTCAGGAAGGATTTTGTAGTTATTTTCTGGAACAAATGCATGGAGAATTGGTCTGGTATTTCAAAGGATCAAATTGTGGGAACAGACCTGATTACTCATTTCCCACACATTAAAAGCGGCAAGTATACAGAACGTATAAAAGAAATATTTAGTTCAAGCCAGCCTTTAATATTCCCATCTAAGTTTAATGAACATTTTATACCATCTCCTCTGCCGGGAGGGAAATTTCGTATTCAAAACACATTTATTACCCGCATTCCTGCACCGGAAGAGGGGGAGTATTATGCATTCTTTGCAATTCAGGACGAAACAAATATTACGGCAGCTCTTGAAAGTAATGAAAGTGCTCTGAATCAGCTTAAAGAGGAGATAGAAGTACGTAAACAGGCAGAAGAACAGTTAGTACAACTTGCGCGTTATGACAGTGTCACCGGACTGGCCAATCGAACACTTTTACGAGAAGGTCTGTTAAGGGCCCTTGCTAAGACACGTCGTAATCACAAAACATTTGCCTTGATATTTCTGGACCTGGATCATTTTAAGGACATCAATGATACCATGGGGCACGATGTAGGTGATTTATTGCTGAAAAGTGTTGCTGACCGGTTGAAGGGGCGTGTGCGTGAGAATGATCTTGTTGTTCGTATGGGGGGGGATGAATTCGCTATACTTAGTGATGATTGCACCCCTGACGGTGCCGCACATATTGCGCAAGGTATACTTGAAGTTCTTGATCCATTTCATAAATTGGGCAATAACGAAGTATTTGTAAGTTCCAGTGTCGGGATTGCAATGTGTCCGGATGCGGGTGAGGATCCTGAAAGCATCTGCAAGTCTGCCGATACTGCAATGTATCTTGCAAAGACAACAGGAAGGAATAACTATCAATTTTATTCACAGGAGTTGCACGAACAGACAGTCAAGCGTATACACCTTGAAAATGATCTTCGACGTGCTCTTGACCAAGATGAATTTGCTCTTTTTTATCAGCCAAAGGTATCTATGAATGGTAAGGTTATCGGCATGGAAGCCTTGATTCGCTGGCAACACAGCAAATTAGGGGTGATAAGTCCGGCTAAGTTCATTCCTTTGGCAGAAAAAACAGGTTTGATTTCTCCGATCAGTGAATGGGTATTACACACTGCATGCATGCAGATTCGTGAATGGGAGAAAAATAACTACTTGTCACAGGATGCAACACTTGCCGTAAATGTTTCTCTCCGGCAGTTGAAACAGGACTCTTTCTGGGATACATTGCAAGGCATTCTATCTGTAACAGAGTTGGATCCTCGCTATCTAGAACTGGAATTGACAGAGAGTGCTATTATGGACCATCCTGAAGCAACAATTGTATTACTTGAAAGAATACATCAGTTGGGTGCACGTATTGCCATAGATGATTTTGGAACGTCTTACTCTTCCTTGAATTATCTGAAGCGTTTGCCGATTGATGCCATAAAAATTGACATGTCCTTTATACACGGTATAGGTAAAGACCGTGATGACGAAGAGATTATTAAAGGTTATAATCTCACTAGCCAGAAGCCTGGGGTTACAGTCAGTAGCCGAGGGAGTAGAAACAAAAGAGCAGATTACTTTCCTGCATGAGCATAAGTGTGATTGTCTGCAGGGCTATTATTTCTGTCGTCCTCTGCCTGCTGAAGTTGCTACACAATTTCTGAAAGAAATATCCTCTGATGAGGAGTTAGAAGATTCCCAAGCTTCATTTGCAAGCTGAAAATATTTATTATTTATCCATACTCTTATATAATTAATAATCGTATAGTAGCTACAATGAGAGTACCATGATACCAAAAAGTTTCTTCCTGAAGATGTCTGATTCATAGATATCTCAAGCAAGAATATCTTCTAAGAGTAAATCATAAACTTTCTCCAAATTTAACAATAAGGGTTGTTTCAAATGAAAAAGAGATTGAAGAACACTAATATTTTGGGTATCGCTTTCTTGATAGTTGTAACTTCAGGTTTCCTATGGGCAGGACAATCAGATCTTCCTGAACCTGACGCATTACAGGAAACCTACTTGGAAGGAACTAGAGAGGAAAGAGGCCTCCAATGTGCCAATGAGGTTGCAACATTATTAGGTGGAGAGTGTTCTTCCTGTCATAATGACGATGTAACTGAACTTACGGAAAAGGGAAACAGGGCTAAGTCAGACATGCAGGCCTCAATTGCGATTGGTGTAAAGTGTAATTACTGTCATGCTGTGAATAAACGGTTTACAAATAAATATAAGATTGCAGTTAAGATGTTTGAGCTATCAGAGATGATGGATGTAGAATGTAGCCTTTGCCACAATGGAAAAGACAATCTTACTCCTGCAGGTAGTACAGCAAGAACAGCTATGTTACTGCAAAAATGGAAGAAAAAAGGTAATAAAAAATGTCTGAAATGTCATGTTGAGAAAGAGCAGTTTGAATTGAACTCTGATGGAATGGAAATTCTGAAGAGCCTGATGCATGAGAAAGAGACAAACTGAAGATATATAAAATATTGTAAATAACGGTGGTACTAACAACTGGTGTCGGTTAGAGGCCATAACAAGTACCAAACCTTGACACCAACATTTCTCCTTTCATATCGACAACAATCTCTTCATTCCGATTTCCCAGTGCGCTATTCATGACTGTCTCCGGATTTAACCTCTATCTCTTAGGCAACTCTTCCTGTTATTGTTTTTATTTTTTTCATAAGTACCTGACTATCTATCGCCTTTGTAATGTAGTCATCCATGCCGACAATCAGACACGTCTCTAGTTCTTCTTTGATAGCGGTTGCAGTAATGGCAATAATGGGTATGTGTCCACCGTTGGTTTTTTCTATTCTGCGTATCTCCTTAGTTGCTTCCCATCCATTCATATTCGGCATCTTCAAGTCCATTAGAATAAGGTCATAATCTCCTTTTTGCCATAAATCAACTACCATCTTACCGTCTTCTGCAATAGTTACATCATGGCCATTCATTTCGAGAATGTCTGTTATTATCAGCTGATTCAATTTNTTATCCTCGGCGTGAAGAATGTTTAATGGTGGTATTTCATNCATAACNGGTGTTACATCTTTAACTTCATCTTGCTTTAGATAGCAGAATTTAATAGTAAAATGGAAAGTGCTTCCCTCGCCCGGAATACTTTCAAACCATATCTTTCCACCCATCAACTCCACCAGCTTTTTAGATATAGTGGTGCCAAGGCCTGTTCCTCCATACTTCCGAGTCATTGAGCCATCAGCCTGTGTGAAATCTTCGAAGATCTTACCATGCTTCTCCTGCGGGATACCGATACCAGTATCTTTTACCATAAAGTGAAGTAGAGCTGACTCTTGAACACCAGGTGCTACTGAATCATCTACCGTATCACTCGCATCTTGAATTATAGTTAATACCACTTTACCCTTTTCCGTAAACTTTACCGCGTTACCAACAATATTGGTCAGAACCTGAGTCAAACACTGAGACTCTCCATGCAACAGGTCTGGTATTTGAGGCGCAATCGATACCTGGAATTGTAACCCTTTACGTCCTGCCTCAAATGACATTGTCACAATACTCTTTTCAACTATATCGCGTAGGTGGAAATCTACATTATCCATTTCCCATTTTCCTGCTTCTATCTTTGAAATGTCAATCACATCGCTTGTAAGATTTAGTANCGCTTGACCNGAAGTCTTTCCCATTTCCAGGTATTCCTTTTGTTTNGCTTTGTCGTTGGTCCTCAGTGCCAGNTCCATTAGACCAATTACCGAATTAAGCGGGGTNCGGATCTCATGGCTAATATTGGATATAAAGATAGATTTTGCCTGATTGGCCTCTTCAGCAGCTTCTTTGGCTTTTTGGAATTCAATAGATCTCAAACGTTCTCGTTCTGCCTCTTTTTGAAATGTAATATCTCGCATAATACCCTGATAACCAATGATGGTTCCATCTGGTGCATAACGTGTCGTTGCTGTTACAGATGCTTCTTTTATACTGCCATCTTTTACCCGCAACTTGACCTCAAAATCCCGGACTGATCCGTGCCGGGACATTGCTTCTTGAAAATGCTGTCGATCTGTTAAATCAGCATAAATATTTTGTGCTTTTAGTTGTAAAAATTCATGGTGTGCGTACCCTGCCAATTCTTCAGCTGCCGGATTTACGTCAATTATTTGACCATCAGTCGCAGTAACAAACAACACATCTTTAGAGTCTTCAAAAATAGTCCTATATCTTTTTTCACTCTCTTGTAGGCTGCTGTAGAGTCTGGCATTTTCAATTGAAATAGCCATTTGAGATGACAGTACTTGCAGAAGCTCTATTCTTGCTGTGTCAAATACTCCTCTTGCCTGGTAATTCTCAAGATACAGGATACCATGCAGTCTTCCCTGTTTCACAATCGGTATACAGAGGAGAGATTCCAGGTTTTTTGACTCTATCATGTAAGGATCTGAGGCAAACAGATCATTGTTCAAAGCCTCCTCTAACAAGATGCTTTCAAGTGTCCTGCGCGTGTATTGGACAATAGACAGGGGGAGCCTGTCTTTATAAAAATGCAGTGGTATTGTTTTGAGAATCTGGGCTTCTTCGTTTCCAAGTACACCTTCCACTTCAACAACCAGTTTATCTGATTTCTCCATGATCAGGAACCCTTTCGTTGCACCAGCGTTCTCCATTACTATTTTCATAAACTTTGCCAGGAGTTTTTCAAGGACAATTTCACTGGAAATGGCCAATGATGTTTTTATCACTGTTTCCAGGTCAAAGGCAGATGTTGAATACTCTCTGGTAAAGGTAGCTGCGGTCAACTGGCGCTCTGGAGGTTGCTCCTCGATCAAATTTGTTTTCAGCAATTGTGGGTAACGCATTTCAAGATCCTTCACCTTCGTATACGCTCCCCATCGATAATAGCAATAATGAGCCTCTTTCATATGATAAATCGCATCTCTTTTATTGTCCCTGGAAGTATAAAATCTGGATGCTACTTCATTGGCAAGGGCCTCATTATTTAAATATTTGTTTTCTCTAGCCTGCGCTATAGCTTTATCATAAAGATTAATTGCTTTCTTATCATTCCCTTTTACACGTGCCACTTCCGCCTCTACAAGATAATATTTATGCAGGTGATTCATGGGGGCATGGTGTGCCCACTTTTTCATTTTTTTCTGATTAGATGCTATTGCTTTCAAATAAATCCCTTGATCTTGTCTCTTTGCCTCAGGATAAAGGACTAGCAAGACAAGGGAATGGTATAGATTCAGTCTGGTAAGAATATACTCTCCCCAAAGAACATCAACATACCTCTTTGCCATCAGTACACTCTCTAGAGACATTGAAAAATCTTCAAAGAGATAAGAAAGCACAGATTTATGTATATAAAAAATAACAATTCCTCTCTTGTCTTTGATCTTCTCATTTTTCAATATTGGAAGAATCTCTCTCTCATTAAAAAACTCACCACTGAATAGACCGGTATTTGGATCACGGCTCACTAAGTCTGAAGCATACTGCCTACTCAAACTTATTCTTTGCAAAGTCTCCTCAGAATTTATTAGTTTAATTGTTATTTCATGATACTTTGCCAGCTCCTGCTCAACTATTCTCAATTCACAGCCTGAAAGGATCAGGTGGTAACAATAGCCGGCAGCAGCTCTACCCGCATACTCCAAATCACCTGTTTGTATGCCTATTGTACAACCTCTTCTAAGTGATTCATGCGTATCTATTAAATGTATTTTCCAGTGTATTAGGAGAACATTAAGTACTGTTAATGTCTTTGACTCATTTTCTCTATATTTAAACTTATTAATCAATCTCAGGGAGAGTGAGCAGAACTGGTATCCGCGTTCAATACTACCTTCATAACGATACACACAGCTGCCGTAAAGCGTATATATCATAGGAGAAAGTTGGGAGTTGCCATATTTTATGGACAGGCGTACCATTTTATATATTAAAATTGCGAGTATTTCAGCAGAAGCATGATAAAGTGTGGATACTGTACTTGCTACAAAGTCCATTACTGCTAATTTATGCTGGTCTTTCATAAGAGGCAGGTTTTCAATATCCTCTACCGTTTTACCTATTAACAGCGCTCTCGTTTTGATAATTTCTAAATAGAGTTGTCTCTTACTAGGTTTCCTTGGCACACGGACTCCCAGTTGTTCCAGTGTGTCTAGCGCCGTGCTCACTGCATCTTCAAGTTTATATTGAGCAATGAACGACAGCATTTGTAATTTATATATCTTGACTCTATCAAGAATATGATCTGTATTTTTCAATACTTCATGATTCAGCTTTTCCATCTGTGAATATTCAGAACAGAGGTAAGCAGCATAAGTACCTGTCATATATAAAGAGAGTGTTAGTTTATAATGATTTATCCATTTACTTTCGGGTAGTAGTTGCATACCGGTAGTGACAAGTTTAAGGGCGTCATTATATGCGGTTGAATTCTTTGCCTTTTCACCCGCCAACAGATTGAGACATGCAAGCTCAATTATTTCATTTTCATCAGTGATCAATTCAGCACCTGTATTTAAATGATCAACCAGGGCAAATATTATTTCATCTTTCTCCTCTTTAGGAGTATTCTTTAATAAAATTCTACCGATCATAAGATGCACTTCTTTTTTCTTAACATCCGGTATTAACGTATATGCTGCTTGTTGTATACGGTCATGAATGAATTTATAGGTCATAGCTTCATGGACATAAGAATCAGAGAATTTCTTGAAATCTAATGCCGGAAATCTAGAACTGTAAATTGGAATGATCAATCCTTCCTTTATGAATTCAAAAAGGATTGCAGCTATTTCATCTTCTGCCTTTTTACTCACGAACGATAATGTCTTCAAATCAAACTGGCTTCCTATACAAGAAGCCAGTCGTATAACCTGCTGGGCATTTTCAGGAAACGTTAGAATCTTTCTCGCCATTAATTCCACTACGTTATCCGTGATCTCTTTGCCACGGATTGATTCTATGTGCCATTGCCAACGTCCCGACTGTTTGGAATACTCAATCAAACCTTCTTCATAAATGGTTTTCAGTAACTGATTAATAAAAAAGGGATTTCCATCGGTTTTTTGACTTAACAACTCAGATAGTGGAAGAGCCTGCTCTTCATTACAGGAGAATGTCTCGGAAACTAGCTGACAAATTTGTTGTACTTTCAAGGGAGAGAGTGTCAGAGTATTTATCTTAACATCTGCCTTTTGCATCTCGTTTACTGTCAGCATCAGTGGATGTGTATTATCTACCTCATTGTCCCGATACGCACCAATGACAAACAAATAACGGCTGTTCCGGTTGGTTAACAAAATTTTCAATAAATTTAAAGAAGCCTGATCAATCCACTGCAAATCATCAAGAAAAATAACTAACGGATGCTCTTGTTTCGTAAAAACAGCAACGAATTCCAGAAATACCAACTTAAATCTGTTATCTGCTGCCTTTGGTTCTACGTCTACTACAGGAGGTTGTTTTCCGATGATACTCTCAAGCTCCGGAATAATTTCTATGATTATATTTCCATTTGGACCAAGGACGCTTAGTATGGTTTCTTTCCAGCGAGCAAGACGTTCATTGCTTTTAGTTAGTAGCTGCCGAATTAATATCTGGAAAGCATTGGTGATGGCACTGTAGGGAATAATTCTCTTATACTGATCAAATTTTCCGGAGATAAAGAAACCCCTCTGTCGTGCAATTGGCTTCTGCACTTCGTTTACCAGAGATGACTTGCCTATACCAGAATATCCCGATACGAGGAGTAGCTCTGATGCACCATTGCTTACACGATCAAATCCAACCATAAGATTGATTATTTCCGAGTCTCTACCGTAGAGTTTTTCTGGTATGAAGAATTTCTCTGAAACATCATATTGATCTATAGCAAACTCTTTTGTAGCATCAGTACCATCCACATAATCAGAACACGTCTCTAACGCCATTCTCAATCCATACGCGCTCTGGTACCGGTTCTCAGCATTTTTAGAAAGAAGTTTCATTACTATTTCAGATACTACCTTTGGCACATTCTCATTCAATTCACGTGGAGATACCGGGGTTTTTGCAATGTGGCAGTACACCAGTTCCAGGGGGTCTGATTCCTCAAAGGGAATTTTCCCCGTCAGCATCTCATAGTAGCTTGCACCTAATGAGTAGAAATCTGTACGATAGTCAAGTGAACGATTCATCCTGCCGGTCTGTTCAGGTGATATATAGGCAAGTGTACCACGTAATAAGTCGNGGTGTGTGCTTCTCTGCTCTTCTCTAGGAATAAGTGTTGCCATTGCAAAATCGATGATCTTTACTTCATCAGTTGTAGGATTGTACAGAATGTTTCTTGGATTTATATCCTTGTGAATGATATTACTTCCATGAATATCTCCCAGAATATTTGATAATTGCGTGGCAATGGATAGAAATGTATTTAAATCAAATGGATTGGAATTGAGATAANNTTTTAAGTTCTCCCCATCAAAATCCTCAAGTATCAAGGCAAGGTTTTTGTCAAGTTTCTCCAGACCATATGTTCTGATAACTCCGGGAATATCCAAATTTCTGAGTATCTCATATTCATGCTTTAGCCGGTTTAAATCTCTGAGTTGTGGATAAGCAGAATTTATGGTTTTAACGACCACAGGAACCTTATCGGTTTCTCTTATTCCGCGATACACTGCAACCGTTGGACAATTGTTCAATCTCTTTTGAATATTATAGTTTGTTATTTCTATCATAACTTATCGTATCGAAAAAAGCACTGGTTCACCACAATGCTTGCTATATTCTAGGAATTATTTATGTATTAATAAAAAAACCATACTCTATCTTCTTCATTTATAATTTCAGTTCCATTTTTCTATTATTGCACATAACTATAACCATTTATCCCTCTTCAAATCTTCAAAATGCTCCTTTAACTGTGAAAANTTTTCTAGAANTCCCTTTATGCTGTCCTCGGAAGTAATACACTCTATTTCTGATGTAATACGAGTAATTTCTTCCTTATGTAAATACCAGCACATACTTTTTATGCTGTGGACAGCAATCCCAATCTCTTCCGGAGTATTTTCCTCAATTGCCTTCTCAATTTTTGATATCTCAAAATTCATACCCTCAAAAAACAGCTGCACATATTGCTTCATCTTTTCCGTATTATGCCTCAAGTGGGGGATTTTGTTTAAGTTGAAAAGATCTTCGATCTTTCCGGTAGAATAACCATTATCTTCTCTGGATTTACCCTCTATCTCTTTATCCTCTCTATCGGATAATAAATTTTCTATTTTCTCCATGAGTTCATCAGTCTCAAACGCTTTATTAATAAAGTCATCCATACCTGCTGCCTTACACTCCCGCAACTTATCTTTCTCCGAGTATGCGGAGAGGGCAATAATGGGTATATGATCACCGCTACTTTTTTCCATTCTGCGTATCTGCACAGTTGCCTCAAATCCGCTCATTTCTGGCATCTGTAAGTCCATTAGAATAAGGTCATAATCTCCATTTTGCCACAAGTCAATTACCTTCCTGCCATCTTCTGCTATGGTTATATTATGTCCATCCATTTCGAGCAGTTCCTTTATCATAAACTGGTTCATTTTATTGTCCTCTGCAATCAGAATGTTCAATGGTGTTATTTTATCCATAATAGAAGTTACCTTTTTAAATACAACTTACTTGTATCATCTTGTGATTCTGTTTTCAGATGCTAAAATTCAAAAGTTAGCTCAATCCCTGCAGTTGCTCCCACTTGTGTGTAAACAGCAGAATCAAACAGGCTGGAGTTTATCCCAAAATTAGTGTAATGTTCATCAAGTAGATTTTGCCCGAAAACTGAAAATTTCAAGTGGTCGTTGGAAAACAGATAACCTATACTGGCGTCAACTAAGGTATAACTATCCTGAGATAGTACATTATTATCTGTAATCGAATAACTACCGGTATAGCTGGCTGAGGTTCTCAATTCCAACTCACCTTTATTTTCCCAGGGGATTGGAATATAGTATGCCCCTCCTAAATAGGCCGTCCATTCCGGTACATTTAAAAAGTCAAGATCTTTCGCTTTATCCGGGTCTGATATTTTGTCTCCATCAACATCAATACCATCAAATCTGTCATAACTTGCATCTGTATATCCCAGTGAAAAGTCCACCTGGAAATTATCAAATGGCAAGACTGTCATCTCCACCTCAAACCCGGTAATTGTTGCATCAGCTGCATTGAGTATTTCCTGTTCAATTGAGGGGCCTAGGACAACTCTCTGTAAATTTTTATAATCATTATAGAAAGCAGACAGGTTCGTCCGTATCCTGCCATTAAACCAATCGGCCTTTACACCCACCTCGAAGGCATCTACCCTTTCCTTATCATACGGACCTGGTGATGCCGGTAACTGGTTGCGCATATTATAACCTCCGCTACGGAAACTACGCGTCAAGCTGGCATATAGCAAGTGGTCTTCTGTCGGATGCCAGTTTAAGCCACCATGCCAGCTGATAAAATCCCATCTGTCACTGTCCTTAAAATCATAACTAAATTCTATTAAATCAGAACTGCGAGTACCGGCTAAACTTGCCACTTTTACATCCTTCTCTTCCCAGGTATAACGTCCTCCCAGCTTCAAGGTTAATGTATCCGTAAGATCCACATCCCCCTGCATAAAAAAGCCAACTGCATATTGGTCCATAATGCTGTCAGCAGCGCGCTTGGTTGCATTGTTGTTAATAAAACGTTGTTCACTGTAAAAGAGATTTTGCGTGAAATAACTCATACCTGTTGTAAGCTCAGCACGCTTATTTAACTTCATAGCATAGCGTAATTCTTCATAAAATTGGTCCTGTTGATTTGTAGTGTTTCCATGAAATATTGGATCGGGTGTACCGTCAACATCAATTTCGCTTTTTGTCATGTATTGGCGATAACCGCTAATTGATGTCAGCTCTCCCGGCCCAATATGCCAATTAATATCCAGCACGGCTTGTTCAGTATGATAATCGGCTCCTGGCATTAAGTCAGTAGAGAATTTTTTTGATGAATTTGAGGGATTTGAATTTGTTTTATCTTTAATTAAACGATAGGGTGCACCATCGCCTTCATAATCAGAAAATTCAGTTATTAAGGTGACTTCAAGATTTTCGGTCGGTTTCCAGGTAAGCATTGGACGAAGTAGCCATGTCCTGTCATCCCCCAGATCAGAACTTGCTTTAACAGTATTGTCATAATATCCTCCTTTGTCTCGATATAGTGTACTAAGCTTCCAGGCAAGCTTGTCTGTAATGGGTGCCTCAACTACCAGATTTTGTTGCATCGATTCATAAGTAGCTGCAGTAGTTTTTCCACGAATACTAAATTCACCTGATGGTCGTCGGTGACGTACCAGCACAGCCCCACCAGTGACATTGCGGCCAAATAATGTACCCTGCGGTCCACGCATCACTTCCACCATTTCTACATCAAACAAATCAAACAATGTGGCAATGTTTGTGCCCAGGTACATGCCATCCACAAATACACCAACTGCTGGTTCATCAGACAGGATGCTGGATGAAACACCCATACCGCGGATAAAGAAGTTTGCAGTATTGGGTAAAGTACCTATATCATCAAGCTTTACATTAGGAGATATCTGGCCAATATCAGTTAAATCTTGTACAAAATTATCTTCAATGGTTTTTCTGGAATACACTGAAATTGACTCAGGAATATCCTGAACAGCTTCGCTTTCTGTTTTTTTTGTAGAGATTACAAGGATCTCTGGCAAGACATAAACACCTTTTGCTTTTATAGTGGTTTCAGAATTGGATGATGGTTCTTCAATTTCTTCTTCTGCCGAAGCGTTGACACTCTCTTTTGTGGTAGATGTTTCGGTAGTTTCACCTGCAATTAATACAGTATGAACGTTGAACAACAAGATCGTTATTAGAAATAGTGCTACTTTCATATAAATAATTATGCAAATACATAGTCTTTTACTCTCTAATTATAAAACATAAAAAGTAAAAAATTTCTCTCTGTTTTTTAAAGGTTATTTAATGTTACTGTAGCCTCTTGTGAACTGTTGAACCATCGCCTAGATAGTGGTTATTGCTTAACAGAAGAGAATATTCCAGTGAGATTAAAATTTTCGGTATGTTAAGTCATTTAAATTATAATTGCAATGAGAAAAAAGACCTGAATATGTACTTCGAAATAGCTGAGATTGAAATCAGAAGCAAATAGCTTGAAATTGCGTAAGTTTATATAAAAATGGATGTTATGGCATTCGGCCCTCTTCATTTATTCCGCGTGATACTTCTCTGGAATTGTAAGAGGACGGATAACAGGCTTGTCTCTTGTCGAGGTCTCCAGGGTATTTCAAAACAGTAAACCATTTTGTTGTGCCCGGGCTGTGAATATGATGCACATGTATGAATAAATTTATAACGTATTCTCAACTATTTCAATTGAAAATTAACCACAATCTCTGTAAATGAAGAGACTGCACTTCCCCATTTCTTCGCAGGTACAAACTGCCACTCTTTTACTGCCTTAGTAGCAGATTTGTCTAACATCGAGTAACCAGACGATTTAACAACTTCAATATAGCCGCAACTTCCGTCAGTTTCCACCTCCACCTTGAGAGTAACCTTACCTGTTAGTGAACGTATCCTCGCCTGCCTCGGGTATTTAGGGGGAGGGTTCTTAATATACTCCGGTCGTGTGTAGGCTTGTATGCCATTTTCAGCAAGTGAAGCCTGCTCTCT
>JGI26245J51145_1001110_pt1 | contig 13964 bp, 13 predicted proteins | sample SaaInlV_200m_DNA_3_FD_51145 | JGI IMG/M metagenome (IMG submission 51145)
CTTTTAATCATCAGTTTAACCGAAAAAAGAAATCAGACAAATTCTACCAATGGAGAAAATGTTATAGAAATTATTATACTTTAGTCAAAATAAGAAAGCATTATTTCTAATGACATTGTGAATGAGAAAATATAAGATACTATATAAATAACACTTATAAACATTACTATTGACCGTTTAATAATATCAGATGAGAAAAGTTTAAGAATGAAAGAATTAAGTAATATAAACTCAAAAAAAGGTTCAATAAATTATAAGATCAGGCTGGTGGTTCAGACACTTGTATTTGCCGCATTCATTTGTTTGTTAATATTTGCGGATCCAATTGCGGAAAAGGATGGAACGGTAGATGTCTTTCTTCGCATGAGTCCGCTTTCTGCAATAGGCGCAATGGTAGCGGCAAAGGAGTTTATTGTAAGGTATTGGCCGGCTTTTATTGTATTGGTGGCATCCGTTTTTTTGGGTCGTTTCTTCTGCGGGTGGGTATGCCCTCTCGGGACGACTCTTGATATTACTGACAGTTTACTGAAAAAACGAAGGAAGATGATTTCGTATAAGATTTATGACGGCAAAAGGCTGAAGTATTATATATTAGCTTTTCTCCTCTTAAGCCTGTTTATAGGCCACCAGATGGTTGGCTGGCTTGATCCGATCAGCATTTCAACAAATGCATACACTGTTGTTATCCATCCCTACTTCGTCTCTCTCATAAACTCATTTTTTGACTTTCTCCACAAATTCTATTTTGTCAGCTTTGTAAGTGATCCTGTTCATGCTTTTTTAAAGGAAGCATTGTTCGCATTGCATCCGCCGTTTTTCAGAGGTCATTTTATTTTTCTGATAGTTATATCTGTAATCATTTTCTTGGGACTGTTTTACAAGAGATATTGGTGCAGGAATCTGTGTCCATTGGGGGCGTTGTTTGCTCTGTTGTCTGGTTGGTCGATCTTTAAGCGTGTAGTGGGGGAGAGTGTTTGTGATAGTTGTGACAGGTGCAATGTCGATTGTAAGATGGGGGCGATTGATGATACGGGAATGAAAACCCAGGCAGGTGAGTGTATTTTGTGTATGAAATGCCAGGCTATATGTCATACCAGTGCTGTCAGGTTTACACGTACACAGCCTTCGGAACAAGACGTTCCGATTAATTTGACAAAGAGAGGCTTTGTAACTGCGTGTGTATCTAGCGCAGTTGTTGCGCCTCTTCTATCTCTGAGCTTTAAAAAGAAGAAGAGTCAAGGTAATATAAGAATTATACGTCCTCCGGGATCGATTCCTGAGGATAAATTTCGGGCTAAGTGCATAAGATGTGGTGAGTGTATGAGAGTGTGTAAGACAAATGGTCTGCATCCGACAATCTTAGAAGCTGATTTGAGTGGAATGTGGACTCCTCAGCTGATTCCGAGGATTGGATATTGTGCACATGATTGCGTGCTGTGTACAAAGGTTTGTCCTTCGGGGGCAATTACCAGACTTTCTAAGGAGAAGAAGAAGCGTCTTGCAATAGGAAAAGCCAGAATCAACAGGAACAGGTGCATTCCGTGGGTAGGTTATGCGCGATTGCCGGATTTAGACAAGAATTGGGAGGATGTCAGTTGTGGTGTATGTGAAGAGGTCTGTCCCGTTCCTACAAAAGCGATTCATTTCAATACCTATGTTCATGGTAACGGTAAAGAGATCAGGAGGGTTTATGTAAGAGAAGAGGCTTGTATCGGATGCGGTTTTTGTGAGAAGGTCTGCCCCGTAAATGGACGTTCCGCAATAGTAGTTGAAGGGATTCAACCCCAGGTAATGGTAAAGGATACGGGGACAACGGAAGATGGTCTCTTTCCTGTATCTATTGAACAGTGGAAAAGAAAAGAGAGATCTAAAGTATATGCGGGTAAAGATAAACTTTTTGAATATATGAATGGTGGAGCAGAAGTGTATTTATCTTATTCATTTATTCACGTGTCAACGGCAACATATATTAAAAAGGATTCTGATAATTCTGTTAAAGTGAATATCTGGGAATTTGGTAGTTCTGATGATGCCTACGGCGTATTTGCAAAAGATATGGCAGGGCAAGGTGTAAATATTGGGAACAAGGCCTCGTTATTTGATAATTATCTGTGGGTATGGAAAGACAGGTATTTCATAAGTTTTGAACCATACAGCGGCAGTATCAGTCCTGATGATGTGTCATTCATTGGCACATCCATCGTAGGCAATATTCCTTCCGGTGAAGTCAGTTTACCAACTATTTTGAGCTATTTACCGAAGGATGGATATGTCCATGGAAGTTCAAGGTATTTTCATAAAAAGATAATCCTGGATAATCTATACATTTCAGACAGGTTTATTGATACAAATGTGTTTAATCTGAGCGAACAAACGGATGCGGTAGTCGCCGACTACAAATCAGCTAAAAGCCGCTCGCCATTCAAGATGCTGGTAATTAAATACCCCAAAAAGCAAGTTGCGGTGGAATCGTTCAACAATTTCGTTGAATTGAGAGAATCGTGGGGGGAAAAGGGCCTGGAAATTAATGGGTTACATACATTTGAGGATTTGAAAGGTAGATTTAGCAGTATAACGCGTGTTGATAATATTATAATTGCCACGTTTTTTGTAGAAACTAGAGTGAAATCTGAATTGCATATCAGTGCGGCGGTATCGAAGGCTAAAGTCATTCAGGGCAAGGACTAAGTTTTTGTTGGAAATTCAAAAACCGTTGTGATATATTATGCGATACTATATATTTAAGGAGATTAATATGGGAATAGAAAAAGGTTTGAAAACAGAAATTATTGCGGGTAATAAAGTTCACGATACCGATACGGGTTCTCCGGAAGTACAAGTTGCTTTGTTGACGGAACGGATAAAACATCTGAGTGATCATCTTAAAGAGCACAAAAAGGATCATACGTCAAGGCGTGGATTACTTATGATGGTTGGTAAAAGAGCTAGATTACTAAAATATCTTACTGGAAAAAATGAAGAAGGTTATAAGAGCCTGATAAAGAAGTTGGGCATACGTCGATAGAATAGGTTGGTGAAAGGATTTTATAGTGAAAAATATAGTTGAAGAGACGGTTGGTGGAGAGGTTATGAGCATTGAGTCCGGCGAAGTTGCAACACAAGCGGATGGCTCTGTTATAGTTCGTTATGGAGATACGTCATTTTGTCTACGGCGGTATGTGGTGATCCTAAGGGTGGTGACTTCCTTCCTATGACGGTCGATTATAGAGAGAAAACTTATTCCGTCGGAAAATTTCCTGGTGGGTTTTTCAAGCGTGAAAGCAGGCCCTCAAACAAGGAAATATTAACAATGAGAATGACTGACAGGCCGATGCGTCCCCTTTTTCCAAAAGGATACACAAATGAGGTGCAAGTAATGTCTGTAGTGTTATCTGCAGATAAAGAAACCGATCCTGATGTTCTTTCTATGGTAGGTGCCTCTGCTGCAGTATCTATATCCGGTATGCCGTTTAATGGTCCTACAGGCTCTGTGAGAGTTGGTTTAATAGATGATGAATTTGTAATTAATCCTAAAAATTCAGAACTGGTAAACAGTAGTATTAATCTGGTTGTTTCCGGAACTGAAGATGCAGTAATGATGGTAGAATCTTCCGGAAAGGAAGTTTCTGAGGATAAGTTTGTTGACGCAATAATGTTCGGTTTTGAAGAGATAAAAAAGATTGTGCGGATGCAGAAAGAGTTGGTTGCAAAATGTGGGAAGGAAAGACAGGTACACGAAGAACCAACGGTAGATTCCGCGCTCTATGATGATATAAAGGCAAGGATCTTTGAAGAGATTAAGGTGCAGTCTGTAGTCAAAGGGAAGCTTGCCGTAAGAAGGCGTTAAAAGCACTACGCGGTAAATTGCTTGAAGAATGTTGTACAGAAGCAGATGAAGCAGATAAAGAGGGTAAGGTTAAGGAGGTTTTTGGGCTGCTTGTAGAACATGCAGTGCAGGAACAAATTATTAATGATAAAAAGAGACTGGACGGCAGAGGTCTCACTGATATAAGGCCAATTACGAGTAAGGTTAGTTTCTTGCCGCGAACTCATGGTTCTGCGCTGTTTACCAGGGGGGAAACGCAGGCACTCGTAGTGGCTACGCTTGGCACATCAATGGATGAACAGCGTGTAGATGGTCTGGTAGATGGATACACTAAAAAGTTTATGCTGGATTATAATTTTCCACCATTTTGTGTTGGCGAGGCGAAACCAATTCGTGGACCGGGTAGACGGGAAATTGGCCATGGTACTTTAGCTGAAAAGGCTCTGGAACCAATGGTACCTGCTTACGAGGATTTTCCTTATACGATACGAATAGTATCCGATATTCTCGAATCTAATGGATCCTCCTCAATGGCCAGTGTTTGTGGTGGTACGCTTTGTATGATGGATGCCGGGGTCCCGATGAAACGTCCGGTTGCAGGTATAGCAATGGGAATGATTAAAGAGGGTGATGAAGTTCGAATACTATCCGATATTTTAGGAGATGAGGATCACCTGGGTGCCATGGACTTTAAAGTTGCAGGAACAGAGGTTGGTATTACTGCGCTTCAGATGGACTTGAAGATAAAAGGCATAAGCGAGCAGATTATGAAAGATGCACTTGCCCAGGCAAAAGAGGGCAGGATGCATATCTTAAAGGAAATGGCGGCTGCCCTTGAGGAGCCTCGTGGCGAGATTTCGATTCATGCTCCGAAGCTTGTTAAAATTAAAATAAATCCGGACAAGATCGGATTGGTTATAGGCCCTGGTGGTAAAAATATTAAGAAAATACAAGAGGAATCATCTTCACGAGTGGAAATAGATGATGATGGAACCATTGTAATTTCAGCAGCTACACTTGAGTCTGTAGAACTTGCCAAGACCTATATCAGAGGGCTTACAGATGATGCAGAAGTAGGAAAAATATACAATGGAAAAATTGTTTCTGTTAAAGAGTATGGAGTGTTTGTTGAAATAATGCCGGGTAAAGAAGGCCTGGTACATATCTCTGAGCTTTCTAATGATTATATTGAGAAAGTCGAAGATGTTGTGAAAATGGGTGACGAAGTTAAAGTAAAACTGATAGGTATAGATGATCAGAAAAGACTGAAGCTAAGCAGAAAAGCTGCTCTTACGGATGAAAGTGCTGCTAAGGCTAGTACATAAATAGTTGAATAATATTACAACTTGTTTCTGCTTTTTAATAAATTAAAGCCAGGAGAGTGAATTTATATGCTTTCCTGGCTTATTTTTTTTGAGTATATTATAAAGGCATGGAAAGTATGTCAAAGAATGATTTTGATTCCGGTGAATTAAAATATCTTAATACGTTGGCTGCCGGCTTAGTGCACGAAATAAAGAATCCTTTAAACGCTATAAGCATAAATTTGCAACTGTTGGACGAAGATTTACAGGATCTAGACTCCGAGAGAGACAAAAAAATGTCAAGCAGGGTTCAGCTGCTACAGAAAGAAGTCTCCAGGCTGGATAGCATTCTTAGTGATTTTTTGAGATTCGCCAAGAGACCTGTTCTTCATTTTGAAAAATGTGATATTAATGAGATCATCGAAAGCGTTCTGGATTTTATTGGTCCTGAAGCGATACAGAACTCTATCAGGATACTTAGGAATTTTGATACAAAACTACCGAAATGTAATTTGGACAGTAACGTTATAAAGCAAGCCTTGCTAAACGTAATACTTAACGCGCAGCAGGCGATGCCTAATGGTGGAGAGCTTATGGTAAGAACTTATCAAGACAGTAAAGATGTTTTTATAGATATTACAGATACCGGTGTTGGAATTCAAAAAAACAAAATTGATAAAATATTTGAAGTCTACTATTCAACAAAAAAAACAGGTACTGGTCTCGGGTTGCCTACTGCTAAAAGAATTATCGAAGAGAACAACGGTGCAATCAGCATACGTAGTGAAGATGGCAAGGGTAGTAGCTTCTTAATAAAGTTGCCTGTTAATAGCAAATCTCAGAAAAAGTGATATTGTGATGGATGCAAAAATATTAATAATCGACGATGAAAAGGATCAGGCTGATGCTATCGCAGAAAGCTTGAGAAAAGTCGGATATACATGCTCTACCGCTGTAAGTGGTAATAATGTGCTTGATATAATCAGGAGAGATGGAATCGATGTGGTGATTACTGATCTGGTTATGCAAGAGATTGATGGGATGAGGATTTTAAAGGAGACNAAAGAGAATTCGCCTGAAACAGAAGTTATTCTNATTACTGGCCATGGCAGTGTTGAGACCGCAGTTACTGCAATGCAAAAGGGGGCNGCGACATATCTTTTAAAACCGATAAATATAGATCATTTAAGAGCGGTCGTAGATAANGTAGTTGAGAAGCAAGATATAGTGAGAAGTAATCTAGACTTACATAAGCAGCTTGAGGAGAAGTTTGGTTTTGCTGGCATTATAGGCAATAGTCAGCAAATGCATAGAATATTCAATATATTAAAACAGATTGCGTCAACTACTGCGACAGTTTTGGTAGTGGGTGAAAGTGGTACAGGAAAAGAATTAATAGCTAGAGCAATTCATTACAACGGACCGCGTAAGAACCATCCTTTTGTAGAGTTAAACTCTGCTGCAATTTCGGAATCTCTTCTTGAAAGTGAATTGTTTGGGCACGAAAAAGGAGCATTTACAGGGGCTTTATATCAAAGAAAAGGTAAATTTGAATATGCAAACAATGGTACTTTATTTTTGGATGAAGTTGGAGACATGCCGCTTACAACTCAGGCAAAACTGTTAAAAGTAATAGAGGACGGGAGGATTGTTCGCATTGGTAGTAATGAAACGATAAAGGTAGATGTGAGGATAATAGCGGCTACCAATAAGGATCTGGGAGAGTTAGTAAAAGAGGGTCAGTTTAGAGAAGATTTGTATTTCAGGTTTAATGTTATTTGCCTAAGGTTGCCACCATTAAGAGAGAGGCAGGAGGATATTTTCCTGCTGATTGATTCCTTTATTAAGGAATTTTCTAAGAAAAATGGTAAGAATATTAAAGATATAAGCCCTGACGCCAGGAAAATTCTTTTTAGATATGAGTGGCCGGGGAATATAAGAGAACTAAGGAATTGCATTGAAAGTATGATTGTTTTCAACCAGAATGGAGTGCTTGATATAAACGATATACCTGAGCATATTTATAAGAGCAATAGGACGGCTTTAACAGGGCCGGTTTTTCCAGTGGGTGTAACATTGGATGAAATGGAAAAAGAGCTGATGAAGAATACACTGGCATATGTGGGTGGGAATAGAGGAGAAACCGCAAAGATACTGGGGATTGGTGAAAGAACGCTTTACAGAAAACTAGAAAAGTATGGTTTGAAATAATATAAGTGTTTTTCTCAATTATCCCTTGTGCTGTCGTTGTGGCAATGTGAGGTATAGGATGTTTAGGATTCTTGTTTTTAATGTGGTACACAAACCACTCTTTTATATTAAAAGTGTATATTGTGTGCATGTGGATGAACTTGACAATCTAATTTCTTTATGTTAGTTTTGGCAGCAGTTTATCCTATATTTTGTGTGAAATAATAGTAAATGCCTATGCGATATAAAGTGACGGTGAGATATGGTATTTTAAGAAATGTCGAAAATGCTTTTACTCAAGATGCCGATTTGAAAAAAGGTGATAGGATCGTTATTAGATCTGCTCGTGGTGTTGAATTTGGTGTAGCTATTTCACAGCCCTTAGAGTTGGATGCCGAAACCGATATTTCTGGAATGGGCGAGGTGTTGCACAAGGTAACAGAAGATGAAGAGAAAAAGCAAGAGGAGATTGAAAACAAAAGTATTCCTTCAGAATATAGTTTTTGTCAGGAAAAAATAAAAGAACATAAGCTCCCAATGAAACTTGCCAGTGTGGAGCATCTTTTGGGGAGTAAGAAAATAATATTTTACTTTCTGGCTAAAGGGCGGGTTGACTTTAGAGAATTGGTTAAGGATCTGGCCAAGAAGTATAAATCCCGGATTGAGATGAAGCAAATTGGTGTTCGAGATGAAGCTAAACTATTAGCCGAATATCAGCACTGCGGTAGAGAGCTTTGCTGCAGAACATTCTTGAAGAATCTGGAACCGGTTACCATGAAGATGGCTAAAAACCAGAAGGCAACACTTGATCCGTCAAAAATTTCTGGTAGATGTGGCAGGTTAATGTGCTGTCTTAGATATGAGGACGATGCATACGAAGAAATGAAACATAATCTTCCAAGAAAAGGGACATTAATCGCCACTACCAAAGGTGTTGGAGAGGTAGTAGATTATGATATTTTGCAACAGAAAATAACTATGGAATCGAAAGATAAAAAGTTGGTTGTTATAAGCAAAAAAGAAATTATAGAGCAAGTAAGAGGGGCACGGACTAGTACTGGAAAAGGGTGCGGGTCTGAAGCCGGGTCTGGTTGTGAGAAGCATAGTGGATAAGAAACCATTTTATATAACCACGCCAATTTATTATGTGAATGATATTCCTCATATAGGTCACTCATACACAACAATAGCTGCTGATACTCTCGCAAGATATAAAAGGATGAGGGACTGCGATGTCTTCTTCTTGACGGGAACTGATGAGCATGGTCAGAAAATAGAAAAAGCTGCCAAGCTTAATAATGAGAAACCTATTGAGTTGGCAGACAGGATGTCAGGCAGGTTTAGAGATTTATGGCAAGTGCTTGATNTCTCTAATGATGGCTTTATTAGAACAACAGAGGGTGGTCATGTAAAACAAGTACAAAATGCATTTAAGAAAATGTATGAAAACGGGGATATCTATTTAGGAGAATATGAAGGTTGGTACTGTATTCCGTGTGAAAGCTTTTGGACGTCAATGCAGTTGTCTTCAGACAACTGTCCGGACTGTGGACGCTCTGTTGAGAAAATAAAAGAAAAAAATTATTTCTTCAGATTATCCAAGTATCAGGATTTGCTTCTAGAATATTTTGATAAACATTCTGATTTTATTAAGCCAGAGTCACGAAGAAATGAACTTCACAGAAGAATAGTAGGCGGTATAGATGATATTAGTGTGAGCAGGGCAGCGGTTGAATGGGGTGTGCACGTTCCAATGGACGATGAGCATACGATTTATGTGTGGGTTGATGCTCTTTTTAATTATATGACGGCTTTAGAGCTGGATGATTCTTCCGCGCTAAAGAGATACTGGCCTGCAAATGTACACATAATAGGTAAAGAGATTTTATGGTTTCATGGTGTTATCTGGCCTGCAATGCTTATGTCGTTAGGTGAGGAAATTCCTTATCAAATATTTGCTCATGGCTGGTGGACGCTTGAAGGCAAAAAAATATCAAAATCATTAGGTAATGCAATAGATCCTGTTGAGATAACGGAGACTTATGGTGTGGATCCATATAGATATTTCTTGCTGAGAGAAGTTCCGTTTGGACTGGATGGCAATTTCTCTTACGAAGCAATGGTTAACAGAATTAATTGCGACTTGGGAAATGACCTCGGAAATCTTCTTCATAGAACATTAACTATGATTGAGAAATATCGTGATGGTATAGTGCCGGAATATGATGGTTTGCCCTCAGCGGAAGGAAAAGAGCTTGCTGAGAGATCTAAGACACTAAACAACGAAGTTGAAAATGCAATGAGCAACTTGCAATTTAGTAAGGCATTAGAGTCAATATGGGATTACATTGGGCTGGTGAATAAATATGTAGAGATCTCAAAGCCATGGGCGTTGGCGAAGGAAACAAGTACGAAAGATAATCTTAATGAGGTTCTATACAACCTTGCCGAATCAATTAGGGTGATTTCATTATTTATTTTACCATTTATGCCCAATGTTGCAGAAGAGATGTGCAATCAGTTGGGATTGTCTTCAGATGAAGAATCTGTCAGGCATAATTTTGCATGGGGTGGAATGCGTCCGGGTACTAAGGTGTGTAAAGGATCTCCGATATTCCCTAAGTTTGAATATCCCGTAGTAAATTAAGAGGCAATAATTGAAAATAATTTCTATCTCTGGATCTGGTATAAAGAAGAAATATGAGTAAAAAAAACGTACATGATACATGGAAAAAACTTCAGAGGGTCGTTGACAAGGATTGCCGTTTTTCAATGCAATCATATCAGTTTATTTTTGAGGCTCTTGATTATACCGCTTCTCATCTTGGTAAAAAATACAATAGTTCAATAGAAGAAGAACGTCATGTAACCGGGCAGGAGCTTTCAGAAGGAATCAAGCAATTTGCGATGGAGAAGTTTGGATATATGACAAGGATAGTTTTAGAGCAGTGGGGTATAACTAAAAGTGGCGACTTTGGGGAAATAGTTTTTAATCTGGTTGATAGTGGATTAATGGGCAAGACGGAAACAGATACTTTAGAAGACTTTAAGGATTTATATGATTTTTATTCAGAATTCGATGAAAAATTTAAACTTGAAGGTGATTTTGATTTTTCACATTCCTGGGATCTTTTTGAGAACAATTGATAAGGTGTTATAATAAGTCCGCAGAACATACCAATCCCTCATTCTGACTACGCTATGTCTTTAACACAGCGAAAACCAACATTGTTGTCCTTACCCACCGGGACACTGCAACTTCTATAAGAACAGCTCAAAATATTCAGGTGATTTATCCACGAACCTCCACGAACAACACGATATTTTTCCTCAGTATACCATTCCTGGCACCATTCCCAGATATTTCCTGCCATATCATAGCAGCCAAAAGGGCTCGCTCCTGAAGGGTGAGTACCTACATTTGTGGGAGCACCCTTAGAAATATCTAAATCAAAAACCGCCAGACTTTGATCCGGTTTTACATTGCCCCATGGATATTCTCTTCCATCTGTGCCTCTGGACGCTTTTTCCCACTCCTTTTCTTCTGGTAGCCTTTTTCCCGCCCAATTTGCATAAGCAACAGCATCAGTCCAGTTTACACCAACTACTGGTTGTTCCGGGTTGTTAAATTTTATATTTTTCCAGAAAATCGGTTCAGCATAATTCGTTTCTGTTGTAAACTTTTTATATTGATTGTTTGTTATTGGATATTTATCAATGTAAAAAGCATCAACATTTACAGAGTTTTTTTCGTTCCCCATCAAAAAAGATCCTGTAGGAATGTGAACCATCTCTGTACCATCTTTTTCATTAATGATTCCCTTTTTTTGAGTGATGTTGCTCTTTTCTTCCATATTTATTGATGCTCTTGTAATTAATTTCTATATAATGCGTCTGATTTTTTCTGAATGATCAGTGTGTATTCTTTAATTATGTATCGTATCAGCCTGATCTGCAAATATGAGAAATAAGAAGGTCTAATATTTTCAATTGCAGTAAACCATTAACAAGGTATCCCGTTAGGATAAAGCATGGTAGATATACTTTGCCTTTAATATTACTTAGCTAAATTACAATTCTTAATAGCAAAGCTGTGGGTTTGTAAAATACAATAGATGTGTTTTTAGCCTGATTAGTACGCGCTTAATCTACAACTATTAAAGGAGTTTGTCAAGGACAAAGAGTGAGAAATGGAAGTAGTGTTATATGCTGAAAATTTATCTAAAACCAGTCTAAATGGTAATATCTATAGCATTTACGTTTTTATATAATGCTTTTGAAGTATAGAGTTGTAGGACGCCAAGGTTCCTTTAAATGAACCCATGTGTAATTGTTTTAAAGAGATTCTACTTTCGTAATAGGCCGGAAGTTTTCACTTTAAATCTTCTCACCTACAAATAAATCAATTAACCGACTGTATGACTATCTGTATAGATTTTTTTACGTTTTCTCTGATAATAATAATATCTACTTCGTCTCCAACTTCGTGTTTGTCTAGAATTCTGACGAGGTCTGAACTTCCTCTTATCTTTGATCCGGCAACTTCAATTATTATGTCTCCCATCTGTACCCGGCCATTCGATAAGCGTTTCACTTCTCTCAGCCCTGCTTCCTCTGCGGAGCTTCCTTTGAACACTTCTAGTATCCCAACTCCTTCTGTCCCTATTCTAGACATAATATGTTCTGGAATAAGTGAAATGCCAAATCCCGGTCGTCCTACCTTTCCATGATTGATCAGTTTCGTGACAATTCGATTTACAGTATCCACAGGTACCGCAAATCCAACTCCAGAATATGTACCGCTGGGGCTTATAATGGCAGTGTTTACACCAATCAATCTGCCAAACGAATCCAGAAGTGGTCCACCTGAGTTACCCGGGTTTATCGCCGCGTCTGTTTGGATTACATCATGAATATATCTTTTGGTCATAGACTGAATTGTCCTGCCCAGTGCACTGATAACGCCAGTAGTCAAGGTGGAATCCAGTCCAAATGGGTTTCCAATTGCCAATACCTTCTGGCCTACCTGTAAATCGTTAGAATTCCCGATCATCACAGGTGAAATATTAAGGTTCGTGGCATTGATTTGTAACACCACCAGGTCNTGGTCAGGGTCTGCCCCTACAACATCAGCATCGTAGCTTTTTCCGTCCCGCATCCTGACCTCTATTTCGTCGGCCTCATAGACAACATGGAAATTGGTTACTATATGCCCCTTATTATCCCACAGGAAACCTGAGCCTGTTCCCTGAGGTATTTCCATAACGTTAAATGAAAAATAATCTCTCTGGAATCTCTTGTTGGTTATGTATGTGACAGAAGGAGAAATTCGTTTGAAAACTTCAATGCTTGCTCTTTCATCTGCTCCTAATTCCCCCAATGGCTGTGTCACCGGGCGCATTCCAACTTTTGGCTGGAAAAAACTCGTAGGCTTTATACCAAAAAAATCTGCAACTATCCATACGATTACTATGATAATCAGGACTCTGGCTAGCTTTACCATTTTCGGATTTGTAAAAGAACTGTTTTGCATAAACTATTATATAATTCTGGAATTTTTGTTAATACTCTGTATCAATTCATAATATAGTTATGGAGCCAATATATTACAACGATTATTTTTAGCTTGAGTATATGCAGTTTGTGCAATAAAGCCATAAACAACAGTCTTTCGAACAAGTGGTTTGAGAGCATCTTCAACTACTTTTTTATGTATTTGATGATTGAGGCACTTTAACAGTTTCTGCTCGTTTTCAAAAGGCAACTACAGTATCACACTTCTATACAGAAAAGACCTCTTTTCTTGTGGTAATACTTTCGATATATTTCTCTTTTGGCTCATATCCTGTGCCGGTTAGTTGAGGGGTCTTAATAAATCCATCATTACTGACAGTGACAGGTGGCTCGATGATGTCCTCTTTAAAATACCGTTTGCTTGCGGAAACATCTCCTGGCAGGATAAAACCGGGAAGTGTTGATAATGCTATATTATGGGAACGTCCAATGCCGGCCTCCAGCATTCCTCCACACCAAACCGGAATATTGTGTTCGTAGCAGTAGTTATGGATTTTAATAGCTTCACTGAAGCCGCTCACTCGTCCCAGCTTTATGTTGATAATCCTGCCACTTTTCATTTCAATTGCCTTACGGGTTTTATCGAGGGAAATAATCGGTTCATCGAGACAGATGTCCGTGTTAATCTGTTTTTGTAAATGTGAGTGGTCAACAATATCATCATGGCCTAGTGGTTGCTCAATCATCAGGAGATTGAATTCGTCTAAACTCTTTAGCATGTTGATGTCAGCAAGAGTATATGCAGAATTAGCATCTACAGAGAGCGTGATATTGGGAAAAGTTTGACGGACTAGTTTAAGGATATCATAATCCCAGCCTGGCTTGATCTTGATCTTGATCCGCCGGTAACCGGCTTCTATCTCAATTCCTATCTTCTCCAATAGCTGTTCAGGTGTGTCTTGAATGCCTATGGAGACACCGCAAGGAATGTCCTTTCGTGTTCCGCCCAGTAATTCATGTAGGGTTATATTGTTGATCCTGGCAGTCATATCCCAGCAGGCATTTTCTACAGCAGCGCGAGCCATCTGATGCCCTCGTATTTGCCTGAACCATTGACCGATCTCCGATGG
>JGI26245J51145_1001124_pt1 | contig 13803 bp, 14 predicted proteins | sample SaaInlV_200m_DNA_3_FD_51145 | JGI IMG/M metagenome (IMG submission 51145)
ATTTGAATCCACATAGTTCGTTAACGCAAGGCTGATTAATACCATCATTCCGGCCATTAATCTGACCATTCTATCTACTGTCATTTCTTACTCCTTTTTTTTAATTACAAAAAGACCTTGATCACCAAGGCCTTTAAAATTATGATTATCTAATCTCTAGAAAAATGCATTTCTCCAGCTAATAGCAATCGCACTTTCTTTATCTGCTTGAATACCATTGCGATCTTGAGAAAGTGGGGTGATGTACTCAATGCTAATATTTTTAGCAGGCGCATACATATAGTTCACACCAATACTGCCCTCTATAATTCTTCCGCCATAGTTAGCTGTGTTTGCGCCTAATGCCGGCATTCCTGCCAAAACTGCTGCAGACCCTTCCATACCATCTTGGTGTTCACCACGCAATCTAAATGATGATACCAATGTTGGCTCCCAAGAGTAGCTACCCCAAGCAGTTAACTCATGCTTATCACCAAAGCGCCAGCCCTCTGAGTTTTTATCCTCTAATGGAATGGTGGCTAAATACTGCGCACCATAGCCCCACTTATCTTCTTTACCCCAATAAGCTGCACCGACCATTGCATCCCAAGTTCCGCCACCGAGTTGCATACCATATGCCAATCGCTTAGATACCTTTATATCATTGACATTTATAACACCTGGGGCTGTAAAAGGCAATAAAGCCATATCTTCTTCAGTAATACTGCCAGTTGGCGCACTCAGCACCGCATCAATAATCACATTATGCTTATTATCTTCGCTATTATAGGCCTTATACAAGGCGCCAAATTTGACATCTCCCAAGCCCTTAGACTTAACTGTATTAACACCAACAAGGCCATCTGTAGCGGTTGGATGGTGAAAGAAAGATCGTAATTCTGTCTTTTTTTCGATTAATGGCGCAAGTGCTACCAAGGCAATCTTGTCATCTACCGTGTAGTTAATAAATGGCATAATTACATTGGCTTGAGCACTGTCAGGTGTTATTTGCAATGTGGCACTACCAACATCCGCCTCGGTAACTGATGTAGACCCTTGAAGCATTCCGCTAAACTTATGCTGTTGAAAATTCACACCGGTGACATACTGACCCTTCTCAGGAAAAGCGTACACACCAAACAAACCTGATGGTGGTGGTGAAGGCAGTTGCTTACGCATGTTCTTCATTTTTTTGATTTGCTTAGATAAAGCCACGCGCTTTTTATACGCATCATCGCCATACTCTGCAAATGACTGTGTTGGTGCAACAAACGATAAAGCTACCGCTGCTGCAATTAATAAATTCTTAGTTTTCATATTTTCCCCTCTTTATTTTTTTTAATTATTTCATCAAGTCAGATGTGCCTGGGTATTCACGAAATACCGCATGACAACCCACACAACCAGAACTGATTTGACCTAATAGGCCTGCTGCTTCACTCATGTTGCCTTTTTCAGCTGCTTCAGCCAATTTGATCGCGTTACCTTCTACAGAGTCATTGAATGATTCCAATACAGCTAATTTTCCATCATTGATATTTTCAAGACCTAAGTAGGGCAGTAAGCCACCTACAGGAATACGGTGATTAGCTAGGCGTCTTGCAGCGTCTGCTGTCATTTCTGCTGAGTCAGTCATAATGCCCATTGACATAGTTTGGTAGTCAGCTAATACTTCTAACATTACTTGACGCAAGGTTGCCTCGTCGCTCAAGCGACTGTGCATAGCTAAAATAGCCATCACTGCCATTTTGGTATCTGTTGATAAATCATTTACTTTTGACTGAAGCTCTGGCTTCATCATTGCGATTTGACTTTGCAATACTTTCTTTAAGTCATCCATACCTGAATCAGCGCTTACTGCATTTGGTAACATTGCTCCGCCAACAGATAGCGCGATTGCTGCTGTTAGTGAATAAGTCTTAACGGTTTTTAATAGTTTATTTTTATTTAACATTTGCCTATCTCCTAAAGTTTATTATTTTGTTTTTACTTCTGTTATCATTCCATCAAGCTCGGCTTAACCCATGACACGGTTGCCATCATAGGGTTAAGATTTATCGGTTTAATGACAAAGCTGTAACAAGGTGTTATTAAATTGTTTCAAAGTTGTAACAGGGTTCAAAAATATGAGGATTTAATGAACGAAACCGTTAAGCAAAGATTATTGATTGTTGATGATGAGAAAAAACTCAGAGATCTACTGACCTCTTACCTTAGTAAAGAGGGCTTTGATGTTATTGCGGTTGCAGATGGCATTGAAATGGATGAGTATCTAATAACCAATGAAGTAGACTTGGTTATTCTTGATCTTATGCTACCTGGTGAAGATGGTCTTTCTATTGGCAGAAGACTGCACCAGCAAAATAAACTTCCTATTATTATTCTATCTGCCCGAAGTGACGAAATTGATCGCATAGTGGGTTTGGAAATTGGTGCAGATGATTACTTATCAAAGCCTTTCAACCCCAGAGAGCTGTTGGCCAGAATTCGTTCTGTATTGCGTAGAAATGCATCTACCTTAGAACAAGACTCAAGCAAAAATAATGATAAACATATTTATAGGTTTAAATCTTTCCTCTTAGACACCAACAAACACGAGCTCACTAAAGACAACAAGATAGTTGATTTAACCACGGGCGAATTCAACATGCTTAGTGTGTTTTTACAAAACACCAACCGTGTTTTAAGTCGAGACACACTACTAGAAATGAGCAAAGGCTATGAGCGTGATCCTTTAGATAGAAGTATTGATATATGCATTGGCAGGCTCAGAAAAAAAATAGAACCCGATCCTTCTAACCCAATTTACCTAAAAACAGTTTGGGGTGCTGGCTACCTGTTTTCAGTTGAAGACTAGCTTACTAGCCAAATGAGTCTATTCAAACCTAAAAGCTTTTTTTATAAAACCTTATCTGTTATCGCCTTAGTTTCTATTGGCTTTCAAGTTATTGTCTTGTCGGCAGTTGCTTATTACATGTTGGTTCCTCTGGGTGAAAGGGCAACGGCCGACTTATCCAGTGTTATTGTGCATGCTGCCGAACGCTGGGGGAAGATAAACCCCGACCAGCGTTTGGAATTCTCCAAACAAATGCTTATCAAGCATGACTTGGTACTCACCCAAGATAATGATGTTTATGCGCAAAATACCAGTGCCTTGCCTTATTTGTATCTACTTGAAAAATCTTTAAATACTCAATACTCAAGCCCTATCAACATAAAATCCAGTATAGATTCTCAGGGGGTAGTCTGGTTTTGGACTGACATACCAACAAAAAATGAAACCATTAGATTTGGCTTTTCTCGTGCTCGTATCGGCGTTAACCCACCCGCTGCTTTTTTCATTACCCTAATAGTTGGTACGATTCTCACGCTCATTACCACCATCTTTTTGACCAAGCGCCTACTTAAGCCGGTCGACAATTTATATAGGGCGTCTAAATCTATCGGCAAAGGAAATTGGCCAACCCGAATCAAGGAAGAGGGTCCAGAGGAATTTGCTGTACTGACAAGGCAGTTCAATAAAATGAATTTACAAGTTCAAGCCCTACTATCTAACAGAACCACTTTATTGGCAGGCATTGCCCATGATTTGCGCACACCTCTAACACAAATCAATTTAGCTTTGTCCATGTTGCCAAATAATGGTGGCGATGTCGCTTTGTTAGATAGCATTCAACAAGATCTAGACAGTATTAATAATTTGATTAGTGATGCATTAAGCATTAGCTTAGAGCTCACACAAGAGCGGCAAGAGCCAAGCGATGTTGGACTTGTGCTTCGTGATATAGTAGCAGGATTTTCCAAATCAACACCCCAAGTAACTTTCGAACATTCGGCGCGTTCTGACTGCAATCCTTTACTATACCCAATGGCCTTTAAGCGCATACTCACTAATCTAATCACCAATGCCGTTAGATACGGAAACAATAAGCCGGTGAGCATTGTATTAAACTGTAGCAATACACACATAATTGTCAAAGTTAAAGACCGTGGTCCGGGTATACCAAAAGCGTTTAAAGAAAAAATATTCCAGCCTTTTTATAGACTGGAAACGTCTAGAAATAGCGCCACTGGGGGTAGTGGACTAGGGCTTGCAATCGTGCAACAATTGGTAGATTCTCACAACTGGAGTGTTTCACTAAACCCAAGAAAAACTGGTGGCACTAGTGCAGTGCTAACCATTGATGTGTAATATGGTGCCGATGGCCAGAGTCGAACTGGCACGAGCGTAGCTCACTACCCCCTCAAGGTAGCGCGTCTACCAATTCCGCCACATCGGCAAAAAATGTTAACGACTTAGTTAGGAATGTCGCTGGTGTCAGACGGTGCTGGTGCAATCATTGGCACATCTGAAGGGGTGATTGAAGCTGCCTGCTCCATAATACTAACAGGTTCACTACTAGCACCATTTTCATTAGTTGCCAAGTAGGCCAATGTTAGGCTGGTTGCAAAAAAACCAAAGGCAACGCTGGCGGTTAACTTGTACATAAATGAATTTGCACCTCGAGCGCCAAATACAGAGCCTGATGCACCTGCACCGAAGGCAGCGCCAGCATCCGCACCCTTACCATGTTGCATNAACACAAGTGCAACTAAACCTAGTGCTAGCATTACATGAACAATTAAAATAATTTGAAATGACATAATTAACCCGCTTTACAAATTTGTAAGAAATCTTCTGATTTTAATGAAGCGCCGCCAATAAGGCCGCCGTCAATATCTTCACAACCAATTAACTCAGCAGCGTTGCCAGGATTCATGCTGCCGCCATATAAGATAGGTGTAGATTGTGCAATATTTGCATCACTCTGCGCTAACATTGAACGAATAAAGGCATGTGCATCCTGAGCTTGTTGAGGTGTCGCTGTAACGCCAGTTCCAATTGCCCAAACCGGCTCATAAGCAATAATAACATCTTTAAAAGCGCCAATACCAACACGATCAATCACCGCTTGGATTTGACGAGAAACAACCGCCTCCATATTGCCANCTTCTCTTTCTTCTAGTGTTTCACCGATACAAAAAAGTGGCTTTAGATCATTATCAAGTGCAGCCTGCACTTTATCAGCCACAACTTCATCAGTCTCGCCATATAGGCTTCTACGCTCTGAATGGCCAACAATAACGTATTGAGCGCCAAAATCTTTGATCATATCTGCACTCACTTCACCAGTAAAAGCGCCCGATGCATTAACATTTAAGTCTTGAGCACCTAAATGAAGCTGCGAATGTGTGATCAACGCTTCAACCTGAGACATATAAGGAGAGGGTGCGCAAACGATAACCGTTGAATCAACTTCCGCCATGCCGGAAAGAATGCCCATAATTAACGTATTAACCGTTTCTTTCGAGGCGTTCATTTTCCAGTTGCCTGCAACAATAACTTGACGCATAATAACTCTCTTAATAAAAAAGGATTGAATGTTACGCTATTTAACAATAAAAATCAATGGTTAAAGCTTTAGTGTGAAGACTTCGAGCCAAAATAAAGTGCTAGCGATACCATTAAAATTCCAAGTGAAAAATAAACCAAATCCAAGGCACCTACAAATGTCATTGACAAGGACACTTCAAAAAAAGTAACCACCAAAATCATTAAGATTACTTTTGCAAGCTTGGCCTTAAGATCGTCTAGGGAATTAATCACTAACACCTTGGTTGACTGACCACTTTCTTTAGCTTCATCAATATCACTAATAAAAAGCTCGTACAAGCCCAATGCAAAGATTAGTAAAATCGTGGCTAATAAAAACCCATCAATTGATCCAACTGTGTGTGCCACCATTTCAATTTTTAGTGCTTTTTTTGCCTCAGCCGTAGCACCAATATAATCACCCGCATGTGCGATCAAACTGGCCACATCAACTGCAGTAATAATGAACAACATCAAGGAGAGTAATAATGATGAAACCACAGCGGCTAAAACCATTAACCTAGAGCTCCACAACAACTTTTCAAAATACTTTTCTAAACCATTCATCCACTTCTCTCTCAAAACAATATAATGCTTAAGTATATCATTACTTAATTTTAAATACTGCTTATGTCAAAAACTTGGGCTCAATGTTTGGACACACTAAAAGACACGGTACCTTTGTCTGAATATAGTGTTTGGATACAGCCTTTAAAGGCACTTGAAAATCAACACACTTTGTCGTTGCTAGCACCAAATGTCCAGGTTAAAAACTACGTTAGCAAAAACCTAAAGTCTCAAATTAAAAGCGCTGTTGCTCAGCACAACAAAAATCTAAAAATTTTTATTAGCCTAGCAGCGGACACAAACCCAGATAAACCAAGCTATAAAAAACACTCGACACCTTTATTTGAAGACTACACATTTGATAATTTAGTACTAGGAAATGCCAATCAAATGGCTTATGGTGCTACCAAACAAATTGCTGAAAATATTCATGGCTCGCCCTACAACCCTTTTATTATTTATGGTGGATCTGGTTTAGGGAAAACCCACCTTATGCAGGCTGCAGGTCACTTAGCAAAACTAAAAAACCCAAATACTAAAGTTTTGTATGTGCCTTTAATGGATTTTGTTAGAAATATTACCTCCAGTTTAAGGCACAACACCATTGAAAGCATCAAGGCTTTTTATCAGTCTGCAGATTTGTTACTAGTTGACGACATCCACCTGATTGCTGGCAAGGAAAAATCACAAGAAGAGTTTTTTCATATTTTCAATTTTTTATTTAATGGTAAAAAACAAATTATCTTTACTTGTGACCAGCCACCTAAGAGTATTAAATCACTTGAAGAGCGATTAAAAACAAGATTCTCTCAAGGCTTAAACCTACATCTAACGCCGCCAGAGCTTGAAATGCGCGCGGCTATTTTATTGAAAAAAGCGCAAAATGAAAAAATTAATATCAATTTAAATGAAGATTTAGCTCTGTACATTGCTGGCCATATTACCTCCAATGTCAGAGACTTAGAGGGTGCCTTATTAAAATTAAAAGCCTTTGTAGATTTTTCTAAAATTGATCAGCAATTCATTTCAAAAGAAACAGTTGACACCGCTTTAGGTGATTTAATCAAGCCTATCATTACAAATATCGATGTAAATGATGTTCAAAAAGAGGTGGCGAAACATTACGCTTTAACGGTTTCTGACCTCAGTTCAAAATCACGCAAACAGCACACAGTATTAGCTAGNCAAATGGCTATTTACATCTGCCATGAGTTAAGTGCTTTATCACTAAATAAGATTGGAAAACAATTCGGCAATAGGGATCACTCAACAGTTATACATGCTATAAAAAAAATCAAGGAAAAGCTTGAAAGTAGCGATATAAAAAATGATTACGAACTAATTAAACTCAAATTAGCTAACTTATAAACGATGGTTTTACACAGGCAGGTGGATAACAGTAATAACTTTGATGAAAAACAAATTTTATAACCATATGCACATTTTTTTACATAAAATACTAACAAACTATCAACAACTTAAACGATTAATTTTTAAAGAAAAATACTACTTATCAACCAAAAACAAGCCCTCTAATAATAACAATAACTTTTAATTAAAAGGATTTCCCAATGAATACACAACTAACTGTTAAAGAACTACTTGAACCACTGCAAACAGTTATCGGTGTGGTTGAAAAAAAACAAACTTTGCCCATTCTTTCACATGTACTTATTCAACTAAAAGATAATCAGTTAACATTAACAACCACAGATATGGAAATTGAGATTAGAGCATCTCACCCTATCCAAACACAAGAAGAAATTTCTTTTACTATTTATGCAAAAGATCTTATTGATATTATTAGAAAGCTTCCTGAAACAACTATTATTGAATTTATTATTGAAGAATCAAAAATCTACATTAAAACCAATAAAAATTCTTTTGAATTAAACACCTTTAATCATCAAGATTTTCCTTCTCTACCAAAAATTGAGAATACAGATATCATTAAGGTTAATTGTCAGCAGCTTAAAGAGCTTATTGAAAACACTAGTTTTTCAATGGGAAATCAAGATATCAGAGCTTATTTAAACGGTTTGTTCTTTGAAGTAGATCAAAATAAAATCACAGTTGTTGCTACTGATGGTCATCGATTATCTATAGGTGAAATTAAACAACTAAACAATTTATCTAATAAAAAAACTGTTATCTTGCCAAGAAAAGCAGTCTTAGAGCTGACTAAAATATTAAGTAAAAGTGAGCATAGTGAGGTTGATATTCATTTATCCAATAATTATTTTTATTTAATAAGTAATAATACAACAATTATTAGTCGGCTNATTGATGGTAATTTTCCTAATTATTCNCAGGTTTTACCAACAGATTTTGAAAACACNATNATNATCGATCGACTAGAATTTTTAAATTCATTACAACAAGCTTCTATTTTNGTTGAAGAGCGTACAAAAGGTGTTAAGTTAGTTTTTAAAAATTCACAATTAAACATTTTCTCGCATTCTGAAAGAGGACAAGCCAAAACTCAAATTAGTACTAAAAATTTCAATAAAGAAATTGAGATTGCTTTTAATATTCATTACTTAATTTCTATTTTAGAAAAACTACAAACTAATGAAATAAACATGGTGGTTCCTGGTGGAGAAAATCAATCTTGTATGTTAAGCAGCCCTAATGATGAAACTTATCAATACGTTGTAATGCCAATGCGTATTTAAACATTGTGGCAATTATTCGAAAACTGGCCATCACCCAGTTTCGTAATCTTCATCAACAATACATTGAACCAGGTGAGCAGTTAAATCTTTTTATTGCTAATAATGCACAAGGTAAAACTAGCTTAATTGAGGCAATTTATTATTTAGGTCATAATCGATCTTTTAAAACAAAATCTTTAAAAGAGTTAATTCAACTACAACACCAACAATTTCAATTAGATGCTAAGGTTGACGAATCCCGCATTAAATTAGAAAAATCCAAACAAAAGACTCAAATAAATATTGATCAAATTCGACTAAAAAATAGTAGTGAATTATCTAAAGTTCTACCTATTCAAATTATCACTCCTGATAAAGGATTTATTGTTAATGGCACCCCAAAAAACAAACGATCTTATTTAGATTGGGGAGTGTTTCACGTGGAACCAAGTTTTTTATTAAACTATAAAAACTATAATAAAGCGTTAAAAAATATTAATACTTTATTGTCACAACAAAAAAATCAAGAATTAGATTACTGGTTTTTAGAGATTTCGAAACTTTCGGCTGACATTAGTCAATCAAGAAATAAATATATTGAACGGTTAAAAAATACAAATTCAAATGAATTGATAGAGGGGTTATCAAGTTTATTTAATGCTATAGAGTTTTTTAACTATAAATTTAAATCTGGTTGGCCAAAAGAGGTTAATGAATTTGATCATAATAGTGTGTATCAATATTTGATCAAAAATAAGGATTTTTTATTAAAATCAAAATATTTAAATTACGGTTCCCATAAAGCCAGTCTTAATTTCTTTTTAAACAAAAAAGAGGAATGTTTTCTATCACGAGGAGAACAGAAAACCTTGTCAATTGTTTTTTGGTTAACACAGGTATCGTTAATGGTTAAAAATAACATTTTTCCTATTGTCTTAATTGATGACCTATCATCAGAATTAGATACAACCAAAATAAAAACAATTTTGCATTTTTTGAATCATTTAAAAATTCAAACTTTTATGACTGATATTGGTAAAGATTTATCATTTATTAAAGATGAAAATCCAGTTATTTTTATAATAAATAACGGTATTATTAAACGCCAATAAAACTGGTTGTTATTCTCTTGTATATTGCTTTAAAGGCCTTAATAACAATAAAACATAGACAGACAAAGGGGGTTTAAAAAAAGCTGTATGACAACCTGTATTTCTATTGCTCATGGTATAATAATTTTATTTTTTTCAAGCACTTATGTCTGAAGAACAATCGCAAGAATATCAAGCTTCTAATATTAAAGTTTTAAAAGGTTTGGACGCTGTGAGAAAGCGACCAGGTATGTATATTGGTGATACTGATGATGGTACTGGATTACATCATATGGTATTTGAAGTGGTTGATAATGCTATTGATGAAGCGTTAGCAGGACACTGTTCTAAAATTAATATTATTATTCATGAAGATCAATCTGTCTCTGTTACAGATGATGGTCGTGGTGTTCCTGTTGATATTCACCCTGAAGAAGGGGTTTCTGCTGCTGAAGTTATTATGACCGTACTTCATGCTGGTGGTAAATTTGATGATAACTCTTATAAAGTCTCCGGTGGTTTGCACGGTGTTGGTGTATCTGTTGTTAATGCGCTAAGTGAATGGGTTAAATTAACCGTTTATCGTCATGGAGAAATTCATGAACAAAGCTATACATTGGGTGTGCCAGATGAGCCAATGAAGGTAACTGGAAAAACCGATGCTACTGGCACCAAGATTCATTTTAAACCCTCACACGACGTATTTGCTATTACTGAATTTAAGTATGAAACTTTAGCAAATAGAGTTCGTGAGCTATCTTTTTTAAATTCAGGCGTCCATATTGAAATTGAAGAATCGGCAACTGACAATAAAGATGTTTTTGAATTTGAGGGTGGTATAAGAGCTTTTGTTGAACATTTAAATAAAGCTAAGACACCAATTCATTCTGATATTATTTCAATTTCTGCTGAACGAGATGATATTACTATTGATGTCGCTTTACAGTGGTCAGATGCTTACCAAGAAAGTATTTATTGTTTTACTAATAATATTCCACAACGTGATGGCGGATCTCATTTAGCAGGTTTTAGAGGTGCGTTAACCAGAACACTTAATAATTATATTGATAATTCTGGCATGGCTAAAAAAGAAAAAGTCACTATTACTGGTGAGGACACACGCGAAGGTTTAACTGCGATTGTTTCTGTTAAAGTTCCAGATCCAAAATTCTCTTCCCAAACAAAAGATAAATTAGTTTCCTCAGAAGTTCGTGCACCAGTTGAGTCAGCACTTAATGAAAAGCTGGGAGATTACTTGTTGGAAAACCCCAATGAAGCGAAAATTATTGTTGGAAAAATTTTAGACGCTTCGAGAGCTCGTAATGCAGCGCGAAAAGCTAGAGAAATGACCAGACGTAAGGGTGTGCTTGATATCGCCGGTTTACCGGGAAAATTGAGCGATTGTCAAACTAAAGACCCTGCTGAAAGTGAAATTTTCCTTGTAGAGGGTGATTCTGCTGGTGGATCAGCTAAGCAAGGCCGTGATCGCCGCACCCAGGCTATCCTTCCTTTAAAAGGTAAAATTTTAAATGTTGAGAAAGCTCGTTTTGAAAAAATGCTATCTTCTGCTGAAGTTGGCACTTTAATTACTGCACTTGGGTGTGGTATCGGTAAAGAAGAGTACAACATTGAAAAACTTCGTTACCACAAAATTGTCATCATGACTGATGCTGATGTTGATGGCGCACATATTCGAACATTGTTACTTACCTTTTTTTATCGTTATTTGCCAGAGTTAATTGAAAAGGGATATTTATATATTGCTCAGCCACCACTTTATAAAATTAAAAAAGGCAAACAAGAACGCTACTTAAAAGATGATCAAGAATTAAATGATTATTTNTTNCAAGAAGCGGTTAACGATGCTAACTTATTCTTTAGTGCTGAGGCACCAGCAATATCTGGAATTGCACTTGAATTAGCTGTTAAAGACTACTACAAAATAATTACAATTATTGGTAAGTTATCCAAGCATTATCATCCTGATTTGTTAAAAGCGATTGCCAGCTCTACGGCAGTTGAAAATTTATCAGATGAGCAGTCAATGAATAGTTGGTGTGAATTGGTTACCGATAAGTTAAATCAAGATTTGACACCCGCTCAAAAACACAATGTTGTTTATGTTCAAGGCGAAGTTAAACATACTTTGTGTGTTTATGGTGTCGATACAGACCAAACAACACTTGGTCAGGCATTTTTCGATTCAGTAGATTATCAAACAATCAAGGTGTTTTCTAATAAAATTGAAAGCGCTATTGATACACAATCTTATGTAGAAAAGAAAACTAAACAAATCCAAGTTAATAACTTTGGTGAAGTGGTTAATTTTTTAATCGAAGATGCTAAAAAAGGACAAAGCTTCCAACGCTATAAAGGNTTGGGAGAAATGAATCCAGAACAGCTCTGGGAAACCACGATGGATCCAGAGCAAAGAACCCTTCTCAAAGTTAAGATCGAAGATGCGATTGTAGCCGATGAAGTATTCTCTACCCTAATGGGTGATGAGGTTGAGCCTCGTAGAAACTTTATTGAAGACAACGCNCTATCGGTAGACAACTTAGATTTTTAATATAAATAAATAAGGAGACAATATGTCTAAAAAACATCCTGTTGTTGTTGTAACTGGATCATCTGGTGCAGGAACAACATTCGTAAAACGTGCATTTGAGCACATCTTTTCACGTGAAAAAATCAACTCATTAATTGTTGAAGGTGATAGTTTTCATATGTATGACCGTGCAGCATGAAAGAAAATGTTCAAAAACAAGAATCTCTAGGAAATAACTTCTTTTCTCATTTTGGTCCAGATGCTAACTTATTTGACAAAATTGAGGAAACGTTTAAAGATTATGGCGAGACTGGTCAATGTGACCGTCGTTATTATTTGCATTCCAATGAAGAGGCTGCTGAGCACAACGCTCGCTTAAACACCGATTTAAACCCTGGTGAATTTACACCTTGGGAGAAAGTTGGCTCTGATACAGATGTGTTATTTTATGAAGGTCTACATGGTGCTGTTGTAACTGATGATATTGATATGGCCCAATATGCTGATCTAAAAATTGGTGTTGTGCCAAGTGTTAATCTCGAATGGATTCAAAAAATACACCGTGATAATGCAGAAAGAGGATACTCGGCAGAGGAAACAGTAGATACAATTTTGCGTAGAATGCCAGATTATATTAATTACATCACACCGCAATTTTCACAAACAGATATTAACTTTCAGCGTGTTGCAACGGTTGATACTTCTAACCCTTTTATTGCTCGAGACATTCCAACACCTGATGAGAGTTTTGTGGTTATTCGCTTTAAAGACNTGGACAAAACACCGGTTGATTTTACTTACTTGACTAGTATGATTACCGGTTCGTTCATGTCTAGACGCAACAGTATTGTTGTTCCAGGTGGAAAAATGAGTTTAGCAATGGATATTATTTTATATCCAATTATTAAGCAAATGATTAACAAGTAAAGTTTTTTCTTGATCTTGAAAAACCCTTNCCACTTTATAGTGGTTAGGGTTTTTTAACATTTAGACCTTAGATAATATATATTTTATGAATACAACAAACTCTCCCGCAACACCAACATTTTATCAATTTTTTATTTATTGGTTAAGGTTGGGTTTTGTAAGTTTTGGTGGCCCTGCGGGCCAAATATCAATGATGCATTACGAGTTNGTTGAAAAGCGGCGCTGGATTTCAGAACATCGATTTTTGCATGCGCTTAACTATACAATGGTATTGCCCGGCCCTGAAGCTCAGCAATTGGCAACCTATATTGGTTGGTTAATGTTTGGTGTTAGAGGAGGTGTTGTTGCAGGTGTTTTATTTGTATTACCTTCATTGTTTATCTTAACCGCCTTAACCTGGATTTATTTAACCTATGGATCGGTTAGTGAAGTAGAGGGTGTTTTGTACGGTATTAAACCAGCAGTTACTGCAATTGTATTGTTTGCCGCTTATCGTATTGGCTCAAAAGCATTATCTAATTCTGTTTTAAAGGTTTTAGCTGTTCTTGCGTTTGTTGCAATATTTGCGCTTAATATTCCCTTCCCTTATATTGTTTTAATGGCAGCTGGTATTGGATATGTTGG
>JGI26245J51145_1001154_pt1 | contig 13557 bp, 9 predicted proteins | sample SaaInlV_200m_DNA_3_FD_51145 | JGI IMG/M metagenome (IMG submission 51145)
TTTGATCGCCTTGTAACGGTTGGTTACATGCACATGCTGAAACTTAACCACTTGGTTGACGATAAGATGCACGCACGTTCAACAGGCCCTTATTCATTAGTTACTCAGCAACCGCTTAGTGGTAAAGCACAGTTTGGTGGTCAACGTTTCGGTGAGATGGAAGTTTGGGCGCTTGAAGCTTATGGCGCAGCACACACGTTGCGTGAAATGCTAACGGTGAAATCAGATGACGTTGCCGGTCGTGCGAAAATGTACAAGAGTATTGTTGATGGTGTNAACCTGACAGAATCAGTGATGCCAGAATCATTCAACGTACTGGTGAAAGAGATCCGTTCACTGGGTATTGACGTTGAACTTGAGCAACATTAATTAGGAGAATCCGATGAAAGATTTATTACAAATTTTAAAACAACAAAATAAAGAACAAGATTTTGATGCGATTCGAGTTGGACTGGCTTCTCCTGAGAAGATTCGTTCATGGTCCTTTGGTGAGGTAAAAAAACCTGAAACCATTAACTATCGTACTTTTAAGCCTGAAAGAGAAGGTTTATTCTGTGCCAAAGTGTTTGGTCCAATGAAAGATTTTGAATGTTTGTGTGGTAAATACAAGCGCATGAAATTCCGTAACGTAGTGTGTGAAAAATGTGGCGTTGAAGTGACGTTCTCTAAGGTGCGTCGTGAGCGCATGGGACACATTGAATTAGCCGCACCGGTTGCACACATTTGGTATTTAAAGTCTCTACCTTCACGTTTAGGCTTGCTCATGGATATGACACTTAAAGACATTGAGCGTGTGTTGTATTTTGAAGCATTTTTAGTCACTGATCCAGGTTCAACACCATTGGTTCACAAACAGTTATTAACCGAGGAAATGTACTTTGATGCATTGGACGAATTTGGCGATGATGAGTTTGAAGCGAAGATGGGTGCAGAAGCCATTCAAGACGTTTTAAAAGAAATGCAGCTTGAAAAAGAAGCCGCTAATTTACGTGAAGACAGTTTAAATACAAAGAGCCAGACTAAGCTTAAGAAATACAATAAGCGCCTTAAGTTAATTGATTCATTAATTCAATCGGGTAATAAACCTGAGTGGATGGTACTTAATGTATTGCCAATTCTTCCACCTGATTTAAGACCTTTGGTGCCACTTGATGGTGGTCGTTTCGCAACTTCTGATCTGAATGATTTGTACCGTCGTGTAATCAATCGTAACAACCGTTTAGGTCGTTTATTGGAATTAGATGCACCAGAAATTATTGTTCGTAATGAAAAACGCATGCTTCAAGAAGCTGTGGACTCATTGATTGACAATGGTCGTCGTGGTCGTGCGGTAATGGGCAACAACCGTCGTCCATTAAAATCAATCGCAGACATGATTAAAGGTAAGCAAGGTCGATTCCGTCAAAACTTACTCGGTAAACGAGTGGATTATTCGGGTCGTTCAGTTATTGTTTGTGGTCCTTATCTTAAGCTTCACCAATGTGGCTTACCAAAGAAAATGGCATTAGAATTATTTAAGCCATTTATTTATAATCGTTTGCAAACTCAAGGTTTGGCTTCTACGATCAAAGCCGCTAAAAAACTGGTTGAGATGGAAACACCAGAAGTTTGGGATATTTTAGAAAAAGTAGTGCACCAACATCCAGTATTGCTTAATCGTGCACCAACTTTGCACCGTTTAGGTATTCAGGCGTTTGAGCCGTTATTGATTGAAGGTAAGGCGATTCAGTTACACCCATTAGTTTGTGGTGCATTTAATGCTGACTTTGACGGTGACCAGATGGCGGTACATGTGCCATTATCTGAAGAAGCACAACTCGAGGCAAGAACATTAATGTTAGCCTCTAACAACGTATTGCACCTTGCTAGTGGTGATCCGATTATTGTGCCTTCACAAGACGTAATTTTGGGCTTGTACTACATGACACGCGAGATGGTGAATCAACAAGGCGAAGGCATGATTTTTGCCAACGCTACTGAAGCATTGAATGCTTATGAGTCAGGTGCAACAACTTTACATGCGCAAGTTAAATTGCGTATTCAAGACTATGAAAAAGTTGATAAAAAATACCAACCAAGTTCAACACGCATTGTTGACACCACGGTTGGCCGTGCAATTTTTCTCAAGAATCTTACCGGCTGGTTTATCGTTTGATTTAATCAACGAAGCCATTACCAAGAAAGTAGTTTCGAATTTGATTCACGTTTGTTACCGTTCTCAAGAATTAAAAGAAACGGTTATTTTTGCCGATCAGATGATGTACATGGGTTTCCAGTATTCAACTAAATCAGGCATTTCATTTTGCTCAAATGACATGATTATTCCTAGCACTAAAGCAGGTATGATCGAAGAAGCAGAAGCGCAAGTAAAAGACGTGCAACAGCAGTTTGCATCGGGCGTGGTAACGGATGGTGAGCGTTATAACAAAGTGATTGATATCTGGTCACGCACTTCAGAGAAAGTAGCAAAAGCCATGATGGACGAAGTGGGTTTTGAAGAAATGACAGACGCACAAGGAAAAACTGAAAAGAAACCATCGTTTAACTCAATTTACATGATGGCTGATTCAGGAGCTCGAGGCTCTCCAGCACAGATTCGTCAGTTAGCTGGTATGCGTGGTCTAATGGCTAAGCCAGACGGGTCCATCATTGAAACGCCAATTACTTCAAACTTCCGTGAAGGTTTGAATAACATGCAATACTTTATTTCAACGCACGGTGCTCGTAAAGGTTTGGCCGATACAGCACTAAAAACAGCTAATTCAGGCTATTTAACACGTCGTTTGGTTGATGTTGGTCAAGACTTAGTGGTGACTGAAGAAGATTGTGGTACTGAAAATGGTTTGATCATGAAGGCAGTGATTGAAGGCGGCAACATCGTACAAACTTTAGGCGATGCAGTACTTGGTCGTGTTACTGTGGGAGAGGTGTTAATGCCGGAGTCTAAGAAAGTTTTCTTAGAAAAAGGTCATTTAATCTCATTAAACGATTCAGACAAAATTAACGAATTAGGCATTGAATTCATTAAGGTTCGTTCTACCATTACTTGTGATACTGGCTATGGCGTGTGTGCATCTTGTTATGGTAACGACATGGCACGTGGCCATAAGATTGGTGTGGGTGAAGCCGTGGGCGTCATTGCAGCACAATCGATTGGCGAGCCTGGTACTCAGTTAACCATGCGTACGTTCCACATTGGTGGCGCGGCTTCTGCGTCAACAGCGGTTAACAGTATTAACGTTAATATTGATGGTGTGGTTCATCTTGAAAACATGAAATTTATTACCAATATTAATGGAGACTTGGTAGTGGTATCTCGCTCATCAGAGATGTCCATTCGTAATGAACAAGGTCAAGAAAGAGAGCGCTACAAGGTTCCATACGGTGCGATTGTTCACGTTAAAGACGGTGGTAGTGTTAAGGCGAAAGATAAAATTGCAGATTGGGATCCGCACACGCACCCAATCATTGCAGAGCAATCTGGACAAGTGATTTTTGTTGATTTTGTTGAGGGTATTACTGTTAACAAAAACACAGATCCATTAACCGGTTTAACCTTCTTTGAGATCATTGATGAAGCAGAAAGATCAATAGTCGCTAAAGGCTTGAAGCCACTCATTAAATTAGTTGATGAGAAAGATGCAGAAATGGTTTTATCAACACACTACTTACCATCCAACGTGAAAATTCATCTGGAAGATAATCAAGTCATTTCAGCGGGTGAGATCCTTGCTAAGATTCCTAAAGATTTATCAAAAACCAGTGACATCACTGGTGGTTTACCACGTGTTGCTGATTTATTCGAAGCGCGTAAAGCCAAAGACCATTCGTTGCTTGCAGAGGCAACGGGTTTGATTAGTTTTGGTAGTTCTACTAAGAGTAAAGATCGCTTGATCATTACTTCTGAAGAAGGAGAAGCCACGGAAATGATGATTCATAAATGGCGTCAAATCAATGTATTTGATGGCGAATCAGTGGTTAAGGGCGATGTTGTTTCAGACGGCCCTTCTAATCCGCACGACATCTTGCGCTTATTGGGCGTAGAGGCATTGGCCAACTACATCATTAAAGAAGTGCAAAATGTTTATCGTTTGCAAGGTGTGAAGATTTCAGACAAGCACATTGAAGTGATCGTGAAGCAAATGTTACGTAAAGTTGAAATTCTTGACACAGGCGATTCGTCGTTTGTTAATGGTGAAACGGCTGAATACGTTCGTGTTATTGAAGCAAATAAACACCTCGAGGCGCAAGGTAAAGATTTGATTGTTTACCAAAGGTTACTAATGGGTATCACTAAAGCTTCATTAGCAACAGAGTCGTTTATTTCAGCTGCATCGTTCCAAGAGACCACTCGAGTATTAACTGAGGCGTCAACCACGGGCCGTGTAGATACACTTAAAGGCTTGAAAGAGAATGTGATCGTTGGTCGTTTAATTCCAGCAGGAACAGGCTTTGTACATCATCAAGAGCGTCGTGCTAAACGCGCAGAAAATGTGATGCAAGCGGCCGATGCTGAAGCTGCATTATCAGCACAACTAAGCGAAGTGGACGCTGAATCGGAAGCAGAAACGCCAGTCGAAGAATAAGAGTAACTCTTCAAGCTTAAATAAAAAACCGTGCTAATGTGAGTTAGTGCGGTTTTTTTACATTCTGTGGTTTAAAATGCACGTATGAACAAATCAAGTTTTGATCAATACAGCGCTGATGGTTACAACCACATTCCAGTTTTTAAGGAGATTGTCCTTGATACCGATACCGCGCTTGGTCTTTATTTAAAACTTGGAAATACGCCGTATTCTTATCTTTTCGAATCGGTTCAAGGTGGTGAAAAATGGGGTCGTTATTCGATGATTGGCCTGAGCGCTCAAACCGTCATCAAAGTGTTTGATTATGAAATTCGCATTGAGAAAAATTCCGAACTTGTGGAATCTTTTAACGTCGAAGATCCTCTGGCATGGATTGAGCAATATCAACAACAATACAAAGTACCAGTTATTGATGAATTGCCTGATTTTAACGGCGGTTTAGTGGGTTATTTTGGTTACGAGATTATTCGCTACATTGAGCCAAGATTGTCAAAAATTAATAAAACCGATGAACTTGGCATTGCCGATATTTTGCTCATGGTTTCTAATGATTTAGTAGTGTTTGACAATTTACTCAACAAGGCTTTTTTAATCACGCACATCAATCCTGATGAGCAAACTTTTAATGAAGCCTTGGATAGGTTAACTGAAATTTCTGAACAAATTAAACAACCAATCGCACCGACAGATTATCAATCCGATAACATCCATAGTGAAGATTTTATCTCCAGTTTTGGAGAAGACAACTACAAACAAGCGGTTAAAGACATTCAACAATACATCGTTGCTGGCGATGTCATGCAAGTGGTTCCTTCACAACGACTCAGTTGTAAATTTAAAGCACCTGCCATTGAGTTTTACCGCCAATTAAGACGACTCAATCCATCGCCTTACATGTATTACCTTAATCTAGATGATGTGATGATTGTAGGCTCTTCTCCTGAGATTCTCACCAAAGTGGATAGCAATAGAAAAGCAACGGTTCGTCCCATAGCCGGTACGCGCTCTCGCGGAAAAAATGAGGCGGAAGATCTGGCTTTAGAAAAAGACCTGTTGGCCGATGAAAAAGAAATTGCTGAGCATTTAATGTTGATTGATCTTGGTCGTAATGATCTTGGTCGTATTGCCAAAACCGGTACTGTGGTGTTGACGGATAAAATGTTTGTTGAACGTTATTCACACGTGATGCACATCGTATCAAATGTAGAATGTGAACTCAAAGACGGCATGAGTGCTATTGATGTTTTAAGAGCAACTTTTCCAGCGGGAACACTCAGTGGCGCTCCAAAAGTACGTGCCATGGAGATCATTAACGAGGTAGAAAACCTAAAGCGCAATGTTTATTCGGGCGCCATCGGTTATTTATCTTGGCACGGGTGTATGGACATGGCGATTGCCATCCGTACTGCAATCATTAAAGATCAAACCCTCTACGTACAAGCTGGAGCAGGGATTGTGTACGATTCTATTCCCCAATCAGAATGGGATGAAACTATGCATAAAGCTCAGGCCTTGATTAAAGCAGCCGAACAAATTTAAGTTAATCTATATTAATGTTCCATAAAAGTGTTGCAAATACTTTTTAAACGGTTATTATTGTAGGTTCATAAGATTTTAAGATCTTAGTAGGGGTTTATTTTTTTATATATAAGAGGAGAGAAGTATGAAGAAAACCATTTCTTCTATCTCGGCGGTTGTAACACTGGCAACATTGTTTATGTTACCAATGGAGGCAGGTGCTAAAGAGATGACGGGCGAAGAAGTTACTTTCGGTCGTAAGTTGGGTAATTGCCTAGCGTGTCACATGATTCCAGGTGGTAATTTACCAGGAAATATCGGTCCACCATTACTTGCCATGAAGGCAAGATTTCCAGACAAAGCAGTTCTAAGAGCGCAAATTTGGGATGCAACGGTGAAAAATCCACAAACAATTATGCCTCCGTTTGGTAAACACCAAGCACTGACTGAGAAGCAAATTGATCAAATCACAGATTTCATTTACACAAAATAAGGAGAATAAGATGAAAAGAAGATTATTTTTAAAAAGTGCAATGGCAGGTTCTGCAGTTGCAACGGCAGTAGGCGCAGGCTTACTAACACCAAGCATGGTTTTTGCTAACACAGCAGCTTTTAAAGCTAAGTCTGATGCAGCAGGTGCTTCATCTGCAAGTGCTGGTAAAGGCTCATTTAAGTTCAAAGCGCCTAAAATCGCTGAGAATGGTGCGGTAGTACCAATGACAGTTGATGCTTCTAAGATGGACGGCGTGACTAACATTTCTTTCTACGTTAAGAACAACGGTACACCATTAGCAGCTTCGTTTAACTTATCAGGTGCTCAAGGTTACGTTTCTACCCGTATTAAAATGGGTAAAACTTCTCCAGTAGATGCTTTAGTAACGGCCGGTGGTGCAACAACTAAAGTTTCACAGGAAGTGAAAGTAACGATTGGCGGCTGTGGCGGTTAATTAACTAATTAGATTATTAAAGGAGAATAAAAAATGGGAAAAATTAAATTAAAGCCTAAGGCTAGAAAAGGCGTTATCGGTATTAAGTGTTTAATCAAGCATCCAATGGAAACTGGTCTTCGTAAGAAGAAGGGTAAATTAGTACCTGCCAATCANATTGTGCACATGGTTGTATCACACAATGGNACTAAAGTGGTTGATGCTGATATTGGTAGNTCAATTTCNAAGGATCCGTATTTNAAGTTTAACGTTCCTGGCGCTAAAGGCGACACNATTGAGCTTAAATATAAGGACAATAAAGGTAAAACAGGTTCTGCAACTGCAAAATCTAAATAACCGATATTATTGAGGAGAGATTAATGAAAAAGCTAATAACTGCAGTAGTCAGTTTGGGTTTAATGATTGGCACTGCATCCGCTGGTACGGACGTAGGTGCTGACATTAAAGCCTTTCAAGGCTACTTTAAAAAACAGAATCCAAGTGTTGAGTTTGCAGACTACACCATTGGTGTGTATGCACTAGATGCAGGTTCAAGAGACCAATTCGAGGAAATCCTAGATGGTATTCCTCCGTACGAGGAAGCTGTTGAAAAGGGCGGAGAAGAGTTCGAGAAATTTGGTTTAGGTAAATGTNCGGCGTTGAAAGATCCAGCGGCAGCACGTTTGGCTCATCCATACTATGATGATGCAGCCGGCACAGTGGTAACACTGGAAGGAACAATTCGTAGATGTTACACTGAGCAAACTGGCAAGAAGATGGGCACGATGAAAGGCAAAATTGCCAGAATCAGTTCTTGGATTTCTGACCAAGCAGCTGGCGAGAAGATCAACGTAAAAGTTGAATCTGACGGTGCAAAAGCAGCTTATGAAAGAGGTAAAGCTACTTTTTATGCTAAGCGTGGCCAGTTCAACATGTCTTGTGCCGATTGTCATGTGTACAACTCAGGTAAAAAAGCACGTGCGGATATCTTATCACCAGCACTAGGTCACACGTCACACGTGCCGATGTATCGTGCGAAGTGGGGCGGTATTGGTACACTTCATCGTCGTTACGGTGGTTGTTATAAGAACATGCGTGCTAAGCCATTGATGGCACAAAGTTCAGAGTATCGTGATATGGAGTTCTTCCATCAAGCGATGAGCAACGGTATTGAGATCAGTGCTGATCGTTACAGAAAGTAGGAGAATATGATGAAAAAAATATTACTAACAACTTTAACGGTATTTGCTTTGTCAACTCAAGCAGCTGATTTTTTACCAAGTGCTCATAACTGGAACACTGGCTCATCAGGTGATGCGTTTTCAGCGGCTATTGGCGCTGCGGAAGCAGATTATGCTTCGGCATTGTCAGCTAACATGGCATGGCGTGATACCGGTGCGATGATTAAAGAAGCTAAGAAGCTACACAAAGCTGGAAAAGTTAATGCCGCAACGGCATTGGCTAAGAAAGCTCATACGCAAGCAATCAACGCTTTGGCGCAAGCCTCCGTTGCTGGCTCTGCAGGTCCTAGTTTCTAAGCAAAACTGAAAAAAATAAAATGCCCCTTAATTGGGGCATTTTTTTAACTCTAAAAAAAATCAATTAATGAGAAATAAGAAAACCTATATTGAGTACAACGAGGCAATGGACTTGATTAAGGATTACGTACTACCCGTTGTTACCAAATTAGATTATCAAATATCTTACAAGGACATTCATGCAGATCTGCCTTCAGATCCTCGAAGGGCTTATGAAGATCAATGGCTTAGCTGGGATAGTTTCCTTAAGGCCAGCAAAGCAAGCTAAAAAAAAGACCAAAACAACACATTCCTCCGTTGTTTTTTACAATTCACATTATTTCTAAAATTTTTATAAAAACCTTAAATTCTCGATGGATTTCAATAAAAATGACCGATATTACAGCTTAAAAATGTACTTTTAAGCTGTTTTTAAAGATTTTTTCACTCAAATAATGTTGATTCTGATTATTTTCTAAATTTTATTCTGAACCAGAGTATTTTTTTGAGTAATATTTAATTATAGAAGTTGGGTATATAATTTCAATTTATTAGTTGTAAAATACAATAAAAGTTCCCTTGTATTTTTAGTTTTTTTATTTTCATAAAATGATTTAATGCCCAATATTGATTTTGTTCATCTTCATTGTCACAGTGAATATTCTGTTAAGAATAGTTTAATACGCATACCAAAACTCATCGATAAAACTAAAGATTTAGGCATGAAAGCCATTGCTTTGACCGATGTGGGCAATCTTTTTGCGGCGGTTAAATTCTATCAAAAATCCATCTCTAACGGTATTAAACCTATTTTTGGTGCAGAGTTAACGGTTAAAGATAAGGCTCAAAATTTTTCAGTATTGTTACTGTGTCAAGACCGTCAAGGTTATGCCAATCTTTCAGAATTAATCTCACTGTCTTACCTTCATGGACAAAGTGTGGAAGGGGTAAGTATTACCACTGAACAGTTGGTAAATCATCATCAAGGGTTGATCATGATTGCCCCACACACTCGCAGTGATGTTGCCCATCATTTAATGGCAAATCAGGCGCTGGAGGCTCGGGAAAAAGTGCAATTTTGGGCTTCGGTATTTACAGATCGTTTTTATCTTAGTGTGCAAAGAACCGGACGTGCCAATGATGAAAAATACTTACACCTTTGTCTTGAGTTAGGGCTTGAGTCAGGCATTCCTTTGGTGGCTACTAATGATGTGGAGTTTTTAGTGGCGTCGGATTATCAAGCGCACGAGGCTAGAATTTGTATTTCACAAGGTAAGCTTTTGGATGACGCACGCCGTGAAAAATTCTACAGTGCTGAGCAATATTTAAAATCAGCGGATGAAATGGCTGCACTATTTTCCGATTTGCCACAGCTATTAGCCAATAGTGTTGAGATTGCCAAGCGTTGTAATTTACACTTTGAGTTGCATAAGAAAAATTATTTACCCAATTTTCCTGTGCCTGAAGGTTTAAGCATTGCTCAATTTTTGAACAAGAATCTAAGGCTGGTTTAGGCAAGCGTCTTGAAAAAATAAAAGCCAATCGCAAGATTTATGACGAACGATTAACGTTTGAGCTGGGAGTCATTGTGCAAATGGACTTCCCAGGGTATTTTTTAATTGTGGCAGATTTCATTGCCTGGTCTAGGAATAATGACATTCCCGTTGGCCCAGGTCGAGGCTCTGGCGCAGGATCTTTGGTGGCTTATGCGCTTGGCATTACCAACGTTGACCCCATTAAGCATGAGTTATTATTTGAGCGTTTTTTAAACCCTGAGCGCGTATCCATGCCAGATTTTGACATTGATTTTTGTACCGATCGTCGTGATGAAGTGATTACCTACGTGGCTAAAAAATACGGTCAAGAGAAAGTGTCGCAAATCATTACTTACGGTAAGATGGCGGCAAAAGGTGTTGTGCGCGATGTAGGTCGTGTTTTAGGACACCCTTATGGGTTTAGCGATAGGATATCTAAGTCAATCCCTAATGATTTAAAAATAAACCTCTCAAGAGCTTTGGGTATTTTTGACCAAAAAGACTCAAAGGAAGATAAGGACAAATGGTATTCCGAAGAGCTTAAACAAAGGTACGATTCTGAAGAGAGCGTAACTGCACTTATTGACTTGTCGTTAGAGTTAGAAGGCTTGGTGCGTAATGTTGGCACGCACGCGGGTGGCGTGTTGATTGCACCGAGCAAGATCAGTGATTTTTGCCCTATTTACAAAGGTCCTGGTGAATCCGATGGCGTGGTTTCCCAGTTTGACATGAAAGACGTTGAAGCGTTAGGATTGGTTAAATTTGACTTTTTAGGATTATCAAATTTAACGGTGATTGATAAAACCGTAAAAATGATTCACGCTAAAGGCTTAAGCGATGAGCTGATTGATATTGATGCTTTGTCGCTGGACGATAAAGCCGTGTATAAACTATTACAACGCAGTGACACTACCGGAATTTTCCAGCTGGAGTCTGATGGTATGCGCGGGTATTTAAAAAAACTCAAAGCCGATTCGTTTGAAGACATTGTTGCCATGCTGGCACTTTATCGACCAGGGCCATTAGGTGCAGGCATGGTGGATGACTACATTAATGTAAAACACGGTGAAGACGCTAAATACCCACACCCAATGCTTGAGGAAATTCTTAAACCGACCAATGGTGTGTTTTTGTACCAAGAACAAGTAATGAAATCTGCCCAAGTAATGGCTGGTTACTCGCTCGGTGGCGCGGATTTATTGCGTCGTGCAATGGGAAAAAAGATCGCCTCAGAAATGGAAAAACAGCGAGATGTTTTTGTTAAGGGTGCGGCTAAGAAAAACATTAAAAAAGAAAAAGCCAATGAAATCTTTGATCTGATTGATAAATTTTCAGGCTATGGGTTTAACAAGTCGCACTCAGTGGCGTACGCTTATATCTCCTATCAAACAGCGTGGCTTAAAGCGCATTATCCAGCGGCTTTCATGGCATCGGTACTTTCGGACAAAATGGACGATACTGATAAGATTGCATTCACCATTGGCGAGGTGCAAAACATGGGTTTAATCGTTAATGGGCCAAACGTTTGCGAGTCGGATTATGAGTTTAGCATTAAAGATGATAAAACCATTGTTTATGGTTTAGGGGCTATTAAAGGGGTTGGTGAAGCCTTGGTACAAACTTTGGTAGCAGAGCGAGAAGCGGGTGGCGAGTACAAAGACTTGTTTGAATTTTGTGCACGTATTGAAAAGAAATCGCTTAATAAACGCGCCATTGAGGCTTTGATTTACAGCGGTGCTTTTGATGTATTTGGCGTTGATAGGGCTAGTTTGCTCAAAACTTATCCAAAGGCCGTTAAGCAAGCGGAGCAAAGACAAAATGACCAAACCAACGGGCAAAATACTTTGTTTAACAGCATTCAAGAACACGTAGAATATGAGTTGAGTTACGATCCTTGTCCAAGATTTTCGTTTAAAGAAAGACTGAAACTTGAAAAGAGCGTGATGGGTTATTATTTTTACGACCATCCAACCGATGAATACAAAGATGATTTAAAACGCATTGGTGTAACTTTGCCTAAAGACACAGTGCTTAGAAACAATAAGGAAGTACGTGTGTTGGCTTTGATTTCAGAATTGCGCTATATTACCACAAGAAGTGGCGATCAAATGGCCAGCATCATCATTGAAGATGGCTCGACTAAACTCAGTGCTGTTATCTTTCCAAGAGCCCTTGGACCACTCAGCGATAAACTCATTGCTAATGAGATTGTTGTGATTTCTGCCAAAATAAAAAAGAACAAAAAATTTGGTGATGAGTATCAGCTCATCGTTGATGAGATTGACAGTTTTGATAGTTTCTTTAAAAGTGTTGAGATTAAACTTAAGGTTGAACATCAAACATTGTTTAATCAGCTGTCTGATGTGTTGCATGAACATCACGGTCAGTGTCCGGTCAAATTTTTATATCAATACGACAATCTTGAGGGTCAATTGCTACTTCCACAGAGTTATTTTGTATCACCTAAGCAGCAACTTAGCGAAGAACTGGATGACTTATTAGGTGATCGAGTGAGTGAGATTCGTCACTATTAAAGGGTTTCGCATTGGCGCATGTAGAATCGCTGATGTTTTTTTCTGTATTTTGAAATTGTAATCTCATCAGCTAATCCAATCTCAATTTGCCCAGCACAATTGGTGTTGATACTTTGTATGTTGTGATCATTGTATCGATCGGTGATTGTTTTGGCCGGGTGATTAAAACGATTTTTAAAACCACTNGAGATGATAACAATGTCGGGTGATACGGCATTAAGAAAAGCCGTTGTGGATGAGGTTTTGCTGCCATGGTGAGGAGACAGCATAATAGTGCTATCCAGTTTGTTTTTGTGGGTTTTAACCAAGTATTTTTCGGCTTTTTTCTCAATATCACCAGTGAGTAGTATTGAGTATTTTTTGGTGGAAACCTTGAGTACGCATGAGGCATTATTACCTTTAAAATTGGCATTCTCACTAGGATTGAGTATTTCAAATAACACGCCATCCCATTGCCACGTTTGACCCGAGTTACACCTTAATGCAGTTTGGGTAATCTTATCAGGCACTGAGGTAAGTATTTCCATTGCATCAAATTCGCCCAGTACGCTTTTTAGCCCACCAATGTGATCATTATCACCATGAGAGATGATGATTTTATCCAAATATTTAATTTGCTTGGTTTTAAGATAAGGGTTGATCACACTGTTGCCCATGTTAAATCCAGATGGGTAAGCGGCGCCAGTATCAAACAACAAAGTATGGTTTCTGGTTTGAACTAGTGTTGACAGTCCTTGGCCTATATCGAGCACGGTAACGAGTGCTGAGTTGTTGCTTAATTTAGGCGTTGGTGAAAATAGTGTTAGTACTAATATCAGTAAAGATAATTTTCTTAGTTTTAGTTCTTTTGGCAAAATAACAATGAAGATGGCACTGATGAATAAGATTAAATCAACGCTAGAGCTTTGTGTGTAATGCCACAGATTAAAACTAAAATTTTT
>JGI26245J51145_1001168_pt1 | contig 13373 bp, 15 predicted proteins | sample SaaInlV_200m_DNA_3_FD_51145 | JGI IMG/M metagenome (IMG submission 51145)
GCACGTCAGCAAGGATGCACGACGATAGACGGCATACAATGGCTTATAAACCAGGCAATACCGACATGCGAGCTGTTCCTCGACGGAAAAGCACCACGACAAGCAATGGAAAAAGCCCTCTCAAAAAAAGACAATAAAAAACACGTCGCCATAATAGGATTCATGGGCGCTGGCAAAACGACGATAGCACAAGAACTCGCCAAAATGATGAAAATCATCGCCATCGATGTCGACGACATAATAGAAAAAGAAACAGCAAAGACAATAGCAAAGATCTTCTCCGAAGAAGGCGAAAAAAGCTTCCGCGAAAAGGAAAAGCTCCAGCTTGAAAAAGTATGCTCGCAGAAACAACCCCATATAATATCATGTGGAGGGGGCATCATACTAGACGAAAATAACAGCGAACTCCTCAAAAAACATTGCATAACGATATTCCTGTCGGCATCACAAGAGACGATAAAGGAAAGAATAAAAAACGACACATCACGTCCACTATATAACGAAAAAACAGCGGGAAATATCTTAGTCGCAAGAAATAAATACTATACAACGACGGCAGATATTGTCATAATGACAGATAACAAAACACCACAACAGGTAGCAGCTCATGCATTCGACGAAATTAATACGTCCCTCATACATCGATGGTAGTGTGAAAGCTCCGCCATCAAAAAGTATGACAATACGCGCCCTAATAGCAGCATCGCTGGCAAAAGGAACCTCTACGATACAAAACCCTGCAAAATGCGACGACACAAAAGCCGCTTTAAAAATTATAGAAGCCCTCGGCGCTAAGGCAAAAGAAAAAGGCGATAAGATAATAATAGAAGGCGGAGGGAAGCCCTCGGAAAGCGTATTGTACTGCATGGAGTCCGGGCTGTGTATGAGGATAGCACCAGCATTGGCAGCGCTGCACGACAGGAAATTCATGATAACAGGCAGCGGATCATTGTCATATAGACCAATAGATATGGTGGTAGAACCACTGAAAATGGCAGGAGCACAATGCGAGATAGATAAAAATTCTACGAAAATACACGTGGAAGGTCCGCTAAAAGGTGGAGATATAACAGTAGATGGTAGCATGACGTCACAAGTCGTTACAGGGCTGCTCATGACACTGCCCCTCGTAGATAAAAACTCGACGATAACGGTGAAAAACCCCACAAGTATACCATATATCGCTATGACGATAGCCCTACTGAAAAAGTACGGAATAAAAATAACACACGACGATACATACGAGAACTTCAAAATCAAAGGAAAACAAAAATATAAACCCTGCACATACAATATCGAAGGCGACTGGTCGGCAGCAGCACCAATGCTCGTAGCAGGAGCTATAAGAGGGAAAACATTCGTGTCAGGTGTCGATATACTATCAGAACAGGCCGACAAAGAAATCCTCTCCGTACTAAAAGACGCAGGAGCATACGTCGACCTTCGCGATGACGGCATCGCCGTAGAAAAACGCGACCTCAAAGCTTTTGAGTTCGACGTAACAAACCACCCAGACCTACTGCCGCCACTAGTAGCATTGGCATGCTACTGCCAAGGACAGACAGAGATAACAGGGATAGAACGCCTGCGCTACAAAGAAAGCGATCGCGTACAGGCACTAGCAACAGAACTCTCGCGGTTAGGAGCATATATCTCCTGTGAAGACAACTCTATGATAATAACAGGGAAAGCATTGACAGGAGGTTTCGCCGACGCCAACAACGACCATAGAATAGCAATGGCCCTAGCAATAGCAGCATTACGAGCACAAGGCGATGTTTTTATAGAAGGATGGAAGAGCGTAGCAAAGTCATACCCGAACTTCTTTCAGCACTTGGAGGCCATAAGTGAATAGATTCGGAAAAATGTTCGCCGTCACAATCTTCGGAGAGTCGCACGGACCAAAAATCGGCGCAGTAATAGATGGATGCCCACCAGGGATACCAATAACAACAGAAGATATGCTCGCAGACCTTGCAAGAAGAAAAAGCGGCGCCCGAGGAACAACAACACGACACGAAAACGATATCCCAACAATACTCAGCGGCGTCTTCAACGGCAAAACAACAGGAACGCCACTCTGTATAACATTCGATAATAACGACACCGACGCAACACCATACGAAGAAATAAAAGACACGCCACGTCCAGGCCACGCAGACCTGACAGCACTCCAGAAATATCAAGGATATAACGACTACCGCGGAGGAGGACACTCCTCAGGGCGCCTCACAGCGCCAATAGTAGCAGCAGGAACGATAGCAAAGAAAATCCTCGGCGACATAACAATAAAAGCCACCATAATAACCCCCGATATAGAAAAAGCCGTCGATAACGCCATCGCTACCAACGACTCCATCGGCGCAATAATACAATGTCAAATAAAAAACATACCACCAGGACTGGGAGAGCCATTCTTCGACTCCATAGAATCACTCATCTCACACGCTATCTTCGCAATACCAGGAATTAAAGGCATAGAATTCGGAGCCGGCTTCAGCGCCACAACAATGCCAGGAAGCGAATACAACGATACCATCATCAACACCGCAGGTAAAACTTCAACAAACCACTCCGGAGGCATTAACGGCGGAATAACAAACGGTAACGACATAATCTTCCGCGTCGCCGTCCGCCCAACAGCAACAATATCACAAAAACAAAATACCGTAAACCTAAACACCGGAAAGCCCACAACAATAACACACCAAGGCCGACACGATACATGCTTCGCACTGCGCACACCCGTCATCATCGAAGCCATGGCTGCTATCACCATCGCCGACTTTAAATGTCAGGGGCTCTGCCCCTAACAACCCCGCCAAAGGAAACGAAGTTTCCTCTGGACACCTGTTTGCCATGTCGCCACACTCTCATCGTCTGGGTCTTCTATACGCTCTACGCTATTCCTATACGCTAATATAGGCGCCCTTTGCAAACCCACGACAAAGCGAAAGGGGTCGGCGATATATCGCCGACCCCTTTCGCTTTGCCTCCGCCGTCTCATCCCATCGCGACGATGGCATGAGAGAAAAAGGCAATAACTTCTTGCGATTTCTGGTAAACTATTTGAACGATGACCTATGAATATGCCTGGACACGGCAGTGCCTCCCTCGCCGTTATCATAAGAGAAAGATTATATATTCACGCTTGCTATAGAAAAAAAGAAAAGAAGTGCAATCAACGATAATGGCGATAGCTGTGCGTCCGCTGCGCGCTCTGCGCAGTGGGCGCTCTCTGTGAAAACTCTGCGATTCCTCCTCTGTGATCTCTGTGGTAAAGTCTTATTCTTTTTCTATCCGCTATCCGCTATAACTATCCGCTATCTAAAGCTCCGTGGTAGGAAAACCTGTCCTCCAAAAAGACTAAGCCATAAACCTAAAAAGACCGAAGTGAAAGCTATATAAGGAAACCCCGACAAGAAAACAGATAACGCCAAAAACACAGCTACAACAATTCCTGCATGAAGAAACCTGACAATCAAAGACCTTGGCGGCACGCTGGCGATGTCCCATCGTGTGCTGAGTAATATCCCTATACCAACACCTGCTGTAAGACCAAAATAATGGAAAAACTTGCTTGTCGCTGGGAATAACAACGTCATAGCGAACAGTACAGGAAAAAGAGAGGTAATCAGAACCCTTCTCCATAAAGGCATCGTAAACCATCGTGCTTCGATATATGATGAAACAGTATTCCCGACGACGACAATAACCCCACCAATAACAAGACCTCCGACGATGTCGCTCGGAAAATGCAGCCCCAAATATACCTTTGAAAGGCACAAGAAAACGCCGAAAAGGATACTAGCTATCCGAAGATAAAGATTTTTACTAGTAAGAAAGATCAAAGATGCCAGAATGACAGCTGTCTGTGCAGCGCCGCTAGGGAAGCCAAGACTTTTAGAATATATCGGCGAATGTAACACGTCGAGAGAAGAGTCAATATGAAAAGGCCTCGGCAAGCCGAATGATATTTTTGCTATTGTGTTGACAAGGAAACTCGTAAACAAAAGATAAAAAAAGGTGATCCCAAGGCGCCTGCTGCAAACATACCACGCAAAAGAGACAATAGCGATACTGAACATAAAACGGTCAGCACCATCAAGCATACGAAAAAACATGTCAAAAAAAGGACAGCGTAACACCTGCAGAGAACGTATCCAGTCGAGCTGTATAGCATGAAAAACATTCATATTATGAAATTATTCTACTCGACAACAATTACTGCTTCGTCAGAATCTTTAGGCGACAATATTTTTTTTATCTTCTTGTTGACTTTACGAAGCTTGAAATGGAAGATATATAATGTCCAAGATGTTGTTAATGACAGTACCGCAAAAAGATATTCTAGCTTGGAATTAGTATTGATGATTTTTTGGAATACTAAAGCTAAAACAGAGGTTTTTACATTAAGATTAAACATAAGCAAAACAAATAACCCGACAATCGGAGTTATAATGAGAAAAGTAAGAAAGCGCGTTCCATGTTTCTTGTAGGCACAGTGATATGTTGCAAAAGTAAATGATGCAAAAATAATATAAGACGCTATAATAACTGCAAGCGTTCCTCTATTAGAAATGTAGGAGGGGAATGTTTTGTATATGTCAAAAATAAGATTGATAATCCCGAAAAAAGATGCTATTACAAATATTGTAAGCCAACGACTTCGAGTTTTAGAAAGCGCTGGTGATAAAGAACTAATGTCCATAATGTTACTCCAATGTAATTGTGCTGTAAAAAGAATAAATAATAGCATGAAAAGATGTTAATAACAACAAACATTTTATATTAAGTTAGAATTAAACTATACAGTTTAAGGAGCCGAAATACAGTGTCAACACCTGCTCAGCCCATAAATTATTGTAAGCTCAGGTGTGATGCTATGGCTGAGGTAGCGACAGAAATATGCGATGATGCATTGGAACACTATGATAAGCATTCATATCGCTTTAAAGACCCTGTTAAAATTTCTACAGATCCGCATTTCAAGGCGATTACAGGACTGGCAATACAACTTTTTCGAAAAAATATACAAAAACATCGCGATGAATTTAAACCGGCGGCGCTTACTAAGGATGGGTTTCCAAAACCATATGATACATTTCCAGCGCCAAAGAATTTAAAAAGACACATATCGGAATATGAATTATCACTGCGTGAGCGTGAGGTGATAGACAAAACTGAAGAGTGCGAAAGGCTTGTCTTTCAAATTGCTATGAAGCACGCCGTAGAAATTGAAAAAGCAAAAACAAAAATAGAAGGAGTTAAAGAAGTCGATGCCTGAAAAGCTCTTTCAAAAAGTCAACATTATCTTCGTAAATATGGCGGTGTTTGCCCTCCCACGTCTTTCTCTCATAAGTGAAGCCTATAGCCCCCAGAGCTTTGAGGACGAGAAGTAAAGGCGTAATATCGTCGAGGTGTGCCGGCAGTGGCCGTACCGTTTTATATCCCTGCAAAAAAGCATTGCGCGTCGTTGGATAATGATGCCACGCAAGCCTTTCCATCTGTGCAAAATCTTCTTCGGCGAAAGATCCCCTGGCATTCTCGAAGTCGATGACAGCCTTGACGTCATCGCCGTCGACGATGATATTACCAGGACGATAGTCACGATGGACGATGCAAGGGCCTTCTGCATCATCGAGAATATGTATATGTTCTAAAACGAATTTCTTACACAGCCCCAACAACGACGCATCGGTGATAGAAGAGCATTCTGCGAAAGAACGTTCGAAATATATCTGCATCTCCTCGCGAGGTGAAGCAGTGACGTCTTCATCATTAGAAAGGTCTCCATATCGGTCGACAGAAACATCATGAAGAAGAGCCAAAGTCTCTCCTATCTTAGAAGCACATGAATCGGAGAGCGTAGACGACTTCAGAAGAACTCCAGAAACATCTTCAATAAGAAGAGCTCCACCGAAATCTTCGCCGGAAGCAACAGTGTCGATAATGTCAGGGACAGGGATGATGCCACGTAGATGAGAAAGATAGAACGCTTCCCTTCTAAGCCTGTCACCGCTGAAGAAATATTTCATGATATATGACTTGCCATGAGAAGAGTGCACGCGGAATACCGTAGAACTTATAGCATCGTCATGGATGATTGGCTCTACAGAAGTAGGCGATATACCAAGGATATCAAGATCCTCGTAGATGCGGTCACCAGAATAATACATGCTATAACGCTTTCTATAGAGCTTCAGGGTTTATCGTCATGGTGTCAAGCCACTGCGGAGTGAGCACTACATCGGTGTCTTGCTCAGAACGAAGTACACACTGCACAGCATACTGCCCAAGGTTGAAGAGCATGCCAATGTTATGATTCTCATCTTTGATGATGTCAGCCTCGGAAACCTTTGTCTCATAGTCGCCGAAAACGAACGTCAAAGAAAAACTGTTGAGCGATATCGGAGAACTGAAATGCCCGAGAAGCTCTTCGTTTTTGACGATTTCACGCATCCACGTCATAAGAACGCCACCAAGAATCTGTTGCCCTTCTTCACGGGATACCTTCCTGTCAGTCTCAAAGCGGAGTTCTAAATTATTTACCTTGTGGAGCATGCGGCCACCTTCGGCGGTGATGTTGAAGTCAGGGTAATTATGCTCTATGATAGCACGGCCAATCTGTAGCGCTTTAATGCCAGCATGGACATGAGCAGGGACGTTGTCGTCGGAGGTTTTGTTCTTCCAAAACCATGGCTTCTTCGGAGCGTCAGGAGCGTTTATAACAGGAAGAGCGTCAGGGAAATATTGAGAGAGATTTTGATACGCGATGTTTCTGGTGTTCTCGACGACCTGCTGCCTCTCACGATAGTCATCGGAAACAGGGAGATAGTTTACTATGCCTTCCTTCTCACCGAAAGCAACAAGAAGCTCGTCAACTGAAGATATTGCGATGTCAGCAAAAAGCCCGCAACTTAAAAACCCTAACATAACAACAGTCATCATCATTATCTTTTTCATCACAATACCCCTTAGTATTTTTATTGCATTTCTAGCTAGCAGATCGCCCTTTGCGTAAGGTCAGTTATTGCTACAAAACTATCAGCAAAGACATTAAAGGTAAAGATGTATGTGCATTTGTGAAATGTCGACGGTGGCAATCATGGGTTATAGGCTATCGCCGGCAGAAGACATCGCCGAGCCAGCAATATAACCAGTAGTCCATGCCGCCTGGAAATTAAAGCCTCCGGTAATCCCGTCGATATCTAAAATCTCGCCACCGAAAAAAAGGCCAGGAACTTTCTTGCTTTCCATGCTTTTAAAATTAACCTCGGAAAGATCGACACCGCCGCACGTAACGAATTCTTGTTTGAAAACGGTCTTCCCAGAAATTCTATGGCTGTCGTATTTCAGACGCTGAAGGATGCGCTCTTTAGCCTTCTTAGAGACATCATTCCATCGTAACGCGATATCAACACCAGATAGTGACAACAAGGTCTCCCAAAGCTTCTTAGGGATGCTGTTGACAATAGGGGAGTTTGACAAAGATTTCTTGGGGCAGCACACAGATTTTTCTTCGAGAAGAATCCTTAGCTTTTTTTCTGATACCTCGGGAATCCAGTCGATAACACAAGTCGTAAGATAAGACATATCATGTAAATCGCGAGCTCCCCATGCCGAAAGTTTCAATGCCGCAGGACCACTAAATCCCCAATGTGTAATCAAAAGCGGCCCGCGCTGCTTGATCTTGAGCTTAGGCAGAGATATAACAACGTCTTCGACGGAGACGCCAGAAAGGTCGCGTAGAGAGAATTTAGGGATGTTGAAGGTGAACAGCGAAGGTATAGGAGTAATAACACGATGACCTAACGACGCAGCTAAACGATATCCGTCACCACCACTTCCAGTAGCGAGCATTATAGCCTCAGCACATAAAACTTCACCGTCCTGTAAACGAATAAAAAAGCCGCCATCTTTTTCGTGCTTTATCTCTTTAACGCTAGAGTTGTAATTAATAGAAACGCCAAGGTCATTAGCTTCATCGAGGAGACAGTCGATAATCGTCTGGGAGCTGTCTGTTACAGGGAACACCCTGCCGCCTTCCTCAGTTTTAAGCTCTACACCGCGGCTTCTAAGCCATTCTATCATATCACTAGGCTGGAAGACAGAAAAAGGGCCGATAAGCTCACGATGACCTCTAGGATAGTTTTTCGCTAGCTCGCGGATGTCGAAGCATGAATTCGTGACGTTGCAGCGCCCACCACCGGAAATCTTAAGCTTGGAAAGAGGATCCTGTGACCGCTCTAGAACAAGGATGCTACCACCAGAAGACAGCGCAGCATAACGGTTTGCAGCAAAGATCCCAGCAGCGCCGGCTCCAATAAAAACGGCGGAATATTTTTTCTTATGTGCTTGCAAAAATATACCTCATAGTTTCTTGGGCAACTTGCTTATTAATTGTCTTTGTTCCTGATTATGTAGCGTGGTGAGAGATTGTAAGAGCTCTATAACATAAGGAGGAATAGGGGTGCTGGTTTTACTGATCACATCGAAAATAGATTTATGAAGAGGATCCGGAACAGTTTTTGGCAAGAATGAAATCACGTTAACAAAGCTCGTGATAGACCGGACTTTCTCTTCGATATCGGCAATGCCCTGTATTTTTCCGGGGAAAGGTTTCAGCATGAGTGGTATTTGTTTAGGGTATAGCTCTTCAGGACATTCTGAGAGAAACCAACCTATGACATCGAGGTAAAGTCGTGGGTTTTGATATATGGAGGAACAAGTTTCACCGAGATGTAGTACGATATCATCATGGATATCTTTGGCTTCTTCGCTGTCGATAGCACAAAAGAACGCTCCCCGCAAGCTGGACATGCTCTCTAAGTCTTTTGACTGAAAGTCTGAGATATCGGTGGTCATTTTAAATAATAATGGCCCCCTGACAGCTTCAGGGAAAGTATTAACAGCAACAAAAAACGCTATCATCGCTGTATAGATGTCGTAAAAGCTTTCCATCGTCATGATAGTAGGTGCGGTATCGGTCATGATTGCGGCAGCACGTTCACACAGGGCATCAGTATCAGCGATGTGCGGAACGAGAAGCGTCATCGTCGCAAGCTGTGTATGGATGTCGCGTATCGTAGGAATAGCGTTAAGAACAGTGCTGAACAATTCTATTTTCTGCGCGTCGTCAGCAACTTTTGCGGTGTAGTCTAGGATTATAGACGTTATTTTTTTCTGATAGTCTTGAATTTGTTTTTTTCGATAGTCTGTTCCCATAGAAAGATAGTGTGATTCCCTTGATGGAGGAGGAGGCGGCGTTAGTAGTTTCGTGAAATTATTACACAATGTTTGTAGCATAGGAAGCCTTTCAGCTTCTTCGAGGGGATCAAAATGGGCGGCGAGCCGTTCTAGAGTAGAAGAGATGTCCCAAGTAGGTTCTGTTGCGATGATAATGTCTGGGATGCCCTTGAGAATCGACCCCCTATAGTCCGTTGGTAATTCGACGAGAAACTCCATCGTTGAAGACAACTCACTAACGCGCTTCCATGATTCTTGATAACCTGAAATCTTTGCTATTTCTTTGAGAAAAAGTTGTTGTGCCTGTTCATATAACGGCGCTCTAAATCCTTCAGATAATAGCTTTATCGTCTTCACATAGTCTCTGATTTCATAGAGCCGATTAGATTCTGCGCTATTTATATCAGCAGGAATGGGCCTCATAAGCTCTATGGCCTGTTCTTCGCGGTGTGTTGTCTCGATAAAGACTTGAATGGCCTGGGATAGAGATATCGGGTTTTTTAGTATCATAATAATATTAGGAATAACATCGAAAAGGCCGCCTTGTAGCGACGGCGGAAGTTTTTGCGCTGTAGATAACAGACTACTCACTGCTGTCAATATATTTATTCTTGTCCACGGTGTACGGCTCGCGATGAAGTCTGGATAAGAAACTGTGATGTCGATAAATATATCGACAACCTTGCCATACATCGCCTCTTTGCGCTGCTCGTCGGCGATTTTTTCTATCTCGGGGAGCAGCAAATTTATAGCTTCAAGTTTGTTAGGAGGGTCTTCTATTTTTGCAACACCTTCATCGCAAAGAAGAGTCAGCAACGTGTCATCATGATCTGTCTCTCTAATGACTTCTAGGAATTTTAGTATATGGTCTTTTTGTCGCGTTGATTTTTCGGAGATCTTTTTAGGTATGGCGTGAATGATTGCCATGATGCATTCATGAGAGTCCGTTTCACATAGCAAATTGCCGTCGCTTTGTTGGAATAATTCCAAAATATTAAATAGATAAGAGGGATTGTCGAGGTGCTGGGATGATTGTGCTATATTTAGTAATGGCAAGGCTCTTTGTTCGTCGGGCCATGTGCTGATAATAGCGAAGAATTTTTCTATAACTTTTTGTTGCAAAGAACCTTTTGCTTCGCCGCTTTCAAAATCATAGCCAGAAACCTCTTGTATAGTAGTAATAGCTTCGGCAAAAGACTCTAATGGACGGACGCGCTGTCGTTCAGGAAGATTGGCGACACCCCTCATAAAGCGCTCAATATCTCGATCCTTTTGTCCTTGAGCATGACAGTTGATAAAGCCGGAAATGCTGTTACATAAAGAATCGATACGAGACTTGTACCAAAGGTCCTGAGCTTTGTCTTCAACGCGTCGACGCCATTCATAGTACCGCTGCCGACGAGAGGGACGCACCTGTTGCTGTAAGGCATATGTCGCTACGTCAGCAATAGCTACTGTAGAGGAATTCGTTGCTCCTTCTGCCAAGGCTGTTGCCGCTGATGCCGTAGCCATGGGCTGGAGCTCAATGGGAGGGAGTGTAGCGGGTCGAGGTGTTGTTGTTAGCCTCATAATTCTTTCTCCGAAGAAACCTGAAGCTCACGTTGTTCATCTATCCAGTCCTGGGCGATTCCTTGGCCAAGATTCATCCCCCATTCTCTTCCTATTCCCATGCACTCTTTAACCATCATAGGAGTGCTCTCGACAAGCTTTTTCCCTGACGGAGTTTGGTAGAAGGCTATCGTCTCCTCCAAATCTTCCTGCGTGAGATATTTACTGTATACAGGGGCGAACATTGAAATCAAGTCGTCCAAAGACGCCTCTAAGAATTCTTTTTCAAAGTCGTCCCAAAGAGAACGTTCTATATCAGGATATCGTTGCTTAAAAGTTGTGACTGTTTGTGCTATTATTTCCTTATAGACATCTTTAGCACCTAATACCTCGAATAATTTTTTGTAAGTCGCGATATATTCAGGCTCGACGGCTGATTGCCCATAAGAAAAGGATGTTAAAATTAACATAAAAGCTAATATCGAAATAATTTTTTTCATCGTAATATCCCCGTATAAGTGTTTGAATGCCAAAATAATACAGCACTTTAAGGGTATAAAGCAATGAAAATATTCTGGACGGCAACCACGGGTTTTACTGTACATTTTTGTTGCGAATATCGCATGTTAGACACGCAATGAAAAAAATATTTTAATAACAATAGGAGACAGACATTATGGAACCAGTACAGTCTAGTGGAATAGCATCAGTTTTATGGGAAGTTGCAAACAATAGCAAAAAATATATCGCTGTGAAGCCAGGAAATAATGGACAACACCATTTTCGAACTGTTGATTTAACGGCTTGTGAGAGGATGCGTTTGATTTTTAGCCGCGAAACGATAAATTTCTGTAAAGTTGCAGATGCTTTAAAGTCATGCGAGACGCAGATGATAGCGGAAGTCTCAGTGCTTACTCAACCCGGAAAGACGAAAATTCTCGATGTCGTAAATAAAATCTTCGACGACGCTAATGTAAACAAACTTAAGAAATTCAACGAAAAAATCATTGACATCTCCAACAAAACATGGATGCAAGACCTTAGTGATGAAGCCAAGGAACTCCATATCGATGACTTCTGCCTGCCAGGAACACACGACAGCGGGTCTTATCAATATATGGGATATCATACATCGCGAGGACCCAAATATAAATTAATGGACTTTATGACGAAACATATGTCGTGGCTTAACAAGACGGCGCGACAGTCGACGATAACACAACAACGAAGTATCTATGGGCAATTGGTACAAGGCGTAAGACTTTTTGATCTGCGTGTCCTTGAAAAAGCCCGGACGATTACTACCTAGGACATTCTTGTACGATATCTTGTAAGCTTGATGAGGCCTTGGAAGACTTCAAGCGCTTCCTCAAAGAAAACCCCGGAGAGATCGTAAGGATTGCAATACGGCCCGATCAAGATCAGATATATAACCCCGACGATAGAGGATACAACAGTCTTTTAAAGGATAGTGATATAGAGCCCCTCTTAAGATATATCGAAGAACGGCTAAAGTACGAAGATGGCACTAGCATGATAGCAACATACGATGCCACAACATATGAAAGAATGACATTACAGCATATGGTAGACAGCGGGCAGCGTGTCATCATCCATTATAAAGACCGTGATGCAGAAACAGTATTGGCAGAATCTGGGACTGGACGATTAAGTTTCCCGAAGATGCCGGAACATTTTACTAAGACAACAGATACAGAAGAAAAAATCGCCGGTATAATAAGAGAAGCATTAGCATTCGATAAAAAATGTGAAGATCGAAAAACAGTGGAATCACGGGCAGTGAGCATCGCTTCGGGAGCTATGACTGCCGATATGATGAGAGACAACCTTTGGAAAATGGGCATCAGAAATTTATTCGGGATGGATCTCTCCCCAGAAATCAATAGCCTAGAAAATATGGCGCTACGTATAAACCCTGAAATAGCAGCAAAGCTTGAAGAATTACGAGCTCTTGTCAACGGCATAACATTGGACCACCCAAAAACCGAAGAAATAAAAGCCTTTATAGAAGCGAATAAAAAACTTGTTGTTCATTGAACATTGAACAATGAAGATACGCTATTCCTATACGCTATCCTTTCACCCGGACACGGCAGTGCTCCCTCTCGCGTTGTCGTAAGAGTAAAGCTGTATCTTTGCGCTTGCTATAGTAAAAACAAAGAGAAGGAGTACGGTTAACGACAATGGCGACAGCTGTGCGTCCGCTGCGCGCTCTGCGCAGGGGCGCTCTCTGTGTAACTCCGTGTTTCTCCGTGTCTCCGTGGTAAAGCCCTATTTCTTTCCTATACGCTCTGCGCTATAACTATCCGCTATTAAAAGTCCTATTCCTTTCCTAGATGCCCCTGCACCCTCTACCCTCATCGCTGACGCCAGTAATCAAAATAAGGAGATGGTTCAAAGTTGAGTAACAGATAATAGAACTTGCGAAGGTGAAGCTCCCTAAAAAGTTCGGATTTAGGAATAGGAATAGAATTTTTCACCACAGAGGCACAGAGAACACATAGAGAAATGGGGCGGGCTAGGGGTTTCACCCCTAGAACCCCGAGGGTTTTCTT
>JGI26245J51145_1001191_pt1 | contig 13192 bp, 9 predicted proteins | sample SaaInlV_200m_DNA_3_FD_51145 | JGI IMG/M metagenome (IMG submission 51145)
TGTTGCGTAGCTATGATTGCTACTCTCTCACGATGCTTGTCTTTTGTCCATCATTTTTGTTAAATTTGTTTACCTAATGAGTGGGGGATCTGAACCGTTACACTTGGGCCGGTTCTCTTTACCGATCCATGTCAGTTCCAGTCGGGGCTTTTGGTTTTTACTCATGATTTGACTATCCTATCCTCTGTTCAATGCAGTCATCACCGCAGTTTTCAGAGTCTGTAGGTCGGTTGAATTTTCAAAGACGGCTCTGGGGTTTTTGTTCCATTGCAGTTTGTCATACTCCTCAACGATCTGTGTGGAAATTTCTCCAATCATTTCGGAGAGGGTTTGTTGATGTGCTGCTGAAAGATGAAGTTCATCATGGTCAATCGCATCAAATCGGATCAGGAGAATGTGCGCCGTCAAGAGGCTACAGTGTCGCAGGATCTCCTGCTGTTCTCCGCTATCCTGATGGGCATCCCAACGCAGTTGGGAGCGTACCTGCTCTACAACTTGTACAGTACGCCATAGCTGGCGGGCCTGTAGAGAGCTTTTGAAGATGCGACTGTAGTTGGAGCTGTTCTCTTCTCCGTTGAGTTTTCGGTCAAACAGCCGTTTGATGTTTTTCTTGGCAAGACTGACTAGACTGCTCCAATCCTCTCGAACCCAGCAGGCCAAGGCTCTTGCAGCCATCTCTACATCGAAATCCTGCTGGTCTGCCTTGCCCCCTTTGTAGCGGTAGGTAATACCCGCCTGCTGTAAGGTCTGTGCCCACTGCTGCTGGTTCTCATCCAGTGCGGCAAAGTCGATGTCTGTGATCGCATTCTGGTGGTTACGATAGCGGGTGATGTGTTGCCCAAAGTTGTTTGGTGCACCATCCAGGCTGACAATGGTTGCCAAGATTTTGGAGGGTGCCTCTCCATCGGTGGCTGTGGCGTTGGTTAGGCTGCTGACCGTTTGTGCGCCATTGATTACAGAGAGGCCATGAAAGCGGAAGCGGCCTTGGTTACGATTTTCGTCGCGCCTTCCAATGACATCAAAGGAGTCACAGAGAAAGGTAACCCCATTGTTAAAATAGAAGAAGTGCTCTGGCTCTTGCTGGATGGTTTGGGCAATATCCCGATTGACCAGCGTATCTCCTTTAAATTGTCGGATATTGGCATCAAAGAGCTGGTTGCCATACTGCTCTTTCAGTGCCTTGAGTTGTTGGCCGGAAACAGTGCCGTAGTAGGCTACATATGGCTGATTGATGCAGCCAAAATTTTCCAGCTCAATTTCTGCAGTAATGGGGTTGGGTTGTATTTCACTGATCTGAAAATCGTCGAAAGTTGCCAGTCCTGCATTGGTAAAATGGAGAAAGTTGGGTTCACCTGCTGAGTTGAAGGAGTTCTCAAGGTCGCCCATCATTCTGCGGCGATCATCGGAGAGGGCATTTCCCGTATAGACCAGCACGGCTTTTACCTTGGCAATGCCTGTATCAAAGGTGGTATTTAGGGCTGGAATTTTATGTTGTAGTGTCTGGTTGAAGCGTGAGTATTGCTGATTTAGCAAGTCCCTGACACCACTCTCAAATTTGTTTACGTCGCCGAGTGCAGGCTCTCCTTTCCCACTATCAATATACTTGGATTGGATCAACCAGATGGTTTCGGTGGGGTCAATAAAGACGGAATCAATACCGTGGTCATCACCGCCATCAATGGATGCCGCTACCGCCTCCTCGATGGATGCGTTGGTGGCTTGCGTTAGTATAGTAGGCCGCGAGTGCCTTGGAGTAGTAGTTACGCTGGCGTGCGGTATCGTCGTTACCTGTGCCTGTAATGTGTGTTTGAAAACGTTGATCGAGTAGTTCACAGAGCTGGATCAACTCATGGGGGCGGCTTACTTCTACCATTAGATCACCTCCCAGCTGATGGTAAAGAGGTGCTGTTCTTCGATGGTCTGGTTCATCTTCTCTTCCAGTTCGGTGATAAGCATTTCGCGGCGGTCATCCACCTCATCTTGTCGGTCAAATAGTTCACGGCGTTTTTTATTGCGCTGCTTCTCCAGCTCTTTTTGTCGCTTCTGCCAGTGGAGTTTTTCGTGGAGGTCTGGTGCTACCTTTGCGGTTCTGCGCACCTCCTGTATTTCACGGTCATGCTCTTTGATCTCCTGCTCCAGTACCACCTTGAGGTCATCCGCCCAGGTATCGAGTTTTTCTACCTCATCCCCAAAATATTGGAGGTTACGTTGGCTGATCTCCTCCATGATCGTGGTTTTACTGCGCTCCAGCTGGCCCTGAAGACTGGTGTTGATATCAATGGGGCGTTGTGTTGTATTTTCAGCGGGATAGGCCAATAGCTTTTCCAGTACCTCTGGCGCGATGGTCTCCCCTTGGCGGTTAGTTCCGCAGGTCACAATATGGTCCTCTATACGCTTCATGGACTCTACGGTGAGACGGTTGACCTGTAGTTGACCGGATTGCCCCTTGAGTTGCTGGACGACGGATACCTTGGTCCCTTTGGTGCCTACTCGAAAAATAAGGTGTTCACTGCTCAGTGGTCGGGCTTTGGCTTGTTCAATGGCCCACTGTGCCAGTGGGTGCTTGAGGCGGTAGATGTGGTGCTCGCCATCTCTCCTGGGGAGCTCATACTCTCCGGTTGGGATGTTGTCTGGGGCATTTTGCGGCAGGCTCTCTATAATAAAACCACCGTCGGCCTCTTTGAAATGTTTGTCCAGTTCGGTTTTTGTCAGGGCGAGTAGCATCTGCTCATACTTATCAAGAGAGCGCTCGGTATTGATTTTGATCTTTTGTAGAACATCTTCGTCGAAATGCTCAAACAGCTTCTCGCGTGTGTCCACCATCTGTAGGTTGATCTCATGTGCAAGCTCTTGCTGTAACTGGTTAAAGGCCTGTTTAATATCTGCAGGATCACGGCAGGTGTCGTAGATGGTCTTCACCTTGTGCTCGAAATCTACACCGTGCTCGATGGCCCCGAGTACTTCGTCAGAGGCTCCAAAAACACCATCAAAGATGTTGAACTTCATCTGTAGCAGTTGATGAACCCGTTGGTCAGCTTCGTTGGTGGTGTCCATAAAGTTAAGTACAACGACATCATGTTTCTGTCCATAGCGGTGGCAGCGGCCAATGCGTTGCTCAATGCGTTGTGGGTTCCAAGGTAGGTCATAGTTGATCACCAGTGAGCAGAACTGCAGGTTAACCCCTTCGGCGGCAGCCTCGGTGGCGATCATCACCTTGCCTTGTAGTTTGAAATATTCAATCAGTGCAGCACGTGTATCTGCTGTTTTTGATCCAGTAATTTTGTCACTGCCTTGATGTGTTTTAAGCCAAGCTTTGTAGATCTCTTTGGCCTTGCTGTCACTGTTGGTACCGTTAAATAGTACGATGCCATCACCGTACTTGCTACTTTCCAGTAGTGTTCGCAGGTAGTCCTGAGTCTTTCTTGATTCGGTAAATAGAACCGCCTTTTCTGCTGCACCCATCTCGTTCATCTTGGCAAAGGAGATGTTGAGTGCCTTGAGCAGTGATTTGCCTTTGGTGGGTTGGTGAATGCTTCGAGCCAGTGTTCTAAAGGATTTTAACTCTTCAATCTCTTCTAGAATGGACTGTTCAACCTCTCTGTTTGCACTAAGACTCTCATCATTGATCCACTCCTCAGCGGTATTTTGCAGGGCTTCATAATCGATGTTGAGGCTATTGAATAGAGTTTCCTCGGCCAAATTCTTTTCAAGGCGCTGGATAATGGTGTCTAGTGCTCCGGCAATTGCAAAGGGTGAAGAGGCGAGCAGTTTCCACATTACCATGGAGATGAGTTGCCGTTGCCCAGAGGGCAGGGCGTTCAGTTCAGGCCTGCGCAGGTAGCTGGATACCTTTTGGTAGAGTGTCTGTTCATCGGCTGAGGGGGTGAAGTTCTCTACCATGGAGATACGCTTGGTGTAGGGAACGTAGGCACGCACCTCTTTTCTCAGCGTGCGTTTACAGATCGGCTTGATTCGCTGTTTGAGCTCTCCAAAGGTAGTGGGGTTGTTCAGTTTTCCATAGCGGATACGAAAGCTGTCGAGGTCACCAAATACCTTCTCATCGACTACGCTGACTAGGCCAAAGAGTTCCAGTAGGGAGTTCTGTAGAGGGGTGGCAGTGAGTAGTACTTTGTATACTGAGTTTAGGGCATCCCGAATTGCTTTGGCGATTTTGTTCCCTTTTTTGTAGATGTTGCGCAGTCGATGTGCCTCATCGATTACCGCAAGATCCCACGGTACCATCTGAATATCGGCGGCTTTTGATTTTACGAACTGATAGGAGCAGATCACTATGCCATCACCGATATCGAAAGGGTTTTTGATGCCCTCTTTTTTTGCTTTTTTGTAGTTGTCTCCCTCAAGGATGGTGCCATCAATGCCAAATTTATCTTGTAGCTCTTGATGCCACTGTTTACGCAGGTTGGCGGGAACGATGATCAGAATGCGGCGTTTATGCTCTGCCCATTTTTGTGCAATGACCAATCCAGCCTCAATGGTTTTTCCCAGCCCGACTTCATCAGCTAAAATCACCCCGTTGGAGAGTGGGTTACGAAAGGCAAAGAGAGCGGCATTGACCTGATGTGGATTGAGATCGATCTGGGCATCCATAATGGCACCCGTCAGTTTATCCTCATCTTCACTGGCAAGCCTTCGAGTGAGCTGCCATGCAAAGTATTGCGCTTGGTGTTTGCTAAACATGAATGGCTAATCCACTATCGCTTGATAGGCTTGGTTTTGGTGGTTGGGGGTGTCAGGATAACGTAGTTTGAGTTTTCCTTGTGACACCATCGGTGTTAAATATCGAGAGCGTAGTCCATCGGTGTTGCGTTCGAGTAGTGTTCCCAGCTCTCTTTTGGTGAGCCAGTTTTGGTTACAAAGTTCAGTGATGAGTTGTTCTACCTGACTATTCGGTAGTCGATGTTTATCTCGTGCTGGTTGAGAAATTTGTTGTAGTTGCTCCCATGTTTGGTTGTTATGTACGGAGCTATCATCGTTATGTACGGAGCTATCACTGTTATGTACGGAGCTATCACTGTTATGTACGGAGCTACCTGGCTGTTCGGGAAGGTGATACCAGCTCCAGCGACCGTGTCCTTTCTTGACCAAGGTTTTTTTTGTGACTAATGACTGGAGCAGTACGGTAAGGTCTGCTGAGTGTGCACCTGTAATCTGTTGTAGTCGGTTGTTGTCGACTCTTTTTTCAAGGTCAGCAGTAACCAGTGCTTGAATTTCCAGTGGGCTAAAATGGGTGTAAGCGGAGCCAAACTGCTGTTGTAAGTGATCTAGAGATTCATCAGGGATGAGGCTTACTGTAGGTAACATCCAGTGGACTCGGTCTGGCTGTACCTGCTCGGTAACTCGGGGTTTGCGCCAGTGTTGAGACTCCCAACCGAGGTGGATTTTATCGATGCCAGAACCTGCTTTTTCCCCCGCACCTAGCATCATAAACATCGTCTGTAGGGTTTTATTGCGACACTCACTGACGCTGCCATAAAAGAGCTGCTCCATAGAGACGAGTAGTGAGCCCGGATTGGAGAGTTCAAAGCGGTTACGATACTTCTCGATTATGATGCCTCCCATCCCTTGGTAGTCCGCATGAATCAAAGTGTTTACCAGTGCCTCGCGAATGGCTTCATGGATGATGGTTTCACCCTTTCGAAAGAGCTCATTATCCAGTTGAAAAGGTATTTTCAGGTCAGCGGAGAGTTTTTGAATAACGCGAAGGTAGAACTGAAACAGGTTGCCTGACCAGGTGCCATCCATGTGAATACGGTCTGTCCAGCGAACATGAGGATCATCGGACAGTTTTTCTCGGTAGTCGACATGATATTGGGGGAGCGCCTCGCGCAGTGCCTCCTCTTTGCCAAACATCATCAGCCCTGCGATGGTGAGCCCCTCACTGTGATTGCTTCGTTCATGTCGCCATGCACCCAGCTTGGTTAAAAATCCGAGGTCACTCTCCCCTGCCCAAGGATGGTCCGGTTTCAGTGAGGTAAAGCGATTGCGATACTGCTGAATGGATGCGGTGTCGAGGTCATCCATTGTGTAGTGCTCCAGAATACGGCTATCGGCGGGACTCTCTTCCCTGTCTGAAAGCATCCGCCCAACTTCCCGCTCGGTGCAGTGGTAATCGCCTTCATGGTTACGTCGATAGCTGCCAGTGAGAGGGTTTTGTCCGATGAAAATGGGGCGTTGTGAACGGGAGGCGCGAGGGACCTGTATCATCAGCAGGGTGAATTTCCCCTCATCAATGGTAGTGATGTCCTGGTTTGTAAGCAGATTTTCGCTGACTTTCCCCCGATTGTTTAGTGTATTCCAGAGGTTATTCTTGAACTTTGAAATATCGGGTATGCCGGATAGGGATCCATTATCTTCAATGCCGAGAAGAATGGTGCCCCCATCACTGTTTGCCATAGCGCTGTAGGTCTCCCAGAGGCTTTTGGGGACACCGCCGCGTGCAGATTTTAATTCAAGGTCATGACTTTCACTCCAGCCTGGTTGGAGTAATTTTTCGATAGAGTGAAGGGCGGCTGCTTCCATGTTACTTGTTTTTTTTCATGATCTTGGTTGGGCGTTTTCTATTATACGTAGTTTATAAATAGAGGCGAATCAGCTAAGCCAGCCATACCAGAGCGGAAGTGTGATTAGCGATAGTGCTGTGGAGAGTGTGGTGGCAGCAGCAAACAGTGCAGTATCTAGATGATAGCGATCACAGATCACCATCCCCAGTACCATGGTGGGCATTGCCGCTTCCAGCACTACGGCTGCGCGTAGGTCGCCCTCAAGCCCAACACCAAAAGAGGCCCAATAGAGTATCAAGGGCATCAGCATCAATTGGATCAGCAGGGCGGGAATAAGTCGGGGGAGTATGCGCCAGTGCAGTAGATCCCAACGCAGCCCCATACCTAGGGCAAGCAGCATCAGCGGAGGGACGGAGTTACCCAGTAGCTCCAGGGTTTTACCAACACCGTTAGGCATTGGTATCTGGTTAATATTGAGTGTGATGGCAGCAGTAGCAGCCCAGAATGCAGGAACACGGACCAGCTCAGCCAGTGGGTGTCGTTTCTCCCCCTCCCCATGTTGTTGTGCAATGAGTATGCCTATGGTGAGTAGCAGTGGGGTGGCGGCGAGTAGGTCATACTGTAGGGCCACACTGCGGAACTCGGTGCCAAAGGTCTGCTCTAGTACCGGCAGACCGAGATAGGTGGCGTTAGGCCAAGCTGCGGCAATCAGTAGCGCACCGCGTGCCTGTTGTGGAAGAGCTTTGGGGCGATAGATCAGGGAGGCGACTACCGCTGAGCCAACCACTGCAGTGCTCGCCATGAGGATGATACGTAGTGAGTCGATCCCAATCGGTGCCTTCCATAACACTTCCAGCACCAGTGCGGGCAATAGTAATACGTAAACCAGCCCAGTGAGTGATTTGCGCACGCCATCCGCATCTAGCTCCAGAGGACGCAGAGGTCGCCACAAGGCACCTGCAATAATCAGTGCAGCCATTGGGAGTAAAATCTGCAGCATCAGAAGAAGATGGGGCGTACCCGCTTGATTTTTGGATCATTGACCAAGCAGTGGCTGAGTATTTTAATCAGTGCCTCTGCCCGTGCTTTGGATTCAATCTTTGTGATAGGGAGCCACACCTCCAGATCCAGCTCACCATTGAGGTAGTGGAGAGTAAACTCTTTAATATATTTGCTCTCTGGAATCTCTGCCCAACAGGGTGATAGGCGCTCAATCAATTCGTTACGCATCGGCAGGTTGGTACAAGGACCGTTCAGCTCATCATTTTCTGGATCGATATGGACAGTGACATCGGTGACATCCTTGATCTGTTTGTAGAGGGTCTGTTCTACATGATCTGCGATGTGGTGTCCCTCTGATACGCTTAAGCGGGGGTTGACCAAAATATGTACATCAACCAGCACATTGCTCCCCATACGGCGGGTGCGCAGTCGGTGCATGGCGTTGACCCCTTCCACCTGAAGGATCTGTTGACGGATTCCATCCAACTTCTCCTGTTTCAGACCGGTGTCGATCAACTCCTGAATTGCCTCCCAACCGAGTTCGCCTCCCGCCTTGGCAATCATCAAGGAGACCCCGACGGCGGCAATTGCATCGAGATACTCCAATCCAGCCATGGTACCTATTACCCCGACCAGTACCACCACGGAAGAGAGCGCATCGCTGCGGTGGTGCCAAGCATTGGCGTGCAGCAGTTTAGAGTGAATACGGTTGGCTACCGAGAGGGTGTAGTGGTAGAGCCACTCCTTGGAGAGGATAGAGAGTAGTGCAGCAATCAGTATGATAGGTTCTGGTTGGGTTAGCGTCTCTGGGTTAAACAGGCGCTGGACTGCATCCACTCCGAGTCCTATCGCCACAGCGATCAGCAGTACCCCTATAGCAACGGTAAATAGGGTCTCAATGCGGCCGTGTCCATAGGGGTGCTCCTCATCGGCAGCCATACCACCATGTTTGGCACCGTACAGTACCAGTAGGTCAGAGATCAGGTCGGAGAGAGAGTGGACCCCATCTGCGACCAGAGCCTGTGAGTGGCCGAGGATACCAATGACCACCTTGATCCCACTCAGCAATAGATTGATCAGTGCGCCAATCAGTGTGGTGCGTTTAGCGGCTGGGTAGTGGTTCAGCTCATCCATGAGTTACTGATCGCGCTGGATCTGCTCCATCTCTGGTAAGTTGATGGCTGCCTCCGTGGCCTGCTGCAGTGCACGTTGTAGGCGTGCAGGGGCGCTGCGTCCCATACAGTTGTGGTTGAGGTCCCCATTGAAGGCCTCGACCATACCATCGATCAGTGCCTCTCGATCCAGTTTCTCTTTGGTCAACCACTCTTGTAGATCAATCACCTCATTGGCAATGTTACGAGCGAGGGGTTGATGTTTCTCCCACAACTCACCGACATTACCACCTACCCTCAGTCCGGCAATGTTGGTGGTGAGGATATAGAGGTTCTTCAGTACCAGCTCCTGCAGCAGCTCTACAGGCGTGGAGAGCACCTCGGTGCTGATCTCTAGTTTGCCTAGGGAATCAGCAATAGTTTGGGCATGGGGGCCAAGCACCGGAGAGGGGATGATCACCTTGAAGTCCATCCCCTTCTTCTTCTCAAACCAGACTGAGATTACGGTGGGGTTTTCGAGGCCATGCTGTTGCCAGTCGCGGGGCAGTAGCTCATTTTGTAGCAGTACCAGACGATCACGCCATGCTGTGGGGATCTCCTTCAGTAGCGGATGGAGATCGCCTTCCGCAACCCCAACTACGACAAATGCGGGGTCAGGGATTGCATTTGCACACGCTTCAATAGAGTCATTGCGGTTGACGGGGTGGATGGGATAACCGGCACGCAGCAGGCCACGTGCAAATACTCCGCCCATCTCGCCAGCACCAATCAAAATTACAGGTCTCTTGCTCATCGTCATGTCTCAAATATTGGGGGTTGAACTGTTTTGGAATTGTATCAATTTCCTCTCGCACTCGAACCACACAATAAAATTGGGTGATCACTGTGGGTGCTGACCCAATTGAGGGTTTTCGGACAGGCTTCTGGGTTAAAGGTCGACCCCCTTTTGTGCCTTCACCCCTGCCCGATAGGCGTGCTTGGTATCTTTTAGGTCAGTAACTGTATCTGCAGCTTCACATAGGCCATCCGGTGCGCCACGACCAGTGATCACCACATGCTGCATTGGAGGGCGGGCCTTGAGGTCGGCCAGTACGGTCTCCAGCTCCAGCCAGCCATACTTCAGTGGGTAGGTGAGTTCATCCAGCACAACCAGCTCCAGTGATTCATCCTGTAGCATCTCCTTAACTACTGCCCAGCCCCGTTGAGCGGTCTTGATATCCTGAGAGAGGTTTTGTGTATCCCAAGTGAACCCCTCTCCGAGTACATGCCACACCACATTGGGCTGTTGGCGGAAGAATCCCTCCTCTCCAGTATCGGTGCGACTCTTAATGAATTGTGCTACACCGACCTTAAATCCATGTCCCAGTGCACGGGCCACCATACCAAAGGCCGAGCTGGATTTGCCTTTGCCGTTGCCGGTCAGTACCAGCAGGATGCCCTGCTCTTTGTCTGCATGGGCAATAGCAGAGTCAATCACCGCTTTTTTGCGCTGCATTCGTTTCTTATGGTTTTGGTCTGAGTTGGGCATAGGTATTTGATCGTAAAGGTTATAGGGGGGTTATTTGAGTTGATAGATAATGGGAATCTCCATCTGCAACGGTCCCCCCAGCATCCCCTCATTGACTTGGTTGAGATGGTTGATTCGTTTCATCGTATCCACGGCAGAGCGGTTAAGTACGCCAAAAGGGCTGCCGTTCAGAATTTTGATTCCGGTCAGCTTTCCATCGGGCTGAACAGTAAACTGTAAATGAACTTTCCCCTCCCACCCCTTACGTCGGGCAAGTCGGGGGTATTGAAAGTAGCGCACCAGTTCCGCCTGAATTAGACGACGGATTGTGGCGCGGGACTGTTTGACAGCCTCACTTTCTTGTGTGGTTTTGGAGGGTGTCTCAACCTTGGGTATCGGTTTTGGGGGAGGCTTGGGTTGAGTGGCTTTGAGTTGTGGTTTGGGTTTTGGAGTAGGAGGTTTGGGAGGTTTAGCTGGAACCGGTTTGGGTTGATCAGCCTGCTTGCGCAGTTGTTCAATCTTCTTTTTCTGGAAGGGGACGTACTGTTTCTTCGGTTTTCGGGTAGGAGTGGGTTCAGCTGTTTTTTCTACAGGCTGAGGCCGCTTTTCAACTGTGGGCGGTGCTGGCTCGATAACGGATTTAGTGACCTCTTTAATAATCGGTTCAGGGTTAACTGTAGGTTTGGGGGCAGGCTCCGGTAGATCGGGTTGAATAACTACCTTTTCCTCTACCGTTGGTGTTTCATTATCTGGCTCTGGCTCTGGCTCTGGCTCTGGCTCTGGCTCTGGCTCTGGCTCTGGCTCTGGCTCTGGCTCTGGCTCTGGCTCTGGCTTTGCGGCGTTGGAGGCTCCAATGCGATTTCAATGGTTTGTTGGTTCTGTTGCTGACCACCAAAGTCGAACTGTAGTGGTTCTTTCCATGTAATCAGTAGTATGCCATGCAGGAAAATAGAGAATACAACGAATAATGAGAGTCGTTGTCTGCTTGTATTCAGTCGCCATCCTGCATGGAAGAGATTCATTGCATCCGGTAATTGATAGAGAGAAGGAGTGTTCTTCCTGCGGTAGTAAACCCCTTTTCTAATTGATACTGTTTGTCAAATAGGTTACCTACTTTGAAATGGAGTTTGGTTTGTTGGTTGAGCTTGTGTCCCAGCTTGAGGTCAAGTTTGCTATACCCAGAGATTCGGCTGTCTCCGTAACTGAAACGGTGGCCCTGATTAACCCAGTCAAGGCTTAGGTTGTATGTGCCTAATGTGCGGGTTCCATGCAGCTTTAGGGTACGTTTTGCTCTGCCAAGGAGCTGTTTTGACTCTTTACGGTCCATCGGGTTGAGTAGGGTTAAGGAGGTGTGGAGCTTCCAAAAGTCAATTTCTGTATCAATTTCCAGTTCAAGGCCATCAATTTCTGCCTTGTTTATATTCATATAAGAGGCATCTGCAATACTCCAGTGGTTGCTTGGGTTAGGGTCATGCCAATCGATCATGTTGGATATTACTGTATTAAATAGTACCGCATTCAATGTGGTGCCAGTGGATAGCTCACGGGAATAGTGGATCTCTATAGTTGAAGACTCTTCTGGTTGGAGTGTAGCGTCTCCATAGCTGCTGTCGTAGAGCTGGTAGAGGCTGGGTGCCTTGAAAGCCTCGCCATAGGAGAGACGCAGTGTTGAGTCATTATCCAGCGCCTTTTCGTAGGCGATATCACCAGTCAAGTGTGACCCAAATTGCTGATTATCTTCAATGCGTAGTCCTACGTTGTATTGATTGCTGTTATCGAGATCACCGCTCAGGTTGCCGAATAGTGCGGTACTGCTGCGCTTCCAGTTGGGTGATGAGGTGTAGCTTTTTAGTGTGCTGTCTTGAGAGTAATCAATACCACTGACTAGCCGTTGTTGCTGTGATAGTTTGATGTGGTTAACCCAGCTGGAGGAAAACACCTCTCCGTGGTAGTCGCCAGTGGCATCGTTTTTAGATTGTCGCTGTTGGCTGCTTTTCCCAAGGTGAAACTCACTGTCCCACTGTGAGTTTATGGCTCCTTTCCAGTAAGTGTCGGTACTCCACTGGGTAAAGTCGGATTGGCAGTTGTTGGAAGAATTGCCGCAATAGTCATACTCGTTGTAGCCTGTTGAGTGGTGTGAATTAATGCCGATAATAGTATCTGTAGGGAGGATATAGTCAAGTTGGGCAGAAATTGAGCGGTTTTCATAGCCATCCGCCTCCAGATTGTTATCTTTCGATGAGGTACCATCGGTTCTTAGTTGGCTGGCCTTAAGCGAGTAACTGAATTTTTCTCTGGAGTTTGCAAAACCGGCACTTATCTTTTGGGTGTTTTCAGTTCCTATTGAGATTGATGCAAATTGGCTCTGCTGCTCAGGTTTTGTGAACACTTGGATCACTCCACCGATGGCATCTGATCCATAGAGGCTGGCCTTGGGACCACGGACGATTTCGACTCGTTCAATCAGTTCTACAGGGATGTGTTCAAAGCTGGCGGCGCTGTTGGTACTGGTTACATCATGGAAGCGAACGCCATTGACCAGTAGTAGTAAATGTCCGCTACCTGTTCCGCGAAGATAGAGTGAGGAGTTTTGTCCATACCCCCCCTTAGTGATGAAATCGAGCCCAGTGCTTTGGCTTACCAACTCTGGAAGTGACTGAGCAGCAGATGCCTCAATCTCTTTACGCTCAATTATAGTGACCATCGAGAGCGTCTCATTGATGCTCTCTACGGTCCGGTTAGCTGTGATGATAATGGGTTCCAGTGCATCATTGGAAATGGCCCCGGTGTGGATGGTTGTAGCTAGTGTCGCAACCAATAGTCGTTGTAATTTCATCTCTATTTTCTCCTGACGCACGCCCGCGCTTAAAAGTATTGATCATTTTGATATTTGGAGAGGGGAATATCAGGAGATAACTGCAAGTGAATACTATGTGGTACTAATTGCAGTAACGGCCTATCCACTTAACGCAAATTAGCATGTAATGTCCGGGTTTTTGCCAGCATCATGTCGGCATCGTCTGTGAAAAAATGATGTTACTTGCGTCAAG
>JGI26245J51145_1001333_pt1 | contig 12111 bp, 9 predicted proteins | sample SaaInlV_200m_DNA_3_FD_51145 | JGI IMG/M metagenome (IMG submission 51145)
TGTCGATAGACACCTTCTACGATACTACCTCTACTTGACAGATGGTTAAGCGTTAGCAATAAATCACGATCAGGCGCAATGTTAAAATAATAAGGAATTCTTACTTGGTAGTTGTTTTCTTCACTGGCGACAGACTCGTCATAACTACCAAAACTTGGCGCTAAGAAACCAGAACCTCGTCCTTCTAATACCCACTCATGATGAGGAGAATAAAAAATTGGAACCCCTAAAAACTCTACTGTGACATCTTCAGCGGTACCTTTATTGGTTTTTGAATTAAGCGTGATTTGATCAGCTTTCATGCGCCAGTCTGTGTTGCCTAATGGGCACAAGCTGTAGCTAGCCGAACTAAATACTTGCTGAGTGCCGTCATTAGTTACTTTTTGCGCTTGGCCATTAATTTTAGAGGCTGGGTAGTGAAAATTGACTTGATCAAGTGTGGTGTGAGTAATGCCATCTTGTTTTTTAATAACGGCTTTGTTGCCGGTAAACATTAATTCATTATCTTGGAATTTTACGTTGCCACTCGCTGTGGAGGTTTTGCTAGACTTTATAATGTTAACCTTGTCTGCTGCTAGGTAATAGTCGCTGGAGTTGAGAGAGACGTTTCCAGTTAATAGATAGCTGTCTTTTTTGCTGATCTCACTTCGATCAGCAAGTACATCTAGGCTTTCAGTATCGGTAGAGAGTGTTTGCTTGGGAAAAAGTAGCGACTCTTGTGTACAACTAAGTGTCACGCCTGGGGCATATGCTTTTATTTCTGGATAGGGTTTTATAACAACTTTATCTTCTTGAGTTTGCTTGGCAACTTCGACTTTTTGATTAACAATAGGAGTAACGTTTTTCTTATTGTCAGCTACGCTTTTGTTGTTATCAGTTTGCTTTTTATCGTCTTTATTATTTTCACTAACTTGTTGGTTTTCAGTGTTAGCCTCTTTTTCACCATCCAAAAAAGAAAATATACTTGAAGAGGGTTCTGTGGTTGTTATTTCGTCCGCCTTAGGTCCGCAGACTCTGTCTCCACTGCTCGTCATCTTGCAGTCACTGTATGAAGGGGTACTTATTAATAGAACGAGAAAATAAAGAGCCAGTTGTTTTTTCACAATTGTTTGTTTTGCTTATAAATTTCATTTATTTTAACACCATCTATCAGCCATATTAAGGCTTATGCTTACAGCGTTCTGGTTTCACTATTGGTTGGCAAACAATCTTATATTTTCAAGTATGTATTAGTCACCTTATTAAGAGATAGTTTGGGTAAAATAACTCAGGTTTTATACTACATGGAAGTAATAAATGGCTTGGAACGACAACAACAATCAAAGTCCTTGGGGTGGTAACGGTCAAACACCACCAGAATTAGACGAGGTGATTAAAGATTTTAAAAACAAATTTAGTGGTATTTTTGGTGGAAAACCAGCATCAGGTTCTCAAAAATCTGTCACACCACCAACAGGTGGGTTTAAATACATTTTTATCCTAGCTTTATTGGTTTGGACTTTATCTGGTATTTATATTATTGATCCTGCTGAAAAAGGCGTGATATTGCGTTTCGGTGCTTTCCAAGAAGAAACAGGNCAAGGCCCACACTGGCACCTGCCATTTCCGATTGAAAGTTTAAACCGCATTAACGTTGAACANATCAGAACNGCNCAAATTGGTTATCGTGATGCTGTTAGTAACCGTCGTGGCGGCAACGTGTCGTCTGAATCTTTAATGTTGACTAAAGATGAAAATATGATTGATGCTAAATTCGCAGTACAGTACAAAGTTAACGATGTGCAAGCTTATTTATTTAATGTGGCCAATCCTGATGCAACGCTTCGTCATGTAGTCGAAAGTGCGATTCGTCAAGTGGTAGGTAAAAACACCATGGATTACATCTTAACTGAAGGTCGTGTGGCAATTGCTGACAGTATTAAAGAAAGATCTCAAGAATTGCTAAATAGCTACCAAATCGGTTTGTATATTACCACGGTAAACATGCAAGATGCACAGCCGCCAGAGCAGGTGCAGGCTTCATTTAGTGATGCAGTAAAAGCACGTGAAGACAAACAACGTTTAATTAATGAAGCGCAAACGTATGCCAATGATATTTTGCCAAAATCTCGTGGTAAAGCTGCGCGTATGCTCGAAGAATCTAAAGCTTATAAATCTGAAGTTGTTTCTAAGTCTGAAGGTGAAGCGTCACGTTTTGGTCAAATCTTAGCAGAGTATGAAAAAGCACCTGGGGTAACTAGAGAGCGCTTGTATCGTGAAACCATGGAAAACGTATTAGCCAATACCAGCAAAGTAGTGGTTGATTCAAAAGCCAACAGCATGATGTATCTACCAATTGATAAATTAATTGATGCTAAAAAAACACGTACTGAAGTGATTATCCAAGAAGCTCAGCCAGGGCAAGATAATTCAAGAGGTAGTGTCAGAAATGTTTTCCGTAATAGGGAGGTTAGATAATGAAAAAAATATTCCCAATCATTGGTGCAGTTTTGTTTTTAGTGTTGAGTTCGGCGCTATATACGGTTAACGAAACACAAACAGCTATTAAACTCCGTTTAGGTGAGATTGTAACGGTTGAAAATACGCCAGGTCTTAAATTTAAGATGCCATTCGTGAATAACGTGGTGAAGTTTGATAATCGTATTCAAACTTTAGATGCGCCAGCAGAGCGCTTCTTAACAGGTGAAAAGAAAAACGTAATTGTAGACTCGTACGTAAAATGGCGTATTGTTGATGCGGAGCAATTCTACAAATCAACGGGTGGCAATATCGCTAGAACCAACAACCGTTTAGCGCAGATTATCAAAACCGGCCTTAAGAGTGAGTTTTCTAAGCGCACGATTGCTGATGTGGTCTCAGGTGAGCGTAGTGAGATTATGTCCAANATTCTCAAGTTGGCCAATAAAGANATTGGTGAATTCGGTATTAAGATTATTGATGTTCGTATTAAGCGTATCGACCTATCGCAAGAAGTGTCGAACTCGGTTTATCGTCGTATGCAAGCAGAGCGTCAGCGTGTGGCCAAAGATTTCAGATCTAAGGGTGCAGAAGAAGCTGAGATTATTCGAGCAGCTGCAGATAAAGANCGCACCATTATTTTAGCCAATGCGTATCGTGATTCTGAGAAGATTCGAGGTGAGGGCGATGCAGTTTCTGCCAGTAACTATGCGCAAGCTTACAACCAAAATGCAGATTTTTATTCGTTCTATCGTTCGTTAGAGTCTTACAAAAAATCATTTAACGAAAATAACGACATTATGGTGTTAAACCCAAATACGGAGTTTTTCCGCCACTTTAACCCAGAAGTTAAATAAAGCATTATTTGTATGAGTACTTGGCAATTACCTGAAGGTATTGATGAACTCACTGGTGATCGAGCGCTAGCGTTTGAGTCTGTGCGTCGAGCACTTTTAGATTTATATGCTGACAAGGGTTTTGGCTTGGTGATTCCGCCAATGGTTGAATATGTAGATTCACTATTGTTAACTTCAGATTCAGTGGATGAAAAAACCTTTAAATTCTTAGATCCTGTGAGTGGAAAAATGCTTGGTGTNCATGCTGATATCACTCCGCAAATCGCCCGTATTGATGCAAAAAAAGCAAGCAATAAAGTTGAGAAGTATTGCTATGTAAANGCCATTTTACAAACCAAGGCAGATGATTTTTATGCCTCTCGCTCACCAATCCAAGCGGGCGCTGAGCTATATGGTTCTGACGATATTTCAGCCGATGTCGAGGCGATTGAGCTAATGCTTGAGAGTCTAAAATTATTATCAATTGACCCAATTGTATTGAGTTTAGGCAATGTGGCGATTTTCAATGCCTTGATTGAGCGAGAAGATTTGACTGGTGAGCAAGTGTCAATACTAAGGCAAATTTTTGCCAGACGTTCAGCACCAGATTTAGATGTGTTCTTAAGCAACAATAATTTAAGTAGTGCTGATAAATTTATTGCTTTGATGAAATTAGAGGGCGGCGCTAATGTACTAGACGGCGCACTAAAAATCTTTGCTGATCTACCCAAAGCAAAATCAGCAATCCAAGACTTAATCAAGATTAACACCCAATTGAATGCAGTCGGCGTTGAGGTTATGTTTGATCTAGCTGAATTAAAAGCTTACGAGTATCACACCGGTGTTGTGTTTTCAGCTTATAACGAGAATTATTCAAAAGCATTAGCACAAGGTGGCCGCTACAATGGTTTAAGTGCCTCTTTTGGGCAAGCGCGTGCAGCAACCGGTTTTTCGTTTGATTTAAAGTTTTTATCTCAAGCACAATAAATATTAAACAGTAGGAATTAGTATGTCAAAAAATGTAGTAATCATTGGCACCCAGTGGGGCGATGAAGGAAAAGGCAAGGTGGTTGATTTAATTACCGATAAAGTATCTAGTGTGGTTCGCTTTCAAGGCGGACATAATGCTGGTCACACGTTAGTGATTGATGGTCAAAAAACCGTACTTCATCTAATCCCTTCAGGCATTTTACGCGACAATGTAGAGTGTTTAATTGGCCACGGCGTGGTATTGTCGATGTCAGCAATGATTAAAGAATTGGGCGAGTTAGATGCTGCGGGTGTTGACGCTAAAGCACGCTTAAAAATCTCACCGGGCTGCCCATTGATTATGCCGTACCATGTTGCACTTGATAATGCACGTGAGGTTAAACGCGGCAAGGCTGCGATTGGCACAACCGGTAATGGTATTGGCCCTGCTTACGAAGATAAGGTTGCTCGCCGCGGATTGCGCGTAGGAGACCTTTTAGATGAGGCGGCATTTACTGAAAAGTTAAAAGATGTGATGGAATACCATAACTTCGCACTAACCAATTATTACGGTGTTGATGCAGTTGATTATGAATCAACATTAGCAGAAGCATTAGAGCAAGCTAAGGTTGTAAGGCCAATGATTACTGATGTGACAGAGAAAATTCATCAGCACATTAAGAACAATGAAAATGTCTTATTTGAAGGTGCACAAGGTGCACTATTAGATATTGACCAGGGTACTTACCCCTTTGTTACTTCGTCAAATACCACCTCAGGTGGTGCAGTCACTGGCTCTGGCGTTGGTGTAACCGATATTGACTATGTGGTTGGTATTGTTAAGGCCTACACTACGCGTGTTGGCGGTGGCCCCTTCCCAACAGAGTTAATTTATGATGTATCCACTGATGAAGGTGATGAAATTGGTAAAACACTAGGTACAGTAGGGCATGAATTTGGCGCAACTACAGGCCGCCAGCGCCGTTGTGGTTGGTTGGATATGGTAACGCTTAATCGCTCATTTAATCTTAATGCGGTGACCGGTATTTGTTTAACCAAACTAGACGTGTTAGACTCTCTAGACAGTATCAAAATTTGTATAGCTTACGATCTTAATGGCACGCAGATTACCACACCACCATATGATGCTCAAGGTTATGCAGATGCCAAACCAGTTTATATTGAAATGCCGGGCTGGAACACTTCAACCATTGGCACTTCTTCGTTTGATTCATTACCTATTGAGGCGCAAAACTACATTCGCAAGATTGAAGAACTTTCAGACTTGCCAGTTGATATCTTGTCTACCGGTCCAGACCGTGACGAGACCTTAATCCTTAAACATCCATTTGACGAGTAAATTATGAGTGACCCCCACCAAAAGAGAGAATCAGAGAAATACGATAATCCGATTCCATCAAGGGAATATATTCTTGAATTTATTAAAGAAAAACCTTTGAATAAATTTGATCTATACGATTTATTAAAAGTTGACGGCAAACAAAAAAAGCCACTAACACATCGACTAAAAGCCATGGTTCGTGATCAGCAGCTTAGCTGCGATCGAGAGGGCGTATTCAGTATTTTTAGCGGTAAAAGCGGAGTAATGATAGGCACAGTGATTGCCAACCCTAAAGGTTTTGGCTTTATCAAACTAGATGAAGGAGGTAAGGATTTACGTCTTTCTTCAAAAGAAATGCAGCTGGTCTTTCATGGTGACAAGGTTAAAGCTCGCCTGCTTAATCAACGTGGCGATGCACAAATTGTTAAAGTCATTGAAAGTATTAAAACCGTTGTGGGTCGTTTGCACCTAGACCAGGATAATGCTTACGTTGTTGTAGATGATAAACGCATTCGTAACAAGATCAATATTTCTGAAGTGACTGAAGACAACACCGATGAGCAAATCGTTATTGTTGAGATCATAAAATCACCAACATTCAAAAGTCTAGCGGTTGGTAAGATTACTCAAATTTTAGGCAACTATATGGATGAGGGCGTAGAAACCGATTCTGCACTTTACCGTAACGGCATTCCAGTTGATTTTTCAAAAGAGGCGCTAGCACAAACTGAAAAATTGCCAACCACCGTTACTGAAGCTGATAAAAAAGGTCGTATCGATATTACTGATATGAAATTAGTAACAATCGATGGCGAAGATTCACGTGATTTTGATGATGCTGTGTTTGCTGAACCAACCAATAAGGGTTGGAAGTTAGTCGTTGCTATTGCCGATGTGTCACATTACGTAACAGAAGGTTCAGACTTAGATAACGACGCCATTGAGCGTGGTAACTCAGTGTATTTCCCACGTCGCGTGGTTCCAATGCTGCCTGAGGCTTTGTCAAATGGCTTGTGTTCGATCAATCCAGACGTTGAGCGTTTGTGTATGACCTGTGAGATGAATATTGACTCTGAAGGTAATTTACTTGATTATAAATTTTACCCAGCTGTTATGTTTTCACATGCGCGCTTGACTTACACTAAAGTTAGTCAAATTCTAGAACATCACGACCAAGCGCTAACTAATGAATATGCATCGGTATTAGACAATTTAAATACCTTGTATGATTTATATAAAGTCTTAAAAGCTGCACGTACCAAGCGCGGTGTGATGGATTTTGATCGTATTGAATCTCAAATCTTATTTAATGATAACGGCAAGATTGACAATATCGTTGCCCGTTCTCGCAATGATGCACACAAACTTATTGAAGAGTGTATGTTGATGGCTAATCAAGCCACAGCTAAGTTCTTGGCACACAATGAAGAAGACTTCCTTTATCGTATCCACCCTAAGCCTACGGCTGAAAAAGTAGAAACAACTCGTCAGTTTTTAACGGCAATTGGTTTAACACTTGAGGGTGGCGTACAACCTGAATCAAAACACTTTGCTAAAGTACTGGAAGATGCTAAAGGCCGTGATGATGAGAATGTTATTAAAACTGTTGTGCTTCGCACCATGAAGCAAGCCGTATATACGCCCGCAAATGAAGGCCACTTTGGCTTGGCATTTGATGACTATACGCATTTCACTTCACCCATTAGAAGATACCCTGATCTTTTAGTGCACCGTGCAATCAATCGTGTGCTTGATAAAAATAAAAGAAAGCCAAGTAAAAAAATGATTGAAACTGGTGCACACTTATCAGTAACAGAGCGCAGAGCAGATGATGCTTCGCGCGATGTAGAGCAATGGCTTAAGTGTGAATACATGCGTGACAAAGTTGGAGACACCTTTAATGGTGTCATTTCTGGTGTTGCTGGTTTTGGTATTTTTATCGAATTGACCGATGTGTTTGTTGAAGGTATGATTGCTATGCGTGACATGAAAGACGATTATTATATTTTTGACGATGTTCATCACCAGTTAAAGGGCGAGCGCACAGGAAGAACTTTTCAGCTCGGCGATACGATTAAAATTCAGGTCGCCTCAGTTAGCTTAGATGACCGGCAAATGGTCTTTACCCCGGTATAAAATTTAATATCGAGGCGATAAAATAAGAGAATAAAAAATGAAACTATACGCCCCGTGGGAGAAAGCCTTTAAAAAAGTCTCAACACCGTTTGAGCACTTTATTCATTCTCAAACAACAACTGGCTTGATCTTAATGGTGATGACCATTTTGGCGCTTTCTCTTGCCAATACTACTGCTTTAACAGANTCTTACGCACATTTTTTTCATACAAAAATNAACATAAGTGTTGGTCTTTGGCAATTTTCACAAACCATTCACCACTGGATAAATGACGGGTTAATGACCTTGTTTTTCTTTGTTATTGGTCTTGAAATAAAACGTGAAATATTGGTTGGCGAGCTCTCTAATATAAAAGTTGCAATTTTGCCAGTTTTAGCTGCTATAGGTGGCATGGCATTTCCTGCATTGATATATTTTTATATTAACGCAGGCGGTGTTGGTGAAGCTGGGTGGGGCATACCTATGGCAACAGATATTGCATTTGCAATTAGTGCTTTGGTACTTTTAGGTAAGAGAATTCCAACAACTTTGGTAACTTTTTTAGTAGCCCTTGCGATTGTTGATGACTTGGGTGCGGTACTTGTGATTGCTGTTTTTTACACCGATCAAATACATATATTGCCGCTTGTTTTAGCAGGTGGGTCATTTTTAATTATGATTGCCCTTAATCGCTTTGGCATTCATGCAGTATCACCTTATTTTATTGTTGGCATTTTTATGTGGTTTTTCACACTTGAATCAGGTGTTCATGCAACGATATCAGGTGTAATTGCCGCGATGGCAATACCTTCAAAACCTAAACGTGCACCCCTAGGTTTTGTTGAAAAAACTCAAGATTTATTAGATACCTATGAAAATTATCCTGTGTGTGAGAATCATTTGCTACATGAGCGTCAAAAGGCGATCTTAATTAATATTGAAGACCGCATTAAAGAAATTGGTACACCTGCTGCAAGATTAGAGCATGGTTTGCATTTACCTGTGGCTTTAGTGGTAATCCCTTTATTTGCTTTGGCTAATGCAGGAATTGCGATTGATTTTAGCTCGATAAGCAGTATTATTATAGAGCCTATATCTGTTGGCGTTATTGCTGGACTGGTTTTTGGAAAAGTAATCGGAATCTACGGTGTTTCTTATCTCGCTATCAAACTAAAAATTGCCCAGTTGCCACAAAATAGCAATATGAGCCAAATCTTTGGTGTTGCCTTTTTGGGCGGTATTGGCTTTACCATGTCGATTTTTGTTGCAGAATTAGCGTTTTTAGGCGATCCGGCAATGTTGCTTCAAGCGAAAATCGGTATTTTATTTGCTTCGTTATTTGCAGGTTTGTTTGGTTATTTGTGGCTTCGATTTGTCGCAACAAAATAATTCGGTTATTTTGTTACTATAGTTTTTTAAGTGGTTATTGCACCTTCTGAAGCAGACTTAGCTAACTTGGCAAACTTAGCCAATACACCTTTAGTGTAGTTTGGTTTAGGCTGTGTCCAATTAGACAATCTCTCATCAATGATTGATTGATCAACCATTAATTCTAAGACATTATTTTCAGCATCGATTAAAATTTCATCACCATCTTCAACCACAGCCAGCACACCGCCTTTAAAGGCTTCAGGGGTGATGTGACCCACCACAAAACCATGTGTACCNCCTGAGAAACGACCNTCAGTAATCAGNGCNACTTCACCACCAAGACCTTTACCCATTACGGCTGAAGTCGGTGCCAGCATCTCACGCATGCCAGGGCCACCGGCAGGGCCTTCGTAACGGATCACGATGACATCACCAGCTTTAATTTCATCATTCAGTACGGCAGCAAGCGCTTCTTCTTCACGGCCGTAGCATTTGGCTACACCTTTAAAGCTTAAACCTTCTTTACCCGTAATCTTAGCCACAGCACCTTCGGAAGCTAAGTTACCTCGTAAGATTCTAAGGTGTGAATCTTTCTTAATTGGATTATCTAAGGCTTTAATAATATCTTGAGAGTCGGCATACGGCTTAACATCTTTTAAGTTTTCAGCCATGGTTTGACCAGTCACGGTCATACAATCACCATGCAGCATGCCAGCATCGAGCAACATCTTCATCAGTGGTAGGGTGCCGCCAATTTCAATTAGCTCACTCATTAAGTATTTACCTGACGGCTTAAGGTCGGCAATCACCGGTACGTTAGCACCAATACGCGTAAAGTCATCAATGTTTAAATCAACACCAGCAGCATTAGCCATAGCAATTAGGTGTAGTACCGCATTGGTAGAGCCACCTAGAGTAATAATAACCGTAATCGCATTCTCGAATGCTTTCATAGTCATGATATCGTTTGGCTTAATGTCTTTTTCTAATAAGTTAAGCACTGCCTCGCCGGCACGTACACAATCGTTATTTTTATCCGCTGAGATTGCATCTTGCGCTGATGAATTTGGTAAACTCATGCCAAGCGCTTCGATCGCTGAAGCCATGGTATTAGCAGTGTACATACCACCACAAGAACCTGGGCCAGGAATCGCTGTTTTTTCAATATTTTCTAACTCAATTGCATCAATTGCATTGTTGGCGTATTTTCCAACGGCTTCAAACACACTAACCACATCAGTATGGCCTTTGCCGGGCTGGATCGTGCCACCGTAAACAAAAATACCGGGGCGGTTTAATCGTGACAAACCAATAATACAACCTGGCATATTCTTGTCACAACCACCAATAGCAACCACGCCGTCAAAACCTTGACAGCCAACAACGGTTTCAATTGAATCAGCGATCACCTCACGAGAAACCAAAGAGTATTTCATGCCTTCAGAGCCCATAGAGATGCCATCAGAGATGGTAATTGTATTAAAGATAACGCCTTTACCACCAGCAGAATTAACCCCTTTTTCAGCTTCGTCAGCAAGTTTATTGATATGCATATTACAAGGTGTAACCATTGACCAAGTACTAGCAATACCGACTTGAGGTTTATTGAAATCTTCTTTTTCAAATCCAACTGGGTAAAGCATAGCACGAGAGGGTGCGCGCTCGTAACCATCAACTACTTGAGAGGAGTATTTTCTTGTATTAGACATAATCTATTTCGTTTACTAAAAAGACCAAATTTTAGACTAAAATAAGGTTTTTCTCAAAGCTATTTAGTTTGAATTGGATACAGCGCAGCAAATATTAGATTTAATTGAGCCTTTCGTGGAGGAAGGTAAGATTTTGCCTAGAACTTTCGAGCAAATTAATAGCAATATTGATGATTTCGTTTTTTTGCGAAATTTTGATAATTTGGTGGCTTGTGCGGGCTTAAAAGACTGTAAAGAGGGTGATATGGGTGAGATTTATGCCTTAGCAGTGTCAAAAGAGGTGCAAAACCAAGGTTTTTCAGCTAAATTACTGGATGAAATCATGCAAAAAGCACGCGTTTCCAATTTTTCCAAAATTTTTGCATTGTCTAAGCACAATGCGCAGTGGTTTTTAAACCAAGGTTTTGTTCAAATGCAAATTAGCGAATTACCAAAAAAACGCCAAGCCTTGTTTAATCATCAGCGAAATTCTTCAATATTCTTTAAGGACGTAGAATGAAAATTAACGAGCGTATTCGTGGCTACTTGCCCGTTGTTATTGATATCGAAACTGGCGGGTTTAATGACGAAACTGATGCTATGCTTGAGATCTGTGCCATTGTGGTTGGTATTGACGAGCAAGGTGTTTATTACCCAAAAGAACCTGTGCATTTTCATGTTGAACCTTTTAAGGGTGCTAATCTTGATCCGAGTGCGCTAAAGTTTAACGGTATTGATGTTGATAATCCTCTGCGCTTAGCCGTGAGTGAAAAAGAGGCTTTAGGCGATATTTTTAAAGCTGTTAGAGCTGAAATGAAAGCGGAAGAATGTACACGCTCAATTTTGGTGGGACATAATGCATTTTTTGATTTAGGCTTTTTGTATGCAGCGAGTAATCGATCAAAACTAAAAAGCCCATTTCACCAGTTTTCAACCATTGATACGGTGAGTCTTTCAGCGCTTTATTATGGTGAAACGGTACTGGCTAAAGCTATACGTGTTGCTAACATTGAGTGGGATGATGCCAGTGCGCATTCAGCCTTGTACGACACACAAAAAACTGCCGAACTTTTTTGCAAAATTTTTAATGCGCAATCGTACAGTTAAGTTTTTAATACTGTTTTTGGTTTCTACATCGGTTCATGCGTTAAGTGAGTCTGAGTTTGTTCAATCGTTATTGGTTAACAATATATTTTTTGAAAAAGAACAGATCAATCTCACCATTAAACAAATCGAGATGGATGGCGATAAATCAAGTTACGCCGATTGGGATTGGACTGTTGGTGGTGAGTTAGGCCGTATCAGCAAGCATAAGAATAAAGAAGATTACAC
>JGI26245J51145_1001337_pt1 | contig 12091 bp, 9 predicted proteins | sample SaaInlV_200m_DNA_3_FD_51145 | JGI IMG/M metagenome (IMG submission 51145)
GGGGCTTCACCCCTAGAACCCCGAGGATTTTAAAAAGTTTACAGGTCACCATTCACAGTTTACCGTTCAAAAACGGGGGCCTGGGGGAGAATCCCCCAGCCATGTTCTTTTCTTCTCTGTGTCCTCTGTGTACTCTGTGGTGAAAATTCCTATTCCGAACTCCGAACTTTCATAAAATTCATTTATGAAGTATACTAAATATTAAATTTTGAGGATACAATATTATGGCATGGTTCTACTGGGATCCAGACCCCGTATTCATAACAATACCATTTATCAACCACCCAATCATGTGGTACGGCTTACTCTTCGCCACAGGATTCGCAATAGGATACCTCTTCCTCGTAAATATCTTCGCCAAAACACTACGACAACATCACAAACCTTACGAATCGAAAATCCTCGCAAGAGAAAGCGTAGATAAAATGGCGTGGTACGTCGTCGCAGGAACAATAATAGGAGCACGGCTAGGACATGTGTTCTTCTATAGCTGGCCGCTATACCGAGACAATCTTTTCGACATAATAAAAATATGGGAAGGAGGGCTCGCCAGCCACGGAGGAGCTATAGGGGTGATGATAGCACTAGTCTTTGCAGCACGCGCCGTGAAGAAAAAAATCCCAGAAGCAACGTTTTTCTTCCTGTTCGACGCCATAGTCGTACCAACAGCGCTAGTAGGAGCGTTTATCAGGATGGGAAATTTCTTCAACCAAGAGGTCATAGGAACGGAAACAAATATGCCTTGGGCTGTCGTCTTCGGAACACCCTTCGACGGTAGCACACCAATACCACGACACCCCGTGCAGCTGTACGAAGCAATGTTCTACCTCTTTACATTCATAACACTCTTTATCATATGCAAAAAATATCAAGCCCTGACAAAAAGGGGACTCCTCAGCGGGCTGTTCTTCGTAATGATCTTCGGCTTCAGATTCTTCGTAGAATTCTTTAAAGAACCAATGAGTATGCTCTTCGACGGAGAGCATTATCTCCTTATGGGACAATACCTCAGCATACCTTTCATCATTTTAGGCGCNANNCTGCTCTTTTTTGTTCACACAAAGAAAGAATCATGATATCTTATAACGCGATAATTCAACAAAACAAAGGAAAACATAATGAAAAATTATAAAATAATAAACGACCTCGATATCACCTCCGAGGAAGGAAAGAAATTAGCAGAATGGGGACGTAAAGAGATCGTTATGGCAGAGAAAGAAATGCCAGGACTTATGGCGCTACGTGAAGAATATGGCGAAAGCAAACCATTNCAAGGTTCACGTNTCGCAGGATGCCTGCATATGACGATACAAACCGCCGTCCTTATCGAAACACTGAAAATCCTAGGTGCAGAAGTGCAGTGGAGCTCTTGTAATATATTCTCTACACAAGACCACGCCGCCGCAGCAATAGCAGCTACAGGGACACCAGTATATGCATGGAAAGGCGAGACAGAAGAAGAATACCTGTGGTGTATAGAACAGACTATCATGTTCGACGAAAAACCACTTAATATGATCCTAGACGATGGCGGCGACCTAACAGAATTAGTACACGATAAATACCCACAACTTCTAAAAGATATCCGCGGTATCACAGAAGAAACAACGACAGGTGTCCATACCTTAGAAGCTATGGTAGAAAAAGGAACACTAGGATGCCCAGCAATAAACGTTAACGACTCCGTAACAAAATCTAAATTCGACAACCTGTACGGATGTAGAGAATCCCTCGCCGATGGACTCAAGCGCGCTACCGATATCATGGTAGCAGGGAAAGTCGTCGTCATCGCAGGATATGGTGACGTAGGAAAAGGATGCGCACAGTCGATGCGAGGCTTCGGAGCACGAGTCCTTATCACAGAAATTGACCCCATCTGCGCATACCAGGCCGCTATGGAAGGATACGAGGTCACCACCATGGAAGATGCCGCTCCCGTCGCCGATATCTTCGTGACGGCAACAGGATGTAAAGATATCATCACAGGAAAACATCTGGACGTCATGAAAGATGAAGCAATAATATGCAATATAGGACACTTCGACCACGAAATTAACGTGGCATGGCTAGAAAATAACGAAAATATCGAAGAAATGAATATCAAACCACAAGTCGATAAGTTCATATGGAAAGATTCAAAGAAAAGCATAATACTCCTAGCAAGAGGACGACTAGTAAACCTCGGATGCGCTACAGGACACCCCTCATTCGTTATGTCAAACTCCTTCTCAAACCAGGTGCTCGCACAGATAGAGCTGTGGACGAAACATGAAGAATATGGACAAGGGCTGCACTTCCTGCCAAAAATCCTCGACGAGAAAGTTGCAAGACTGCACCTCGATAAAATAGGTGTTAAATTGACGAAACTTTCACAAGAACAATCCGAATATATCAACGTTCCAACAGAAGGACCATATAAACCTGACTACTACAGATACTAATGTCTTGTAAGAAAACTACCACAATGGTATAGTATAGCACATCTTCGGAGTATAGCGCAGCTTGGCTAGCGCAACTGCTTTGGGAGCAGTGGGTCGGGGGTTCGAATCCCTCTACTCCGACATAGAAGCCGCATGGAGTTTTCTCCAAGCGGCTTCTTTTTTGCCTATAAACCGCCAATCCGATTTTATAGCTCAAAAAAAACCCTATTTATGAGCGATAAAACGGCATTCTATCGCTCATCCTACAAAAATGGTCGAATAGGCTTCGTGCATCACCCGGACACGGCAGTGACACCTCTCGCGTTGTCGTAAAAATAAGGTTGAATCTTTACGTTTGCTATAGGAAAAACAAAGAAAAGAAGCACAATCAACGACAATGGCGACAGCTGTGCGTCCGCTGCGCGCTCTGCGCAGTGGGCGCTCTCCGTGTAACTCCGTGCCTCTCCGCGTCTCCGTGGTGGTAAAATCCTATTCCTTTCCTGTACTCTTATTCTTTTCTATCCGCTAAACGCTATCCCTATACGCTATTACTCTGTTGAGGAAACTTCTATGTATACGACATCGTTATATTCTCCGGAGAGGACGGGTTGTGTTATGGTATCGACGCTGACGGTGACATGGAAGGTGTCGCCTCCTGATGGTGTAGCTTCCGATCCAGACGCCACTGTTACTGCTTCTTCGCCTGACAGGTCTTTTATGTTGCCATCGATTTTTAGTGCGTAGGGGATCTCATCATCGACGTCGTTCTGTTTCAGTACACCGCCGTTCTCCGACTCCATCGCCACGGAATAGCTTCCGCTGCTGAGAACGAGCATATCGAACGTCAAAGACATAGGCCCTGTGATGTCGCCGAAGTCGACGTTCTGGCTGGTGTCGAGGGCATCGAAGCTGCCGCCGCTGTTTACCAGGGAGATCTGTGTCGTTGCAGGTATTATAGCAGTAAACGTTACGGAAGCGGTGTCATAGAGCTCATAAGTTTTATGTACTTTCCCTTGGTAAAGCCTCAACACGAAGGTATCGGTATAGACGCCAGCAGCGGAGGTCTGGCCGGCAGGGATTGAGATATAGTAGTCGCATTGTACGCGGGTTTTGTTGTGCTTGTCAGTGCCCTTGATGACGTCTTGGTTTTGCGAAGCTTCGGGGATTTCTTTTAAGATGTTATGATGCTGTTTCGAGTCGTAGATCTGGTATGAAAGCGTTTCTCCGCCGCACGACATAAATCTGTCGTAGTCAGAAGACTGCCCTTCGGAGAATGTTACGAAGAAGTTGTCGTCGAAACTTTCATCATATGTCACATAAAACGAGACTTTCTGCGTAACGTCGTCGATGCTGTAGGCGTCATATTCGTTGCTGTTGTTACTCCCTTCCCATGTGATATTCTCGATGTCAAGCTCTAGGTCAGGATCGGAAGAATGATGCCCATATAGAACAAAACAAAACATAACACCGATTATTATAAATAGTTTCTTCATTATTCCTCCACGGCGTTGATGGTGAGAGCACCGATATAATACTTTCCTGTAACACCCTCAGGGACGGTGATCATCGTAGGAGCTAAATCTTCGGAGATAAACTGTATCTCATAAGTTCCAGGCTTTACACCCATGACAACAAAACGCCCGGACTTGTCGGTGAAAAACTGTATAGGAGAACCTTCATCACCGGCATCAACATCGACGAAATATCCCGACTGGAAAGAGATGACTTCACCGACACCATCGACGAGAGTGCCTTTGAGGAGAGCAGAAGCATAGCGATGGATAGGTATCAAGAAGCCGCTGCTATGTCGCGGCGATAATATATACGACGACGCGCCAATGTCGGTGCCAACAGGGAGAGAACTCATGTCAATGGAAACAGTACGCATCTGATAGTCGGGTATCGACGATATCACGCCAGGGAAAATACCGGCGATGGCATTGTAGTCGTTGTCATAAGTAGGGTCGACGCCGACACTATGACCCCAAAGGCTTTTGTCGCGAGAAATTACAGCGAAACTCCCCGATATAGGCTTCCCTACGGAGAAAACTCCGTCGGCGAAAACTAGCGCCGTCCCTATCGACATCTGCGAAATGCCCGTCATCAACGACGTGTCACTGAGAGATACCGTGTTTCTATATGACCCGCGAAGTACAGCGCGACGCATGGTGTAATGGACAGAGCCCGAAATCGTCCCTTCGTCTTTATCGTCGGCAGTAGAATGGTTGTAGTTGAGTGTAGAGTTTATAGCATTGACACTCTTAGGAGAGTTGTAACGCCACGACGTACGCGATACATCGCTGTTGAAGTTCCTGTGGAAAGTTATATATTGGTTCTTGTTAGGGAATGACCAGATAAGAGTAAAAAGACAGCGCCTATCGTATTGTTCACTGTCGTTGAGCATGAAGTTGAACTGTAGCGATGTGCTGATATTGCTCCGTAACTTCCTACTCGCATTGAGAGAGATGCTATACGTGTCTTTAGCAGCACCACGGAGGAATTTGTAGTCGACACCAGCCTTCCCAGAAATACCATAGAATAACGGCCTTCCAGCAGAAGCACTGCAGGAAAAACGCGTCGTCTTGTCGGGGTCGTCGACAGTAATACGAGCAAAACGCCGAGAATAAAATGTCGTAGAAGCATTCCACGACGTCTGAGGGACACTGTCGCTAGCGTTAGAGAGGAAGTTCTTGAAAGATAGACTAACAGCACCACCAGACGTCTTCCCGAAGATATGACTGGCAGCAGTGTCGAAAGTCAGAGCGCCATATTTCATCGCGACGATGCCCTCAAAACCAAAAAGACCTTGGCCTTTGCGCGCCTGTATGTATTCTCCCAAAGTAAACGTGTCGCTGATACCATGACGATAAAAATGCGATACAAGCCAAAGACTTCCAGGATAACGATACCTGCCGTCAGTGATGACAGGCTCAGTGCCTATAGCAGTACTATGCTGAGAGATCTTCGGCGATAAAGCATTGCGCGTATACAAAAATGGTACTGGAATAATCTTCTCTCTGCCAATATTGTCGGTGATCTTGAAAATAACATCGTTAGAACCCGTCTTCGCAGGAAGGTCATAGAAATTGTGCGTTCCAGCAGAAAGATAATACGTCTCATATAATTGGTCGTTGATGAAAATCTCTACAATAGAAGGATGCTCAAGGAAAACCTCTTCGTTAAAAATAGGGTATCCTATGAAGCTCGGCTGCAACTCGAAATTCTTCGTTACAGCAATACCGCCGATGGTGATCGTCTTCTGGAAACCCTTCGTAGGGAAGGTTATGTCGCCAAAAGAAAACCTCAGCAACTTGTCGGGGATGTCGCGAGAAAGAAGCATAGGACCACGAGCCCAATGGACGTCACCACTCTCATAATAGTCGCCCTCACCATCAAAAATCCAGTCTCTTAAATTTATAGTACCGTCAAAAGCTACAGTAAAAGGCTGCCGCGAACGGCTGGTAACACTGTCAGAAGAATCAAAAGCATATCCCGTACCGGCATTTACATTGATATACGCACTGAGATCCGCAGGCTCGATGGTAGGAATGATGATAGATGGGTTGTTGTACGGCTGGACATCATGGGCGACGACCTCGCGAAGCATGGTGTCAATGGTGATGCGTAACAACGCATTGGCATTGTCGAAAACTACAACAAAACCAGTGTCATCGGCGTCTTCTACAGAAACAATGCCATCGTTGTCGGCGACAGACGAAAGACTCTCTATAGCACTACGATGAGCACGTAGATCAGCAGCCTCTACGACAGGAGCTACAGCGAAACGAGAGACGTCATCGTCGCCATAAGAAAAATATACCAACACCGTACCAGAAGGGCGTTTGTCTTCATTGAAATAAAAAGGGACAACGGCCTTTTCGGAGACGTCTTTCTCACCGAAAATACTAGTATATAATTTTCCGAAAGGTGACGATACCTTTATGTCCTCAGCAACAAGCGAAGGCGACAGCAGTAAACATAATAACAAAAAAAACGACCGCATAATTACTCATTATCATAAGAGAACTTTATGTCAAAAGCGTTTTTAGCAAAATCATCAGGAAGCGAAAGAAAAAACTTCCTCTTGGATCCCGCCAAAATGTTCTCACCGGAAATCCCCGCCAATTCCTCAGAAGAAAAATGAAGGGCCTCGACGTCAGTGTCATGGGGAGTAATGGAAAGGCTCAGCTCCCGAAGAAGAGCATGGGCAGTGCCGCGGTTCTCAAATAACAATACCATATCATCAGAACTGTCTTCATACGAAGACTCCAAAACAATGTCGGCAGAAGCATCATTGGGAACGACATATATCGACCCAACAAAACGCATAAGAAGACGTATAGAGGCCTTGCCGTCAGACTCCCGCTTCTTAAGGTCTACAGGAAGCTGCTCGGCAATAATACGATACGCACGCTCAACAGAGGACTCTTCGTTGCCCATCCACGTAACACGGACGATCTGCGTCTGCTCAGGCTGTAAAATCATCTGAGGAGGATAAATAATGAAATCTTCCTCGTTCTCAACAAAAGTGTCATTGCCGTCGACGTCAATGCTACGATCGCCAATAAAAAGACGCACCGCAGCTTTGTCGGTAGACGACGGATTGTAAACTTGGAACGACTGCGTGGCATTGTCGCCAGAACCGTCAAACGTCGCACTCATAGGACTGAACTCTATAGCATAACCAATACAAAATGATGCCATGAAAACAAAAAGACATAAAATAAAACGCATAACACTATCCTCATATATGAAAAAGGTTCAAAAAAATTCATACTAACATCATAAAAAAGAAATGTCAAATTTAATGCGGCTTAGCCGCATTTCAGTGACCAGTGAAATACGGCTACGCCGCATAGTTCAGAGTTCAGAGTTAGCTTACTGTCTCCGAACTACCAACTCCGAACTCCGAACTAATAGCCGAACTCCGAACTCCGAACTGATAACTGATAACTGGTCACTGATCACTGAAAAAGCGCTATACGCTATTACTATACGCTAAAAAAACGCTCCGATGACAGCAGCCATCAGAGCATTACAGTAGATCGTCTGTGATAATCGAACGAATTACTTGCTAGTCAAAGTAAGCGTTATCGTGTCAGTGAAATTCGGCTCCCATAAAAGATCAGCATTGGTATAACTTAACTTCAATGTGCGATTCGAAGAATCGGTGATAGCCGATTGCATGCTGATATCTTCAAGAACAGCACCACTGCCGTCATTGTAAGTAATATCAGAGCCATCGTCAGACTTGCCGATGGTCTTCTCAACGCCACCAACAGAAAGATACTTCAATGTATAACGTGCCTCCTGCTGAGCAGTGCCGTCGCCCTTGAAATTCAAATTGTTAGAAGTCGTGCACGTCAACGTAAAACCATCCTTCGCATTAGAATTGATGCTTATACGCGCTATCTCTTGACTCGAAATGCTGTCATTAAGATCAAGACTGTCATAACCCGACGTCTCGTCGATTTCAACTGTTACCGTCTCGGTAATGTTTCCTGTTATCTGTAAGCTCGCTGTTCCAGAATCAGCGAATAATGCATACGAGAGAAAGAAAAATACCGAAATAAAAATCGTATATAAATATTTCATAACATCCCCACTATAAATATAGTTTGTATTATCCCATCATCATACATACAGCATGATAAAAGGCAAAAGGATTATTTTAAACATATACACTACGCACTAACCCTTTCATATTACATTAATGTAACATGCAAAAAGCATGCCAACATCAATGATCAGTGGTCAATTATCAATTATCAATGAGCAAAGTTCGGAATTTGGAGTTTTTTTTATTGATCATTGATCATTGTTCATTGAATTAAAGCTTTGTTATGAGAGACAAAAGCTTCTTGCGATGGGAAGGATCGTCGCCACGACATATGTATCCTAAATATGACGTTTCAGCGCTCTTGATGAAAGATGAAATCACCTGTAAAGATGACGTCTGTAAAGGCTCGAGAACGTATGCGATCTTTTCCTTCAAGGAATGGTCGTTCGTTGTTATCATTACAAAAAGAGCATCATCGTTGTCTTGCGTTTTCATCGCGAAAACGGATTTATTGAGAGCATTATCTTCAATAGCTTCAATGAGCATGGTAAACAACGTCTTTATAAGATGCGGAGTCAGCAACGCACGCGCCATGATGGGCGTCAAAGAATAAAAGAAATTTTCAAGAAGAAATTCATTATACTTGCCATCTGCAGAAAGCATCTCCCTTAACGAAGACAGTAGCTCGTTCTGCTTCATTATCATGCCACCATTGTAGTCGCGGAAATCCCCGACAATACGCGACATCTCAGAAACAACAACACGACGCGCTTTTGCGACGTCAAGAGAATGGTCGCTACGTAAAAAATCACGCTTCTTAAGAGATATACTGAAAACATTTGCCTCTTTAGGATATCTCTTTCGCAACATCCCAACAGTCTTTACCCTGTCAGGAACAAATGTCATGAAAGTGTCGGAGTCCCTGAAAAGCTTCTTGATAGGGACTGAATCCTTCTTTAAAACCCTTAACATGACAATGCTAAAAGTAAAGGCGCTGCGAGATTGCTTGTCAAAGGTGATAATTACTTGAGGGATGTCGCGAAGATATCGTAACTGTGTGCTTAAAGTCATGATGTCATGCATCGTCTCTTCCTCATTATGAGGCATGAAAAGAGGGTGCATAAGCTGCTCTATGGTGTTAATAATGTCGTCAGGAAGCTCGCGACGAAGGATGCGCATATCCTCAAGAGAAAAGTCGCTCTTGTCATCTTTTGCTATCTCTAAAGACATAGTACAAAGAGTCCCTCGTTTTGCGCCGCTTTCTAAAGAAGAACCAGGGATAATGCGCGTGTTGACAAAAGAAGACCCAGAAACATGACTTACACCATGAAGATGACGCTGCACAGCACGAATAAGATGGTGGTCGCTGAAAACCTCGTTACCGTCAAGGAAGTTTATGCCCATGATGATGCTGATAACAGGAGTAACAACACCGTCAACGGTGATGTTCGCCTTGAAAACCTTTACCAAAGGATAACGCTTGTGAGAATCTTGCTCTATATAACTATAAAGAGAACGGCGAAAAAGATAGTGAGAAGCAATTATCCTGCAAATATTATGAGGACTGCGAGACTTCTTGAAATCGTCGGAACAAGATACCAAAATGTGCTGCATCTCAGTGAAAACGTCGAGATCGAAGTCGTCAGGACGCTTGTTGAGAAGGGAGGAAATGTGCTCATGGATCGATGCCGTCTTCTCGTCATAAGAAAGACCCTTTATCTCAAGAATGCGGCGTGCATGATAGTCACAACATACACCCTGGCAAATCTCCGATGAGATGATAGAAAGATTGTTGCGGATAAGAGCAAGATCCTCGGCGCTCTCAACGCGAATCTTTAGCTCTCCAACAGAATACTCACCAGATAACGCCGACGAAAAACGGAAGTCCGATGCAAAGAAAAGCATGATATTAAAACTTCTGCCAGGGATCATCCAACGGGTGACCATGTCATAGAAGAATTTAAAAGCATTGTTGCGTAAACGACATAATAAGAAAAATGAAAGCTCAAAAGGAGGCTCCAAATCAAGAGATGTCCACGAAAAATAAGGGAGATGAGAATTGAAAGATTCAAAAATATCGTCTTCGACAGAAGAATGACGGGGAAGACGCTCAATAGGAACAACACGGCCAATAGTATGAGATATGAAAGTACGACATAATGACGACAACGAAGAATCATTAGAAGATATGCATATTGGCATAATATCTTCTTCGACAGAAAGAGACTCTAATAAAGTAGGGTTGTCCATAGTATTTGTATGTAGCACGCAAAGGATATTAAAACTACTAACTTTATTGCCGAGAATAAAAACAACAGCAATTAATGTCGAGATAATAATGACACTACACACTTAAAACCAAAATGTTATAGAAATTTTTTTAAGACTTTTTCACCGCGAAAACGCTTTTTCAGTGACCAGTGATTGACTGACCTTACGCTATAGCCATTATTAAGAAGGAATTTCGGAATAGGATTTTTCACCACAGAGCCACAAAGAACACAGAGAAGAAAAGAATATGTCTGGGGGCTTCCCCCAGACCCCCTTTTTCATTGAACAATGAATAAACCCGGACACGGCAGTGCCCCCTCTCGCCGTTGTCGTAAGAATAGGACTGTATCTTTACGTTTGCTGTAGGAAAAACAAAGAAAGGAAGTACAATCAACGACAATGGCGATAGCTGTGCGTCCGCTGCGCGCGCTCTGCGCAGTGGGCGCTCTCTGTGTGCTCTGTGGCTCTGTGGTAAAAAAATCGGTAGCACGTAACATCAGTGATTTAGCTGTCCCTATCCGCTATACGCTAATACTTCATATTGTGGCGCTTCACCGCGACAACCACCACTATCTTCGATGAGAGTGCCCTCCACACCAGAAGAAAGCGCCGTGCGAAAAGAAAATACTCGAAGCGGTAGGCAATTCTTCTCTGCTAATGTTATACATCTACTATGAAGAACTTCATGCTCGCTGTTCTTGGCAATTTCAAGCGCTTCGCGATACGAAAGCTTAGCATGTAGCACGGCATCGTCATGGATATTAGGATCTTTGTCATAGATGCCGTCGACGTCTTTGAAAAATTCTACGCCATCCGCATCTAACGCTGCACCAAGAGCTACAGCGGTGGTGTCGCTGCCTCCACGGCCAAGAGTCGTGATCTCCTTGCGAAGACTCACCCCTTGAAAACCAGCAATGATGACGATCTTCTGCTTCTCAAGGTGGGGAATAAGCCTGTAAGGATTGACGTCGACAATACGAGCGTTATTATGGGCTTTTGTAGTGATAATGCCCGCCTGACTCCCAGTAAAACTTACAGCATTATGTCCCTTGGCAGATAGTGCCATGGAAAGAAGAGAACTGCTGATCCTCTCGCCAACAGTGATGAGCATGTCTTTCTCGCGGCGAGGAGGGTTGGGATGCACACGCTCGGCAAGAGAAATAAGATTGTCGGTCATAGAACCCATGGCACTGACGACGACGCCAACACGGTCGTACCCACGAGAACGCTCTATGATGATGTCGGCAATAGTAAGGAAATTGTCGGGAGATGCTAGGGAAGCACCACCGAATTTCAAAATAATGGTTTTCATCTATATCCTTTTTTTTCGTCTTGTGATATACAGTTAATCAAAACAAGTACTAAAGAGCAAAGAAATATGTTTATTATAGAAAAAACCTTTTACTGCGAAGCAGGACACTCACTAGAAAACCACGACGGTAAATGCAGAAATCCACACGGGCATTCCTATACAATAAAAATCTCCCTCAACAGCGAAAATCTCATCGCCGAAGGACCTAAAAAAAATATGGTCACAGACTTCGGCGATATCAACGCCATCGTAAAACCCATGATAGAAAAATACTTCGACCATAAATGGCTTAACGATACACTCGATACCGACGCGCCAACAGCAGAATATATGGCACAATGGATATACAACCACCTGAAACCGCATATAGTAACACTCAACGCCGTGACAGTAGCAGAAACAGCAACAGCACAAGCAACGTATTTCAATGACCAGTGATCAGTGATCAATGATCAATAAGTTCGGAGTTCGGAGTATGATTTTTTTACCACAGAGCCACAGAGGACACAGAGAAAAAAACAATTTGGC
>JGI26245J51145_1001339_pt1 | contig 12063 bp, 10 predicted proteins | sample SaaInlV_200m_DNA_3_FD_51145 | JGI IMG/M metagenome (IMG submission 51145)
CCTCTGCAACGCAGACAATTTTTGTCAGTTTTTCTGGTGAGCGTTTTTTCAGTATTATGATGTGAACAAAGACGACGGACTAGTCTTTGGGAAACAATAACAGTCAGAGTTTCTGCTAATAAATCAGGTGCAATTCCAAGGTTCAGCAGGCGCTGAATTGCAGTCACGGCATCATTGCTGTGAAGTGTTGAAAGGACCAAATGTCCTGTAAGCGCGGCTTTTACCGCAATGCTCGCTGTCTCCTCATCTCTTATTTCACCAATTAAAATAACATCGGGATCCTGACGCAGAGCTGCACGTAATGTCTCTGCAAACCCCAATCCCTGTTCAGGTTTGACGGAAACCTGTGTGATACCTTCTATATGATATTCAACGGGATTTTCGATAGTCAGGATGTTTTTTTCTTGTGAATTTAGTGCATTAAGTATCGCATAGAGTGTGGTTGTTTTTCCGCTGCCTGTCGGTCCAACCATGAGGATCAAGCCGTTTGGAGCCTGACTTGCCTGATAGAGCATTTCCAAATCATTTTTGAAAAAACCAAGCGCTTCCAATTTGTGCTGTACAGGTGTTTGATCCAAAAGCCGCAGCACCAGTTTTTCACCTGATTGTCCTGGCAGTGTCGAAACTCTAACGTCAAAGTTACGGCTTCCATTTGAGCGGTAAGTGTAGTGACCGTCTTGAGGCCTCCGTCGCACAGCAATGTCCATTCCTGCTAATAACTTTAAACGCGATAAAATCAGTGGGTGGAAACTCAGCGGTATTGAAGCAGCATCGTGCAGGTAACCGTCAATACGGTATCGTATTCGAAGTTTGTTTTTTTCCGGTTCAAGATGAATATCGGAACATCTGCGGGAAATTGCCTCTTCAAATATTTGCTGGATTCTGACTGTTGCAGAAAAATTTCCTTCCGTGGCAGGTAATTCTGAAGTTTCAAGCAGAGCCTCTATTTGCTGCTGTTGAGCTAAATGCCAAAAAACAGGTTCACCCAACTGAAAGGCAACCTGATTCATGCTCAACCAATTTGACTGCACAGACAACAGCCCCGCACACTTTGAACCAAAACGCATGGCCAAAATACCTGTGCGTTCATAAAGTTGTTTTGCTAAAAGGGTTTTTTCGTGATTTTGGACTTCATCACGTGTGTTGGACAGGAGAGGGAGTCCATAACGGTTTGACAAATTTCGCAACAGCTGGGATTCATCCAGCAAATCCATCTGGATCAAATGCCGTATTTTCTCCAGTTCCGAGAGGTTCAGGTAGGTGCTGCCTGTTTGCCGCATTACTTCCGGATCCAGATCTTCTTCCTGCACCAGTTCATCCAACAAGCCCATTGCACTGCTCCACTAAATGTGCGCAGACAAAATGTCCACGTTACAGTTTAGTTTTAAATTTAGGTCATGGTACTACCAATACCCTATTTTTATAGCGTAGGTCAATACTTTTTAATCCTGGATGCTGTTTGTCGAGGACAGCATAGATATTTTGGAAGGTTAGTAAACGTTCTCCGAAATTGCGACTACCCATCTGGATCGTCAGCGGAACAGTACGTAAAGGTTCTGGTGAGCCTGGTTGACGATTAAAGACATTCAGCGGCCAGTTGATTTTTAGATTGAGGGGATCTGAAATATCAATGTGAATAGGCTGGGTAGTCCAGTCGACGATTCGGAATTGACTTTCCTGCTTAAGCTGAGTTTTAGGCAGTTTAAATTTTTGCGCTGCAGTCATTTGCTGAAATGTTGCCAGAAATCTTAATCCTCTTTCCAAAACAGGTGAATCCAGACGTGAACCCAGCGTGAACGACTGTACAGTCAGACCATCAATAAGCGGCAGCTTTTTGTGCGGGGAATCACGCAGTACATCAATCGGCAATTGTTTGAGTAGACGTTGATTTTTACCAATCAGTACATACTTGGTTTTTGACAGTGATGCAGGTGAAAAAATATTATTTTCTTGTGAAATTTTAAGCACTGCAACTGGCTGATACTCAGTAAGCCTAAGGTGAATTTCATCAGGAAATTTTCTACGGATGTCCGCTTTTTTCACGATAGGATGTGTCTGCAGACGTTCCGCGAGTCGGTAGGGTTCTAGGTCAGATAAATGCTGCCCTTGACGCAGTCCGCTCATTCTCAGCACATCAACATCGTCCAACAACTGATTGCCTTTAATCAGCACCTTTGTTAGTGGTTGTTGAAAAAATGTCTGTCCAACCCAAATGCTGCCTCCGGCCAACCATAAAATAAAAACAAGACCGCAGATTCCAATAAATTTTTGAATCAGCCAGCGTATTTTCATGCGCAGGAAAGCCGGTTCATTTTCTACAAAATACGTTGGTAGCCAGGAATTTCTGTTAGCCGGTTCTGCTTTCGGTTTGCGAAGTTTTACTGGAAGTCCTGGGATGGGATTACTACGGTTTTTCCGGAAACTTGTTGAGGATGTCCGAAGTCTACGTACGGCGGGTCTTCGATTCGATTGTCGTTTGAGATCCTGCATGGAAAATCAAAACTTGCAGTTGGAGTAAGGCAGTTCAGTTTTATCAGTCAGGAAAGTTAAAGGTTGCGAGCAAGCACTTTAAATTCAACTGCTGAAATTTAGTTATATACTGAACTCTGCAGGATTTGAACCTCGGGCTCCAAATAAATAGAATGCTTGCTAAAAACAGTTTCCCGGACGGTGTCGATCAACGCTAAGATATCTGCAGATGTAGCATTCCCAAGGTTCACAATAAAATTTGCATGGATCGGACTGATTTGAGCAGCGCCGCACATTTTAGCTTTTAATCCGGAATCTTCTATCAAACGCGCTGCAAAATCACCAGGAGGATTTTTAAAAACTGAACCGCAGCTTGGTTGATTGTAAGGTTGTTTTGCCATCCGGAATTGCTGACATTCGAGCAGTTTTTTTTCAACGCTTTCCGGATCAGTTTGCTGAAGTTGAAAAACGGCACGGGTGATGATTTTTCCAGAATTACCATTAAGTTCTGAAAAGCGATAACGAAATTCCAACTCTTCCCGTGCAGAAGTGTGTAAATTGCCTGCCATGTCCATCCACTCCGCCTGCACTAAAAATTCCGCAGTTTCACCTCCGTGTGCACCGGCGTTCATGGCAACCGCTCCACCGATCGTTCCGGGAATACCGATTAAAAATTCCATCCCGGACCATCCTTGAGTTACACAGCGTTGAGCAAATGTCACATCGGCCAGTGCAGCACCGGCGGAAACTCCATTATGGTTACAGGATGGATTGTTGTTTTCGAGGGGCTCCCAACTTTTGAACTCTCCGCTCAAATGCAGGATTATTCCGGGCCAGAATGTATCTGGAATGAGCAGGTTGGAACCTTTACCAAGGATAAACCAGGGGATACGGTTTTTGCTGATGAAGGGCAGTAAAAAACTTAAATCAGCGACATTGACTACGTCAATCAAACACTCTGCTACTCCGCCGATACGCCAGGTATTGAAACGTTTCAGAGATTCTTTACGCCGTAAACGTGAAGTTAGAGGAGTTTTCTCTAGCGTCTCCAGCCATTCCGGTTGCTCCTCGTCTGGCATTATTCTTCCTTAATATCTATATTTTGAAGGATCAGAATTGTCGGCATATTCCTCACCTGGACGTTTTGAATAGAGCTCTTCTAATTTGTAATACTTGCGTATTTCCGGATGAAACACATGCAGGATAATGTTTCCGTAATCTAAAAGCACCCAGTTGCCTTCCCGCTCACCTTCGAGTCCCAGCGAAATTTCTCCTTCATGCTTTAAATGAAACTCCACATTTTGAGCAATACTTCTGCAGTGTAACTGTGAGCGACCCTGGCAGACTAACAGATAATCCGCCAGACTGGAACGATTCTTTGCATCTATGAAAACGATTTCTTCGGCCTTTTCGTCACTCAGCAATTCCAATATCCGTTTGATTAAAACTCGATCCGAGTCATCAGCAATTGCTTCTTTCAAATCTATTTCAGTGGCGTCAAGTCCAACTGAGTTATCATTTTCTGAATTAATATTCATTTTTTTGTTTGAGTAAGTGTTTAGTTTTTGTTTTAAATTCAAGATAAAGAATTATAAATGCAGTCATCATCATAGTCTAAGAATGACAAATTGTCATTTCAACATCAGCACAATTCATCATAAAAAATGCTGACAGTTTTGTTAAGCAGCGCTAAATAAAAATTTTCTGCATTTCTGTAAAGCAAAAAAGTTTGAGTTATTTACAAGATTTGAAAACTTAACCGACTAGTTTGTCAACCTTTGCTACTTATAAATTTACGGCCCTGCCAAGTGTTTTTTGTCGCCAGGTAATCGTCAATAAATTGAGTTGGCCGCATTTTTTCACGTGTCCATGCTGGTGCAATCAACTCATCCCAGCGTGAAGCGACTGCTGCCAGACGGTGCACGGCAATTTCCGGGGAAAGGTTTTCAAGAAATATACTTACTTTACGTGTATATTCTTCCAACTCTAATGGTACAAAGCGGGATTCGCGATAGAGCTTTTCCAGTGGAGTATTCCTGAGTACATGCAGATTGTGTAACTTTACTCCGTCAACTCCGTGTGCTGATAAGATTTCCGCGGTTTCCCTGATTTGCTGGTCAGTTTCGCCCGGAAGACCAAACATCAAATGCACACATAAATTCACTCCGGATACTGTTTTCAGTTTGCGGATTGCCTTAAGAGAAGATGCACTGTCGTGTCCACGAGAAAGGAAAAGCAACTGCTCGTCATCAAAAGTCTGTACTCCAAGTTCCACCGAAAGATAATATTTCTGCGCGATTTCAGCAAATTTCCGCAGCACCCTTTCAGGCAAACAATCCGGACGGGTACCCACCACCAGTCCTACAACATCCTTTTCTTCTAAAGCCAGTTGATAGAGAGATTCCAACTCCTTAAAACGGCCAAAGGTATTAGTGTAAGCCTGAAAGTAGATTAAAAACTTTTCTGCCCGATAACGCTTCCGAATTGCCTCACGGTTAATTTGAATTTGTTTCCTGATCGGTTGATCACGCTGCTGATGATATGCCGCGGAACCCCACTCATCACAAAAAATACAAACCTTCATACCGTTACGACCTTCTCTGTTTGGACAGGAATCTGCGACCGAAACACTTACCTTGTATACTTTTTCACCAAATTGTTCTCGATAGTGCTGACTAAGCGGATGGTAGCGTTTACCATGTTCAAACGGAGGGATTTGCTGCATGAAAATTTAACTCTCAATGGCAGAGATTTGCTGCAAATATATACTTGAAGGTTGCTTTAAAAAGTAACTTAAAACGAGAGACAAGTGATACGGGTCAGCTACGTTCAGAGCCCTGAAGCAACTGACACTGTAGGAAAATCACAGAACAGCTCAACTTTCTGGGCAATATATTTTATGAAATTACGGCAGTAAATTTGCGTCAACAACCCAATCTGTCAGTAACTGATTGCTACGGTTTGTTTCAATTTCTCGGCCGTTCAGTAAAACCCTGACAACCTGTGTATTTCCAAGTGTTAACAGATAATTTTCTTTTGCTTCCCACTGCTGAATTTCATCTGCTTCAATTCGATAATCTTCAATATCATTTCCGTCAACAGAAATGCTGACCCAAGTGCCTTCTGAGGCTTCTACTTCAAGGGTAAGAGGTTCCACAGGAGTCTCTACTATTAGCTGTTCTATACTTTTGGCAGTCTCTACTTGTTTTTCATCTACAGGAGCAAGCTCAGTTGATTCTTCCTGCACTTCAGGTTTATCGGCTACTTCCTGGGTTGAATCGGCCACTACCGCAGTTTCTTGAATTTTAGCAACAACATTTTGTTCAGGTTCAGTTGCAGCTGCCTCTTCTACTACGGATTGTTGCGGATTAGTAGCATTGTCTTCCGCAAGGAAAAAAGGCTCCTGCACAAAATAAAGAGAATAAAATAAGTATCCACCAAGTAAAATGACTAGAATTGTAAAAGCATTGCGAACCGGATGCGAATCATTGCTGGCGAAGACAGGCTTAAGGCTTTTAGTATTAAGCTTATGATCAGGGTCTTCAACTTTAAGGAGACTCTCTATTTTCTCGACAATTTCGGTCTTGTCTAATTCTAAAAACTGGCAGTAGGTACGCACCATTCCGCGAAAAAAAACTGGTGTAGGGCCATTTTTTGGTTTACCTTCTTCGATTGCTTCCAGAATTTTGACACCGATATGAAGGTGGCCTGAAACGCTTTCAAGTGAAAGTTTTTTGGAAATTCGTGCTTCCCTTATTTTTTGACAGAGCAACTGAAGTGACTCTTCTTCCTGAGGAATATTTTCTTCTTCCTGGGGAACTGGATGTTCATTCTGTTGAGCGTTTTTTTCGATTGTATTCCTAGGCATTCAGGGTCTCAGGATAGACTATAACCAAAACGGGTTAAAAAGGTGTCAAAGGTCATGGATTTAACAGCATTATTTTGATAGAGCAAGTGCAACGCAGAACTGATGATCTCAGCAGGATATTTTCTGAGAGAAAATCCGGAAGCATCTACTGAAAGACTTTTTTTTACTAATTCATGGTAAGGCAGATGACTTGAGCTTGTATGAGTATCCATTAACTGTAAAACTTCCGTACATATTTCATCATAATGTCTGTCAGAAATGATTGACTCATCCAGTTGATAATAGAGAAAAGAATGAACCAGATACTGACGTATTTTTTGTTGAATCAATTCACTCATTCATTTTCTGTGCTTAATTAAGTGAGAGTAATCTGCAGTGTTAATTATTACATACAGGAAGCATGAAGGCCATTTATTCTCGCATAAAACTAAAAGATATTCGTTATTAAGCAGTATTTTTCCGCGGACTTGCCTTTCAAAAGCGTTTTAAGGCACGATTTTAAGCTGATTAATTCAAGCAAAATTAAGCATCATTATCAAAGAACGTCCGGAATAAACTTGTTTTTCTCATGTATATTTGTCAGAATTATGAGTTTCGGTTCGTGTTTTATGCGGACAGGAATGGATTTTTACAACAGTTTCCGGATTTAATACGTTACCCTAACAGGAGCAAAATATGGCAAGCGACAAGGTAATTCACCTTGAGGATTCCAACTTTGAAGAAGAAACGAAAACGGGCTATGCGCTCATTGATTTTTGGGCAACTTGGTGCGGTCCGTGCGTAGCATTGGCTCCGTTGATTGATGAAATTGCCGGAAATATGGATGGCAAACTAAAGGTATGCAAGCTTGATGTTGACAAAAATATGCAGACTGCAGCACGCTTCGGAGTCCGCGGAATTCCATATATTGTCCTGCTTAAAGACGGCAAAGAGGTAGACAGCGTTACCGGTAATGATCCCTCCCGTGTACGTGCGCTGGCAGAACAAGCAAACAGCTAAAGCTTCCGAAAATCTCCCGTGCCTTCTGCACAAAACTGGTTGCTCTTGCTGACCTATGACGGAACCTGCTATCAAGGCTGGCAGGTTCAACCAAATTCACCCACCATTCAAGACACACTCGAACAAGCAATTAAACGCTTGACCGGTGAGTCAGTAAAAGTTAACGGAGCGGGACGTACCGATTCCGGAGTTCATGCCCTTAATTTTACAGCAAATTTTAAGACTTCTACAGAAAACTTTAAAACTCCGGAAAAGTGGCGTATTGCGCTTAATGCAGTTTTACCGAACGATATTGTAGTAAAATACGCACAAACTGTTTCTCCGGATTTTCACGCGAGGCACAGTGCAATCCGAAAACGTTACCGCTACCTTATCTGCAACCTGCCTTATCAGCCAGCCTTTTCCCGCAAGCAAAGCTGGTGGATTAATCAGCCTTTAGACATAAAGAGCATGGAGCAAGCAGCGCAAATTTTAATCGGAGAGCACGATTTTTCCGCATTTCGCGCCGCAAATTGTTCTTCTCCAAGTCCNCTTAAAAATATTCGTGAAATATTGATNTCCAAAAAGCGTTTCCGCTACTCNACCCTGCAAATTGAATTTGAAGCAAATTCGTTTCTGCAGCATATGGTACGTATAATTACCGGAACTTTGGTTGAAGTAGGTCAGGGCCGCAAAANCGTTGATGAAGTTGCTGAAGCTCTTGAAAGCGGTCAACGNGAGTTAGCCGGAATTACCGCAAAGCCGCACGGACTGTATTCCTTGGAGGTGATTTATCCGCAGGGAATGATCGAGTGGCCAAAGGAAGTGATTGATAATTAAGAGTTAAATCTATGGAATTTAATCTTCAATCTGATTTCAAACCTGCCGGAGATCAACCTCAGGCAATTGAGACTTTGGTGAATGGTGTTGAACAGAAACATAAGCATCAGGTTTTGCTGGGAATTACCGGTTCCGGAAAAACATTCGCAATGGCCAATGTAGTTCAAAAACTGCAGCGTCCCACCCTGGTTATTGCGCACAATAAAACCCTAGCAGCACAGCTTTATAACGAATTCCAAAGCTTCTTTCCTGAAAACGCGGTTGAGTATTTTGTTAGTTATTATGACTACTATCAGCCGGAAGCTTACGTTCCAAGCCGTGACCTTTACATTGAAAAGGACACAGCGCTCAATGATGACCTTGACCGCTTGCGTTTGTCGGCAACCCGTTCGCTTTTGGAGCGTCGCGATGTGCTGATTGTGGCCAGTGTTTCCTGCATTTACGGAATTGGTTCGCCGGAAAAATACGAAAAAATGCTGCTTATTTTTAAGGTGGGAGAAAGCCTTTCAAGGCAGGTTATTGTAGCGAGGTTGGTAGAGTTACTTTATAGCAGAAACGATATTGACTTTCATAGAGGAACTTTTCGGGTACGTGGCGATGTGATCGATATTTATCTGGCGGAATCAGAATCCGCAATTCGTGTGGAATTGTTTGGCGACGAAATTGAAAGTCTGGTCCGCTTCGATCCACTGACCGGAAAAAAGCAAATGTCATATCAGCATTTTGTTATTTATCCCGCCTCGCACTATGTCGCGCCTGCCGAACATGTTCCGGAAACTTTGCGTTTAATCCGGGAAGAACTCCGCGAACGTCTCGAAGATCTACATGCAAATAACAAAATTCTGGAAGCTCAGCGCCTTTTGCAACGTACCGAGTATGATCTGGAAATGATTGAACAAACCGGTTCCTGTTCCGGAATTGAAAACTACAGCCGTATCATGGATCGACGCGCGGCTGGAACTCCTCCTGCAACATTGCTCAATTATTTTCCGGAAGATTCTTTGATTTTTGTCGACGAAAGTCACATGACTCTGCCGCAGCTCAGAGCGATGTACAAGGGAGATTATTCAAGAAAATCTACCCTCGTGGAACACGGATTTCGGCTACCTTCCGCAGTTGATAACCGGCCCTTGCAGTTTCCGGAATTTGTCGAGTTTCCGCAAAGATTGATTTATGTTTCTGCAACTCCGGGAGATTACGAAATGGAGCAGTCCGAAGGTCAAATGGCGGAACTCGTGGTGCGACCCACAGGCTTGCTTGAACCAATAATCGAAATACGACCGGTGCTTGGACAGGTCGATGATATGTTGCATGAAATTCGTCTGCGGGCCAAACGTAAGGAGCGCGTGCTTGTCACCACTCTAACAAAGCGGATGGCGGAAGACCTCACGGAATATTATCACGATCTTGATGTGCGAGTGCGCTACATGCACTCAGATGTGGATGTGGTGGAACGAACCCAGATTTTACATGATTTGCGGGCGGGAGAATTTGACGTTTTGGTGGGGATCAACCTTCTCCGCGAAGGTTTGGATTTGCCGGAAGTTTCACTGGTCGGAATTTTCGATGCGGACAAAGAGGGCTTTTTACGATCGGTACGTTCACTTGTTCAAACTTCCGGACGCGCCTCACGTAACGTTAATGGACGTGTAATCATGTATGCAGACAGGATTACGGCATCTATGCAGATCACCCTCGACCTGACCGAAAAACGTCGTAAAAAACAGCAAGCGTACAACAAAAAACACGGTATTGTGCCGAAAACAATTTTCCGTAAAATCGCACCGTCCTTTGCTCCTGTCGAAATGAATGAGATGCTGGAAAGCGATTCTTATGCAGCCGAAGAAACTGCGGTTTACGAAACTGTAATTGTCATGGAAGAAAAAATTGCTGGTTTTGAAGAAGAAATGCGGGAAGCAGCGGAATCTCTCGAATTTGAACGAGCAGCGGAATTGCGGGACCGAATTGCTGAATTGCGGAAAAAGACTGAAGGAAAAGTGTAAAACTGAAAAATTTATTTCCAGTTAACTACTTCAATCTCTGTAAGATCACCTGTGTTCTCAGAAAACTCTTAGGCTTCGTCAGTTCAATTCTTCCCGTCTTCAATTATTTTTTCCACTTCCTGCCAAACTGCGTCAACACTGATATTAGAGATGCAAGGCGCAGGTTCATCTTTATCCAACTCATAAACACAATCCGCATTGCAGCCAAAACAAGACATCGGATACGAGACCGTTTTTAAAACAATTTTTTGTCCGGCCGACTCAGGATACGGTAGAAAACGTCCAAAGTAAGCTCCTCCCAATACACAAATGACAGGTGTCTCTACGGCAGCAGCAATATAAACTGCACTTGTCTCACTACTAACCACAAACTTTGCATACTTCAAAAGTTCCGGTAATTCACCCAATCGCGTTCCAGCCCACTCCAGAGGAGCTTTTGACAAGTCTTGTATGGATTCAGCAAGAGGTTTTTCGTTTGGTGCACCGTCTAAAATACCGTCCAAACCAGTTGCTTCATAAATACGATTGGCGATTNCTGCAAAAGATTCTACAGACCATTGCCGTATGGCTGCCCCGACTCCGGGAAACAACACATAGTATTCTCTTTTTGCCCAATTGGAGGAAGTTTCTATTTGAGGAATATCCAATTTGGGATATAAAACTTTGTNCGNTTTTCCTGAAATACCCGAAAAAAACTCTGNGTTACGCTCCAGTTCCGTCATTATTTGAGTTGAGGCAGGAATCAAATCTGTGTGCCAACCGTCTGCCAATGTTTTTTTGAGCCAGTTACGGTTACTCATATCTCCAACAGAACTTACTTTATGAAAAGCATTACTGGCCCTAACCAGAGAATCACCATGATAAAATTCGCGTGAAAACGTAGGCTGGACAGCAATTTGAGCTCCAAAGCTGTTAACTTTCCTGAGAGTATTACGGCGATAACTGGAAAACGTTTTAAACTTTTTTACGTTGATTGGAAGCACCTCATCCCAATACGGTAATCCCTTAGCCAAATCAAACCAGACCGCATTTCCCACCAGCACAATTCTGTAATTTTCGGATGGATATAATTCTCGGTACTCCTTGGCCGTATCTAGCCACATCACAAAATCACCAATTGCATCTTGACGAATCAAGAGTACGACCTCCAACTGGTTTTTTTGCGGAGAAGGCGTTTTCCATAAAACCAGGCTGTCAAACAAATAATACAGCAGAGATTTGATAATGATGAAGTAGGGCTTGAAGATATTCATGAAGTGGTAGAATTTATTTTTTCAAAGTCTTTCCAAGTTAGGCTCTCCATTCTTTTTTGAATCAATGGAGTTATGAATTTGGAAACTTTCGTCATCAATTTGAAGGAGGAAGGCAAGAGTTTTTTTTCAGTAAATAAATGGATATTTTGGCCGTTTGTGTAGAAATTAAGCTTGTATTTACTTGCAAGCAACTCAAAGGTCTTTTTCTGGAAAAAACCGATATGCTGTCCATGTTCCGTTCCATAGTACCACCAATCGTTAGGGGATGGTGTGGGTTCTGGAATGATTTCTGTAGACAGTAAGATGTTATGCGAAATGCTTAGTAATTTTTCCATTTCAGCTAACGGATCAACAAAATGCTCAAATGCCTCAAAACATGTCAGTAACTCAACATTAGTATTCTCTGATTCTGAAAACTCAAATCCTCTAGCAAATAAGTTTTCAGTGTGTTTGTCCTGCCAATAAAAGTTAAATCCAACATCTCGCATCAAACGTACAAATACTCCGTAACCGCCACCATAGTCCAAAAAATCACCTTTCTTATTGAACAAAAAGTAAATCAATGTAGATGTTATGTTTTTGTGCCAATAACTTCGCATCATCATGCCGGTATCGGAATCATTGATCGGCTTGTTATAAGCTTCCTCCAGCC
>JGI26245J51145_1001351_pt1 | contig 11972 bp, 8 predicted proteins | sample SaaInlV_200m_DNA_3_FD_51145 | JGI IMG/M metagenome (IMG submission 51145)
AGACGATTGAACTGTTTGCAGGAGCACGTAGCAGAGTCAATGCTATGTCTCTTGTCCATTCACAACTCTATGAAAGTGAGCGATTTGACGAGATAGACATGCAAAGGCATATCCATGAACTATCCGAAAATCTGTTAAGAATATGTTCAAAAGAGAAGACAATTACACTGGATATCCAGTCTGCAAATGTGTATCTACCGGTGACACTTGCAGTTCCTTGCGCACTGGTACTAAACGAGTTGATTTCCAACTCCCTGAAACACGCTTACATAGATAGACAGCATGGGCTAATCAGTATCTTCATGCAGCAGTCAAACGAAGGAGCAATTCTTATAAAAATCAAAGATGATGGGGTCGGCATTTCTGAGAAGATTGATATGGAAAATGTTAATAGTTTAGGATTAAGATTAATCAGAAATATTGTATATAGGCAATTACATGGTACAATCAGGGTCGTAAGGAACAGGGGAACAGAGTTTACTGTAGAATTTAAATATCTAAAGGAGGACTCATGAGAAGGCTAATGGTGGTAGACGATGAGGCGGTTATTGCTATGCAATTGGAGGACCATTTACAGTCCATGAAATATGATGTAGTGGGGACCGCCTCTTCGGCAGAAGAATCTGTGAGTATGGCCCGAAAACTCTGCCCCGATTTAATTCTCATGGATATAGTTATGGAGGGAAAGCTTGATGGTATTGATGCTGCCAGGATGATAAAGGAGGAAATGGACATTCCGATTATATTCCTGACTGCGTATGCGGATGATAAAGTTGTAAACAGGGCGATGCAGGCGGAACCATTCGGGTATATTGTTAAGCCATTTAGAGAAAGCGAAATAAAGGCAAATATTGAGATTGCCCTTTATAGAAAAGGCCTGGAACAAAAGAGAAAACAGGCAGAGGAGAGGATTCGCAGGTTATTCCTGGCAATTGATCACAATCCACACATTATTATGATAATTGATATCGAAGGGAATATTGAATTCATAAATAACAAATTTTCTCAGACAATCGACTATACATCCAGCGAAATCATAGGGAAGGGCATTAGCCTTTTGCAGTCTGATAAAAATATGCCTGAAGTGTTTAAGGAGATGAGGGACGAAATTGCTTCTGGAGAAGAGTGGAGGGGAGTGCTCTGCCTGAGAAAAAAAGATGGCACATTATGCCTGAAATATACAGTTGCAATACCTGTGGAAGACACAAATGGCGACCCACTTTTTTATATTTTGGTTTTGCAAAAAGTTGTCGAATGTGAGAAGAGAAGAGAGGAGTTGTTACAGTCAGAGAAAATGAATTCCTTGAGAACAGTAGTATCTGGAGTTGCCCATGAGTTTAATAACATTCTTGCCGTTGTTCATGGTAGTGCGGAGATGCTGGAAGAAGGTTATGAAGATGAAGAGGAATTAAATAAAGGATTACGATGTATTAAGAAGGCGAGCGATAAGGGCGCTGGAATAGTTAGAAGCATGGTTACGATCGCCAAATCAGATGAAGACACATCCAAGTACATCTTTTTTGATTTAAATCAATTAATAATTCAGACTATAGATTTTATAATACCAGGGCGGAAGAATATATCCCTTCCTGGGGAGATAAAATATCAAATAGACAAGGAGGGCTTGGAAGAGATTCCTGAGGTGTTTTGTGCTCCTACAGAGTTGAGAGAGGTATTCATAAATATAATAAACAATGCACTGGATGCGATGCCTGAAGGCGGTCGAATTTCATTCAGTACATGGAGTGATGAGAGAAGGGTGTTTGCAAGCATCTCTGATACAGGTGAAGGTATGACCGAAGAGACAAAGAGAAAAATATTCGACCCATTCTTCACTACAAGAAGGCCACAAAGAACCGGGCTGGGTATGGGTATCACCCACAGTATAATAACGAGACATGGCGGTAAGATAGAGGTAGAAAACGAGAAGGAAAAGGGTACAATGTTAACCCTGAGTATCCCGATTAAGAATGAAATTGAACAACAGAAACTATCATCAAGATTTTCCAGGGGTACAATGGCTAAGGGACTCAGTATCCTTGTAGTAGATGATGTAAAAGAGATATGCAACATACTGGATACATTTTTTTCAAGAGCGGGTCATACAGTTAAGACTGTTGACAATGGAGCTGAGGCTATTGAGTTAACAAAAAAAGAAGATTTTGACCTTGTGTTATGTGATCTGGTCATGCCTGATGCAACCGGATATGATGTAATAAAGGCGCTAAAAGAGTTAGATAAAGTGCCAAAGATTGGTATTGTCACGGGTAGTAACGAAATGCTTGCATCTGTAGATGAAAATGCTTTGAATATAGATTTAATCATTAAAAAACCTTTTAAGTTATTAGAATTGGCAAGTAAAATAAATGTCTTATTTGATAACGGATAAAGAGGTGGATAGATGGGGCTGCTCCGCTTGATTAACCATCACTAAGCTGTATATTGGTTTTACAGCGGTTGTAAAGCGCTTACTTCACTAATAAGTTGTTTATAGGGAAAGTTTTTGCCGGGACATGCGGTACCTTTTTGAAGAACCTGGCTATGTTTGACGATGCGTGATTTAGGGATGTGATATTTTTCAGAGAAATAGGCGACCAGGCTTATGAGAGATTCTATCTGGTTGTTTGTAGGCTGTTCATCAGTTTCAAAATTTCCAACAAGGCAGATGCCGATAGAGATTCGATTAAGGTCCATATTGGCAGTATGCGCACCATGAATCTGTTTCTTCCATCTATCGCCCACTTCAATCTCACCATTGCCGGAACCGTTACCGTTGCCGATTACGAAATGATAGGCTAAACCGTGCTTCCATTTTTTTTTCTCTCTGTGATATTTGTCAAAGTTATCTGCACTTCCTTCGTTAGTCGCGCTGTGATGTAACACTACATATTCCCATTTGTTCTCTTTTACGTCTACCCTGCACAATTCATCAATGTTAATGGCAATGGTAACTGGAGCTTCACTTTTAATACTACTGATAGATATGTTGCTGATAGATGGCAAATAAATGAAGATTCCTGTTGCTGCTGCAAACATAGCAATTGAGAATGTTATGACATGCCATTCAACTATCTTCATAGTGTCGTTTGGTTAAAACAAGGCATAGAGGAATAATATTATTTTTCTTTTGAGACGTGAGCGCGTTATAAGGCCTATGCTTGCGCACATAAAGAAGTCCCTTAGAGACAATATTTTATAGAAATATTGGTACAGTAAAGCAAGGATAATATGCTTCCATACCGATGCTTATCTTGACACTTTATTATAAATGTGATACTATTCTGCAATATTATTACGATTTAAAATATTTGTAAGGGCTTATATTGCAATGGCTTATGGAAAGTTTGCCGAAGTTGTCCTGGATATCCCTCTCAATAAAAAATTTCACTACAAAATCCCACCATCTTTAGTAAATCAGGTAGAAATCGGTAAAAGGGTTAAGGTGCCTTTCGGGAGAAGAACCGTTGTTGGGTATTGTGTCGGGTTAACCAATATATCAGACGTAAAGACGCTAAAGGACATAATACACGTAATCGACACAACGCCTATCTTGAATTCCAAAATGTTAGCAGTTGCGGAATGGATGGCTAATTTCTATTTTTGCGGTTTGGGTGAAGCTCTGGAATCCTTTNTACCATCNGTGGTAAGGAGGGGTATTAAATCCAGGACAATAAACGTTATAAAATTATGTAAAGATGGAATCTCTGTAGAGGAGATGATTTCCACAATCAAGAAGAGAGCGCCAAAACAGGCAAGGGTGCTGGAGGTTCTTGCTGAGGTGGGAGAGATAACATTTTCGGAATTGGCAAGTATCAGCAAGTGCAAAATGGATAGTGTTAACAGGCTTCGAGATAGAGGCTTTATAACCCTTGATAAAATAGAAGTAAGCGATCCCCTCTTTGCAGGAAAACACTTCAAGAAAACATCTCATTTCTCTTCAACCGAAGAGCAGGAAGTAGCAATCAGACTTATTAAGAAAAAAATAAGAGAAAAGAAGCATAGTGTNGTTTTACTGAAGGGCGTTACAGGAAGTGGCAAGACAGAGGTCTATCTTCAGGCGATCACAGAAGTGGTTGCTTTGGGGATGAAGGCGATTGTTCTGGTCCCTGAAATATCCCTGACGCCACAAACTATTGAAAGGTTCAAATCACGTTTTGATAGAGTNTCCGTCCTGCACAGCCGTTTGACTGANCGACAGAGAAGTGATCAATGGTGGGAAATTAAGAATGGCAATGCGGATGTTGTTGTTGGAGCCCGTTCGGCAATATTTGCTCCTTTAGAAGATGTGGGACTTATCGTAATTGACGAAGAACATGAGAATACGTTCAAACAGGACACTTCTCCGCGTTATAACGCTCGCGATGTGAGTGTCGTCAGGGCGGCATATGAAAATGCGGTGGTTGTACTCGGTTCCGCTACACCTTCTCTTGAGAGTTTCCATAACACAGATATTGGTAAGTATGAATGTGTCACTCTGAAGAATCGGGTTGGGCATAAACCTCTTCCCAGAGTGGAAGTAATTGATATGCGACGTGAGATATTCGGTGGTAAAGGGCAGAAGCCGATATCAGATTATCTTGAACTTAGCATGAAGAAATGCCTTTCTAAAAAAGAGCAGGTGCTGTTGCTTTTAAACAGACGTGGATTTTCACCTTTTATAAGTTGTAGAAGATGTGGATTTGTACTAAAATGCAAAAGATGCGACATCTCTCTTACTTACCATAAAAAGAAAGATGCGGTAATATGTCATTATTGCTTTGCGGAAGAAGCTGTTCCCAGAGATTGTCCTGATTGCTGTGCTCCAGGTATCCGTTTTACGGGTTTTGGTACGGAGAGAATGGAGGAGTTGATCAGGGCTAGATTTCCCAGGCACAATCTCCTGAGGATGGATGGTGACACAATGAGGGGGCGGGATTCTCACGAAAAGGCCCTAAGTGCTTTTCGACGAGGTGATATAGATATCCTTTTAGGCACTCAAATGATAGCAAAAGGGCTCGACTTTCCAAATGTTACTTTAGTTGGAGTCCTTTCTGCAGATACGATTGTCAATCTGCCTGATTTTCGGGCAAGCGAAAAAACGTTCCAATTGCTTTGCCAGGTAGCAGGTAGAACGGGAAGAGGTGCAAAAGGAGGAAAGGTTATCGTTCAGACCTATAATCCGGAGCATTATAGTATTACGCATGCTGCTTTACATGACTATGACGGTTTTGCCAAAAAAGAACTTGAATATAGAAAGCAACTTTATTATCCTCCATATGGAAGATTGGCCAGAGTTGTCTTACGTGGGAAAACGGATCAGGATGTAAAAGAGAAGGCCTCGGATATTGCAGAAAAGTTAATGAATGCAATAAAATTGTCCAATGGTTCGCTTCTGGCCGGTTTGCGTAAAGACAAAGTTGGTATNTTAGGTCCCGCGCCAGCACCGATTGTTAAGGTTAAAGACAACTATAGGTGGCACTTAATCGTGAAGGCGGATAGCTTTAAAAACCTGCACACGATCTTAAAGAGTATTGAAAACGAAAATAGAAATTCAAAAAAGGTCCAGATGATGATAGATGTGGATCCTTACATGTTATTATAGGTGATAAAAAATGCCAGAAAATGGATTTAGTGCGGAAGAGTTCTTCGGAGACGGCGGGGGGACGACATATAGTGATTTTATCCTGTTGCCGGGTCATATCGGTTTCTCTTTAGAAGATGTTGATCTGGAAACAAATCTTACAAGGAATCTGAAGATAAAAAGACCACTTGTCAGTTCTCCGATGGATACGGTAACGGAGTCAAAAATGGCCATCTATCTGGCCCTTCTGGGTGGGATTGGCATAATACATTACAACAACACAATTGAAGAACAAACCAGAGAAGTAAGACAGGTAAAAAGATTTGAAAATGGCTTCATTACCGACCCGGTAACTCTCAGTCCTGAAAATACAATTTCAGATGTTGATGATATTAAAGAGACATACGGGTTTTCCGGTATACCAATAACCGAAGACGGGACATTAAAAACTAAATTAATAGGTATCGTTACGCGGAGAGATATAGATTTTGAATTAGATAGAACAAAGAAATTGCGAGAAGTTATGGTTGACCAGCTTATTACGGCAACTGCGGGTATTTCTCTTATGGAAGGGAATAAAATACTCAAAGAGTCCAGGAAAGGCAAGCTGCCTTTAGTGGACAAAAACGGCCGTCTGGTGTCCTTAATGAGCAGGTCGGATCTGTTAAAAAATAAGGATTTTCCTTTAGCTTCAAAGAATAAAGAAAAACAGCTATTGGTTGGAGCTGCAATTTCAACACGAGATGAAGACAAGGAGAGACTCAAAGAATTAGTAGATGCCGGGGTGGATGTGGTAGTGATTGATGCCTCTCAGGGTGACTCAATTTACCAGTATAATATGATAGAGTATATAAAGAAAAGTTATCCGGAAATAGATGTTATCGGTGGAAATGTTGTAACGGCAAAACAATGTAAATCGCTTATTGATAAAGGTGTAGATGGCCTTCGCATAGGTATGGGAGCAGGTTCTATCTGTATCACACAGGATACAATGGCTGTTGGAAGGGCTCAAGGATCTGCGGTTTACCACTGTGCAAAGTTTGCGAGAGAGTATGCAGGAATACCGGTAATCGCGGACGGAGGGGTCGCCAACATAGGGTACATAGTCAAGGCACTCTCATTAGGCGCAAGTAACGTAATGCTTGGCTCATTGCTTGCTGGTACGAATGAAGCCCCGGGTGACTACTATTACGAAAGCGGAGTCAGGCTAAAAAAATATAGAGGCATGGCATCTTTAGAGGCAATGGATAAAGGTGGTGACAAGAGATACTATTCAAGTGACGATAAGATTAAGATTGCTCAGGGTGTATCGGGTACGGTAGTTGATAAAGGCTCAGTTGCTCATTTTGGTGAGTATATTATTAAGAGCTTATTGCATGCAATGCAAACTATTGGTTACAGGACAATAAAAGATCTGCATAACGGGATTTATGATGGCACCCTTGCTTTTGAAGCCAGGTCACCTTCTGCTCAGGGGGAAGGGTCAGTCCATGATTTACATTCCTATACTGCGCCTGAAGCGGCATTGTTCTATCCTCATGATAGAAAAAGGGGATAGTTTTTGCAGGGCCAGGGCGAATTAGTTTCTCTTGATTCTCCATCCATATGGATAAGAGATTTAGATACCTGATAAACAGACGAAAAATTTATAAAATATTTTTAACTTGCAGTTTATAGGGTAAACATTGTCATGATAAAAACGATACGATCCTTCCATCTTCTGATCCTCGTCGCTGCAGTTTTTGCTTTTTCCGGTTGTGTNACCAGGTCTATAACTGTTAAAACAAATCCCAGTAATGCNTTGGTATATGTTGATGATNAACTTATTGGAGAAAGCCCTGTTTCAATGCCATTTACATTTTATGGCACCAGAAAAATAATGATAGAGAGAAAGGATGAGGATGGCGCACTTACCCATGAACGAACAATAGTATTTGAAAAGATAAAGGCACCTGTTTACGAAATATTCCCTATCGACTTTTTCTCCGAATTAGTATGGCCATTCAAAATTAAAGATGATCAGGTTTTAAGCTATAATTTAGTTGAACTAGATCCATTGTCAATTAAGGAGCGACAGGCAAAGATGTTAAAAAATGCAGAAGAGTTGAGGCAGAAAGTCAATGTGCCGGAGTTTTAGACGTCGTACCAGGTAATTTTAACTAGTGATGAATCTATCATCTGGCTGTATTTGCTTATCAATCTTGGTTTCAACAAGATTATCATCTCTCCAAACAAACAATAATATCTTTCCCGCTTGTGAATAAGCAGTTCCATTTTGTATGAAAATGACATTAATTTCCACAACTATTCTCTCTCTCTTGTTCTTCTGTTTTGGCCAGATTATTAATGCCAGTGAAGAAGATAAGAGTAGATGGAACAAACGCTATGATACCGGGGAATATCTATACGGTAAGGACCCGTTAAAGTTTCTGAAGGAGAAGCTGGGTATTCTGGTTAGAGGTAAGGCCCTGGTTCTGGCTATGGGAGAAGGGAGAAATGCGGTATTTCTCGCGGGGAATGGTTTTGACGTAGACGGTTGTGATATTTCTGAGAAAGCTATAGAGAAAGCCAAGCTTTTTGCCCGGGAAAGCGGTGTGGCACTGAATGCATTTGCAGCTGATCTGGAAGAGTACAAGATATCCGCTGATCAGTATGATCTCATTACCTGTTTTTACTACACGCAGAAATCTCTCATACCTCAAATCAAGGAAGGACTGAAGAAGGGAGGTATGGTTATGTTCGAGACATATTCCATAGATCAGCTNAAATATGGGAAAGATGCACCAGGTCCCAAAAACCCGGCCTATCTGTTAAAGCACAACGAGCTCCTGGATTCCTTCGGAGATTTNCGTATACTTTATTACAGAGAAGGTGAGATAGCGGATCAGAAATCAGTGGTGAGTTTGATTGCACAGAANAAGTGAGGAGAAGTANGAGTAAATCAGTGTNTCCCCGTGACTATTCNGTGGTGTAATATTAAAATCATGAACATCTTAGACAATGTAACTGAATCTCAAAAAGAGGCGATNACGCATGTTGAAGGGCCTCTGCTNGTGATCGCAGGCGCTGGCAGCGGCAAGACGAGGGTGATTACTCGCAGGGTGGGGTANCTTGTTGAGCAGGGGACTGATCCGTCAAATATTCTTTCCATAACTTTCACTAATAAAGCCGCTAATGAGATGAAGGAGCGGCTGGGTGAGTTTCTCGATCTCAGGGGTATGTGGATCTCTACCTTTCACGCCATGTGTTCAAGGATTTTGCGTAGTGAAATTGAGCATCTGGAATTTACCAGAAACTTCAGCATATATGATTCCGGGGATCAAGCCAAGTGCATAAAGGATATTATGAAAGAACTGAANCTGGACACTGATCACTGGAGACCAAGTGCAGTTGCAGCATCTATAAGTAATGCTAAAAATGAGTTGTTGTCAGCAGAGGAATTTGCTGAGTATAAGTCAGGCTATTATAATGATGTTGTGTCAAAGGTATACACAAAGTATCAGAAATATCTTGAGGCTAATAATGCGCTGGATTTTGACGACCTGCTTTTCAAGGTTGTACATCTGTTTAAGAAGTTTCCTGACGTATTGGAGAAATATCAGGAGAAGTTCAGATATATACTTATTGATGAGTATCAGGATACAAATCATGCTCAGTACGCAATTACACAACTGCTGGCGCAGAGATATGAAAATATCTGTGCAACCGGAGACCCTGATCAATCTATTTATGGTTGGCGCGGCGCCAATATACGGAATATACTCAATTTTGAAAAAGGATTATCCTGATACAAAAACAGTCCGGCTGGAACAGAACTATCGTTCAACNAAGAACATTCTTCATGTCGCCTCTGAAATAATCAATAACAACCTGTCAAGGAAGCCGAAATCCCTCTGGACGGAGAATAGCGAAGGGAGCAAGGCCAGGATTATTCACTGCGAGGACGAGAACGTTGAATCAAAGGAGATAGCATCAAACATTTCTGAATTTGTCAGGAGTGGGAATAGGCATTCCGATATAGCTGTTTTCTACCGTACAAACGCGCAGTCACGTGTATTGGAAACTCGCATGCTGCGTGAAGGAATACCTTACTCAATTGTGGGTAGTGTTGCATTCTTCAAAAGAAAAGAGATTAAAGATATCCTCTCTTACCTCAAACTCTGTGCTAATCCAGATGACGACCTCTCTCTTGAAAGAGTTGTGAATGTGCCTGCAAGAGGCATCGGAGCAACGACTATAAGACGATTAAGAGAGTGGGCGATGTTGGATAATACAAATATGTCTGGNGCGATATCCAGAGTTAATGAGATTCAGGAAATTAAGGGAAAAAGCTCCAAGGCCGTGAAAGGTTTTGGTGATATCATTTCTGAATTGCATAAGATTCCAACCTATCCTGTAATGGGATTTGTAAAAGAGGTTATCGATAAGGTTGGGTATGCAGATTATTTGGTACTTTCTTACGAAGGTGATAGCGAGGAGAGGCTGGAAAATATTGAGGAGCTGGTAACAGCAGCCAGTGAGTATGATGCTTCAAATCCGGATGGTTCACTCCAGGGATTTTTAGAAGAGGTGTCACTGATTGCAGATATTGACAAGTGGGATGATGCCGCAGATACAGTTACCCTGATGACACTGCATGCCGCAAAGGGTCTGGAATTTCCAGTTGTTTTCATCACCGGTCTTGAGGAAGGGTTATTACCACACTCGCAATCAAAGGATTCAGATGATGATGTTGAAGAGGAGCGTCGTTTGTGCTATGTGGGTATTACAAGAGCCCAAAGGGACCTGTTCCTGCTCCATACCAGATATCGGGCAAAATACGGACAGCGTTCTGCATGCGTCCCTTCAAGGTTTTTGAGCGAGATACCTGTAGATTTTGTTGAAGAGATTGATAAAACAATCTATAATTCTTACGCTGATAAACTGCGTACCGAACCGGTAACGGGCTACAGAGATTCAGCAGATGAGGATGATTATGAATGCGATGCAGGGGAAGATCATGATGAGCTACCAGTATTCCAGATTGATGAGCCTCAAAAGAGTATCGAGCTGGTTTCAGGTGACATTGTAAAACACGAAATTTTTGGCCGGGGTAGAGTTGTAAAAATAGCTCCATCTTCAGATACGGTACATGTTGATTTTAATAGAGTAGGTATAAAGAAGTTGGCCCTGGAATATGCAAATTTAGAAAAGGTAGAGGGTTCCTGCCGGTAATAAATACAAATATAAAGGAGTATAAAAGTGGAAAAAATATATCTTGATCACGCGTCTTGTACGCCAACTCATCCATTNGTTGTAGATGCAATGGTAGATTCTATAAAAAACAGTTATGGTAATCCCTCAAATCTACACCATTTCGGGCAGGTTGCAGGTAAAGCTGTTACGACTGCCAGGGGAGAGGTGGCATCACTCATAGGAGCAAAAGCTGAAGAGATAATATTTACATCAAGCGGTAGTGAAGCAAATAATTTTGCTATCAGGGGGCTTGCAACGGCAAATAAAAAGAAGGGCAAACACATTATTACATCGGAGATAGAGCATTTTTCAATACTTAATCCACTCAAAAAACTAAGGAAAATGGGGTTTGAGGTTACGCATGTACCGGTTGATAAATATGGCATGATTAATCCAGAGGATGTTGCAAAGGCGATTACGCCGGAGACTGCTCTTGTTTCGATAATGCATGCAAATAGTGAGATAGGTACTATTGAGCCGATCGAAGAGATTGGGAAAATAGTTAAGGAGAAAGGTATTACCTTTCATGTTGATGCAGTGGCGTCTGCAGGTTATATACCTGTAGATGTTGATGCGATGATGGCTGATGCCGTAAGTCTGGCAGGCAGCCAGTTCTATGGACCACCGGGTGCAGGTGCGCTCTACCTGAGAGAGAAAACAAGGATAGTGCCTTTTATAGAGGGCGGTGTGCAGGAAGGCGGGCGTCGTGCCGGTACGGAGAATATACCAGGAATAGTGGGTATGGGTAAAGCCGCAGAGTTGGCAAAAAAAGAGATGAATGTGCGCACAGAGGCAATAAAACCTCTGCGTGATAAGCTGCTAAACGGTTTGATGAATTCAGTAGATAATATCTATCTGAATGGCCATCCTGAAAAACGATTACCAAACAATATAAACATCAGCATTGAGTATGTTGAGGGAGAGTCAATACTTCTGTTTCTGGATATGAAGGGAATAGCGGTTTCATCCGGTTCGGCATGTACCTCCAGATCATTAAAATCATCACATGTCTTGAGTGCAATAGGAGTGGAAGACGCAGTAGCACAGGGTTCGATACTCTTCAGCCTGGGAATAGATAATTCTGAAGCACAAATCGAATATGTACTGGAGACGGTTCCTCCTATCATTAAAAGGTTAAGAGCAATGTCTCCGTTGTATGAGGATAGTCAGGCATGAC
>JGI26245J51145_1001364_pt1 | contig 11871 bp, 9 predicted proteins | sample SaaInlV_200m_DNA_3_FD_51145 | JGI IMG/M metagenome (IMG submission 51145)
ATAAAGCCGCAGCAGAAGCAGCAGCCGCACCAAAAACAGTTATCGTAGACATTCCAGTAGGAACAGCAGTTCCAGGTTGTGAAACAACCGATGAATGTTTTTCACCAGCAAGAGTTTCAATTAACGCAGGAGATACTGTAGAATGGGCAAACATCGACACTGCAGCACACACAGTAACTGGCGGCAGTCCAGCAATGGGTCCATCAGGTGTATTTGACAGTAGCTTACTAATGGCAAGTGCAAATTATGCATTTACCTTTGATGAAGCAGGAAGTTATGATTACTTCTGTATGGTTCATCCTTGGATGGTTGGAAGCGTTAGTGTAAACTAACCAAAATTTTTCTTTTTTATTTTATTTGATTTTTACGTATAGTACGATTGTATGCAACACCAAATCTATGAGTTTCATCCCTAGCATATTGTAAAATTTTTAATGATTCTTTATGTTTAGGAATTATTATAGGATTTTTAATTTTAGGAAGATATACTTCTTCATTTTCTTTTGCTAAGGATATACAAGGTAATTTTAATCCAATGATTCCAAAGATTTCAATGCTGCACTTAATTGTCCTTTACCACCATCAATCAAAATTAAATCAGGTAATGTAGAATTTTCTTCTAATAATCGATAATATCTTCTTTTAATAATTTCACCAATCATTGCAAAATCATCCCTACCAGTAATTGTTTTAATTTTGAATTTTCGATATCCAGATTTATTTGGAATTCCATTCACAAAACTAGCCATAGAACCAACTGCAAATTCAGCACCATGATTAGAAATATCAAAACATTCAATGATGTTAGGCAGTGATGGTAGATTTAGAATTTCTTGTAATTCAATTAAGGCAGGATTAGCACCCTTAGAGTGAATTAATTGAATATTCTTTAAAATTAAATTCATAATATCATTTTTCTTACCTCTTGTAGGAGTCATTATTTTTACAATAAATCCAGATTGTTCAGACAATAAAGATTCCAATAATTTTTGATTTTCAGGAAGTTCACTTGTAATGATTAATTTTGGAATTTTATGTGTAGAATAATACTGGTAAAGAAAATTTGAAAAGGAATTATCACCTACCAAATCAAAAAAGAATTTGTCACTGTCTCGAATCACACCATTGATCATTCTAAAATTCATTACAGTTGCAGTTTGTTGTTGAATTCCAATGCCAAAATATTCTTCATCAGAATTTTCAACATACTCCATTTTTTGTTTAGTTTGAAGACTTCCAAGCCTAATTAGCGTGTCACGAATATCTTTTGCACGCTCAAATTGTTGAGATTCAGCTGCTTGATACATTTCATCTTTTAATTTTTTTGTAAAAATTTTAGTATCATTTTTTCCCTTTAGAACATCTTCTAATTTTTTTACATGTTTAGGATATTTTTCTTGAGCATCTTTGAATTCACAAGGACCTTCACAGTTACCTAAATGATATTCAAGACATACTTTTTTTGGAAGAGTTTTACAAATTCTTATTTGAAATGATTTTCTAAGAGTTCCAATTGTAAGTAATTTTGAACTTCCTTGAGTGAAAGGCCCATAGAATTTTCCTTTACCCAAAAACTTACCATCTCTTGTTCGTCGAGCCACTAATAATCGAGGATATTTTTCATCAGATAATCGCAGATAAGTATAACGTTGTTGATCTTTTAATTCAATATTAAATCGAGGCCGATATTTTTTAATCATATTAGACTCTAAAAGAAAAGCCTCACTTTCATTATCAGTTAAGACAAATTCAATTTCAGAAATATTTTCAACTAATTTTTGAGTTTTATAATTTTGATTTTTATTAAAATAAGAACGAACACGGTTTTTCAAATTTTTTGCTTTTCCAATATAGATAATTTTTCCATCAGAATTTTTCATTAAATAAATTCCAGGATTTGTAGGAATGATTACTTTAGANATATCAAATGTCATTTTACAATAATTTTTTTANATATTTTCCAGTATAGCTACCAGGAGATTTTGAAACATCAGAAGGAGTACCAACAGTAACAATACGACCTCCCTCATCTCCACCTTCAGGACCTAAATCAATTAACCAGTCTGAATTTTTGATGATATCCATATTATGTTCAATTACAACAACAGTATTACCCAAATTTACTAATCTGTTTAAAACATCCAATAATTTTTGAACGTCTGCAAAATGCAAGCCAGTAGTAGGCTCATCTAAGATGTATAGAGTTTTTCCAGTACCACGTTTAGATAATTCTGAAGCAAGTTTTACACGTTGAGCCTCACCACCAGATAAAGTGGTAGAGGATTGTCCAAGTTTGATATATCCCAAACCAACATCATTAACAGTTTGTAATTTTCTTTGAATTGAAGGAACATTCTCAAAAAAAGATAATGCTTCATAAACAGTCATTTGTAAAACATCAGAAACATTTTTTCCTTTATACAATACAGATAGAGTTTCAGAGTTGTATCGTTTTCCCTTACACTCATCACATTTGACATACACATCAGATAGAAATTGCATTTCAATTTGTTTAACACCATCACCTTCACATGCAAAACATCTACCATCAGCAACATTAAATGAAAATTGTCCTGGTTTGTATCCACGTTCTTTTGATAATGCAGTGTTAGAGTATAATTCTCGAATGGGAGTAAATGCACCAATGTATGTTGCAGGGTTTGAGCGAGGAGTTCTACCAATAGGGGATTGATCAATGGCAATTACTTTATCAATATTATCCAAACCAGAAATTTCTTTATGATCACCAGAACGAATATGAGTTTTAGAAAAATGATTCTCGATACTTTTAAGTAAAATATCATTAATCAAAGTAGATTTTCCAGAACCAGATACTCCAGTTACAGATACAAAAAGTCCTAGAGGAATTTCAACATCAATATTTTTTAAATTATTTTCAGATGCATCTTTAATAATTAATGAACCCTCAGGTTTACGTATTTTATTTTTTAAAACAATTAGAGAATTATCTTTAAGATAAGTTCCAGTTACAGATTTAGTTGCCTGTAGAATTTTTTTAATTGTTCCTTCAAAGACAATATTTCCACCATGCACCCCAGCACCAGGACCTAAATCAATTATCCAGTCTGAATTTCGTATAACTTCCTCGTCATGCTCTACAACAATAACAGTATTACCAAGATTTCGTAGCTTGTTTAGCGTTTTAATCAACCTTGCATTATCACGCTGATGTAATCCAATGGTAGGTTCATCAAGCACATACAAAACACCAGTAAGATTAGAACCAATTTGAGTAGCCAATCGAATTCTTTGAGATTCACCACCAGAAAGAGTAGAAGAAAGACGATTTAATGAAAGATAGTTTAATCCAACATTAATTAAAAACTCTAACCGTTCTTTGATTTCTTTTAAAATATCTCTTGCAATATGTTGTTCAGTGTCAGTNAATTTCAAATTAGAAAAGAAATCAAAACAATTTGTAATGGATAAATTACANACATCCATTATTCCCAAATCATTAACTGTAACTGCAAGTGATTCAGGTTTTAGTTTTTTACCATCACATGTATTACAATGAGTATCACGCATGAATTGTTTAAGCCATTCACGTTTTGATTCAGAATCAGTTTCTAGAAAAACACGTTGAAGATTTACAAGTACACCTTCAAACGCATTTGTATATTTCCATGAAGAGTCACCAGATTTAGAATTATATTGAAAATTAATTAAATCAGTTGTTCCATTTAAAATAATTTCAAGGTGTTTTGGTTTTATTTTTTCAATTGGAGTCATTAAATCAAATCCAAATTTCTCACCAACTGTACCTAATGCTTGTTTTCTAAATGCAGAAAATCTACCACTCCAAGGAACAATTGCCCCTTCCAAAATAGATTTAGATTTATCAGGAATTACTAAAGCAGCATCAAATTCCATTTTAACTCCCAATCCATTACATGTTTTACACAATCCAAAAGGAGAATTAAATGAAAAATTTCGTGGCTCTAACTCACCAATCGTTAATCCACAATGAGGACAGGCGTTATTTTGAGAAAAGATTTTTTCAGATTTATCAGATGAAATCATCACATCACCTTTTGATGCTTTAATTGCAGTTTGAATAGCCTCAAAAATTCTAGATCGTTCAGATTTACTTGTAGATATTCTATCGACAACAATTTCGATATTGTGCCATTTTTGCCTATCCAATGGAGGAATACCATCATCTAGGCTCAAAATTTCACCATTTAGGCGTATTCTAGAATATCCATCTTTCTTAATTTGCTCAAAGAGTTTCTCATAGGTACCCTTTTTTCTTTGAATAAGTGGAGATAGAATCAATATTTTTTGTCCCAAAAAATCTTTGAGAACAGAATCACAAATTCTTTCAACAGATTGTGTAGATATTTTTCGTTTACAATTTGTACAATGAGGAATTCCAATTCTAGCGTAAAGTAAACGCATGTAATCATAAATTTCAGTTGTAGTACCAACAGTAGAACGNGGATTTTTGCTAGTAGTTTTTTGTTGAATTGCAATTGCAGGGGATAATCCATCAATAGAATCAACATCAGGTTTATCCATCATTTCTAAAAATTGACGAGCGTATGAAGAAAGAGATTCAACATATCGTCGTTGTCCTTCAGCATAAATTGTATCAAAAGCTAAAGTAGATTTTCCAGAACCAGATAAACCACTAATTACAACTAGTTTATTTTTTGGAATATCAACATCAATATTTTTTAAATTATGATGACGTGCACCTCTAATTTTTAATTTATTATCTATCATTTCTAAATTCAATCTCCTTTTCCAATCTTTTTATTCTATCTCTGCAAGAAATGGCTTGCTCAAAATCTAATTCTTCAGAAAACTTTTTCATTTGAGCATCTAAATCAATCACATCATTTCTAAGATCATGTATTGATTTTAATTTTGATTCATCCAATGCAATTTCCTGTTCAGGCACAGATTTCATAATTGATTTAGGAGTTATGCCATATTCTTGATTGTATAAAATTTGTTTTTTTCTACGACGAATAGTTTCATTGATAGTATTTTTCATAGATTTTGTATTTGTATCAGCATACATTATTACAGTACCAGATACATTTCTTGCAGCTCTACCACAAGTTTGAATTAAGCTAGTAAAATTTCTCAAAAAACCTTCTTTATCAGCATCTAAAATTGCTACAAGGGAAACCTCTGGAATGTCTAAACCCTCACGTAAAAGATTAATTCCAACTAAAACATCAAATTCACCTAGGCGTAATTGGCGAATAATTTCAGTTCTTTGTAATCCATCAATTTCTGAATGCATGTATCTAACCTTAACATCTTTTTTTGAGAGATATTCAGCTAAATCCTCAGCCATTCTTTTAGTTAAAGTAGTCACTAAAACACGCTCAGAATTTTTAGCACGTTTATTTATTTCAGAAATTAAATTATCCATTTGGTCTTTAGTAGGTCTAATTTCAATTTGAGGATCAAGTAATCCAGTGGGCCTTACTAGTTGTTCAACAATCTTTGCAGATATTTTCTTTTCATAATCAGAAGGGGTAGCTGAAACAAAAATAGTATTTTGAATATAATCTTCAAATTCTTCAAACTTTAATGGTCGATTATCATATGCACTAGGTAATCTAAATCCATATGTTACAAGTTTGTCTTTTCGAGAATAATCACCTTTGTACATTGCATGTAATTGAGGCAACGTAACATGAGATTCATCAATTACCAAAAGATAATCATCGCCAAAAAAATCCATTAAACAATATGCCTTATCGCCTTTATTGCGCCCATCAAAATGTCTAGAGTAATTTTCAATACCAGAACAATATCCTAATTCTTCAATCATTTCTAAATCATAATTTGTTCTCATTTCAAGTCGTTGTTTTTCAAGTTCATTTAATGTAGGTAAATGATATTTTAGTTCATCTCTAATTGACGCAACAGCTCTTTTACTAGCATCCTTAGCAATTAGATAATGTTTTGCAGGAAAAATTGTCATTTGAGTTATTTTCTTTTTTTCTTTTAATGAAACATGATCAAGTAAAGTTATTTTTTCAATCTCATCACCAAACATAGAAATTCGAATTATATCCTCAGAGTATGCAGGAGTAATATCAATAGTATCACCCTTTACTCTAAAATTTCCAGGGGAAACCTCAACATCATTTCGCTCATATCTGGCATCAACTAATTTTCGAATTAAATCAGTTCGCTTAATTTCATCACCAGTACCAACTAAAATTGAAGAATCTTTCCATTCTTGGGGATTACCAAGAGAGTAGATACAAGATACAGTTGAGACAATAATTGTAGGCTCTCCAGATAACAGCATTGCAGTTGCCTCCAGTCTTAATTTTTCAATTTTTTCATTAATCTGAGTATCTTTTTCAATATAGGTATCAGTTTGAGGCAAATAACTTTCAGGTTGATAATAATCATAATAAGAAACAAAATAACCGACATTATTTTTTGGGAAAAATTGTTTTAATTCAGCATAAAGTTGTGCTGCAAGTGTTTTATTGTGAGAAATTACTAGAGTATTTTTACCAGTTCTAGCAATTACATTTGCAACTGAAAAAGTCTTACCACTTCCAGTAACACCAAGTAAAGTTTGAACTGATTTTTTCTGTACACCTTCAACCAGAGCATCAATAGCTTGAGGCTGATCACCTGTAGGAGAATAATCAGATACCAGTTCAAATTTTGAGATTTGTTGCAACAGTTACAATCACTAAAAACTGAATTTAAAGCAATGGTGATATCAAGATAAAATTACCATACAGGTTCATCAACCATTCTTAATTCACCATCAATTTCTTCAAAACCCATTATCTTCAAAGTACTTTTAGCAGTTGGAGAATTTTTTTTAGAAATTTTTTGAGCTAAAGTCATTCTATCATCAGAATTCATGTGTTGGCCAATCTTGTATTTTCCATGAAGTGTTTGCGGAGTTACTTTTATGATAGCAACAGCATTAATTACACGTGTATCAGATTGAAGCGGATCATAGTACCCTTCAGGTTGGTATTTTTTCATTAATTCATTCAAAGCTAATGTTTTTTCTTCTCTATCAGAAACAAAAGAACTGACTCCTTTGATTACAACACTAATGTACAAAGTATCAGCTAAAGCAGCATTATGAGGATCCTCAAAGTATGATGGTAAAAATTCCAATTCCCTGTCAGCCTCAAAACCTACTTTATTATTTTCAGACATGTTATCTAATTTTTCACCCTTTACATGCGAATGCATGTAGATAGCACCGTTAAGAAAAACAAAATTCATCGGAATTATTTGTGGAAAACCATTTTTATCAATACTAGATATTCGTCCAACATGTTCCTCATTAAGAAATTCTTTAATTTTTTCAATTGACTTTATTTGAAGAATTCCAACAAGTTGCATGAGGTAATTTAAGAAAAATAATATTATAAATTAAGATCAAAATATCAATACTGAATTTAAAAAAAATACCTAAAATATAAGAACAATTTAAAATCATCATGAAGGATCCATATCTAGATGATTTGAAAGAATTTGATGGATATTCAAATCAATTAAAAAAATTAAAAAAGAAATTACTAAAATCAAATTCCACAGAAGAGCAATCTAAAATCATCAAACAAATTGATTCAATTGCAAATAAAATGGAAAATAATCAAAAACAATCAGTTAAAGTTACAAAATCAAGAATAAAAGAACGAAAGAAAAAAGCAAAAAGGTAGAACTATTCAGCATCTAATTCTCTTGCTAATTCTTTTATCTGGAGTATTCTGCATCCTAATTCATTACATTCATTCTTTAATTTATCACTCATGACAAATAATCACAAAAATAATCAAAAACATAGAACATTCTAAAAATTGACTTTATTGATTCAAACTTTTCATTAATGTAAATTGCTAAATTTAGCAATAAATTAATCAAAATAATGATTCAAAATGAAGAAACAGAAGAAGCCACAAAAGAAGTGATAGATCTTTTGGAAGAATGGGGTTCACAATCAAAATTTATCTGGTTTAGGGAATTACACAGAATAACAGATATCGACAAAGGTTTACTTCGAAACATACTCAATGAATTAAAAAAATCAAAAGAGGTTAAAGAAATGCATGGGACAAATAACAGAATATTTTTCTGTCTTAAACGATATTACATCAAATGTAGAGATGTGGAATTTAGATTTAAGGGAAAAGTGATTATGTTAAAAGATGGAAGTAAAACAAAAATTGTTCAAGGCTCAACAAGTGGAACAGAGAGAACAAGAAAAAGATTACTCAAACAACAAACTAAAAGAAAAGTAAAGCAGTTAGCAAAAAACAAACATCAACATAATTCACGAAATCGCTAAGAATTTTTAGATTGTCTTCTAATGAATTTAGATTCTGCACGTTTGATTTTCTCAGATTCTGCAACATCTTCAGTCATATCATACAAATTATGAAGCGACATATCTGGAGTTAAATCATTATTTTTTTCATCATCTAAATCTAATTCAATATTAGAAATAATGTCCAAATTATCATCTAAAATATCAAGACATTTTTTTACAACTTCAGGAATATCGTCATCCATAATTACATCAAGTATAGGACATAGTAAAGGATTTTCTATAAATTTAAAATTAAGAATTTTTTTGTTTGTGTTTTTCACGTAATACAGGCATTACATGACTTGCAAATTTATCAATAGAGCCAAAGTAATTCTTGCCCCAGAATCTAATTACAAAGTGATTGACACCNGCCTCCATGAATCTCTCAAAGATAGGAATCATATCCTCAGGNGTACCAACTGCAGTAGAAGATCTTGCAATAGCATCAGGGATTTTAGTTGCAGCTTCTCTCATTTTTACAATCCAACTTTGATCAGACATTGAATATTCTGTAAAGTATTTGACAAAATCAAATCCTTCAATTTCTTTTAATCCGTGAACTCTTAAAATTTCAGGTTTGAAGAGGCTGACTTTAACGGCTTCTTTCATTTTAGTCCAAGAAGCCTCAGTATCATCAGAGAAATAAACATCAATATCTAATGCCATTTGGAAATTATCCTTATCTTCTTGTGTTCTGTTATTTGCATCCATGGAAACTTCAATTTGTTTTCTATGATCTTCAAATAATTCAGGAGTATAACCAATTGGTAACCAACCATCACCAAGTTTACCAGTTAATGCAAGTGTACGTTTACCACCAGAAGCCATGTAAGTTGGAGGATGTGGTTTTCTGATTGGTGCAGCTTGTAAGCATGCTTGTTTTAATTGATAATACTTGCCTTCATAATCTACAGTATTATCAGGATTAGAATCATATAATTTTTTGATAACTTCAATTTGTTCAGCCCATTTTGAAACTGGTTTTTCAAANGGAATACAAAATTCTTTAAGATTTTGTGCCTCTCCAGCACCAATACCNAGAATTGCTCTNCCTTTAGAAATTCTATCAAGAGTAATTGCAGCTAGTGCGATATTTGATGGATGTCTTCTAATTGCATCAGTNACACAAGTTCCCAACTCAACATTGTTTGTAACTGCAGCAATTGCAGATAACATAACCCACGGATCTAAAACAGTNGCATTTTTCCATTGAGGAACATTTGTGTGGTCCATATAGAAAATAGAATCATAACCAGTTCGATCAGCGAGTTGACATGCAGTAATAATCTGATCTTCAGTATATCCAGCTCTTGCAACATTTAGTCCATTTTGAATACCAAATTTGAGTTGTTTTGATGCCAAGTACATACACAAAAGTACCTTACAATAAAAAGTTTAGTGCATATGCCAATTTTACAGCATAGATAAAAGAAAAAAGGTAAAAAAAATGAATTTTTTTATAAATTACCTGTTTTGATATCTTCAAGACATTTTACGACGTCATCTTTGGATATTGGTATTGGATTTGGATCCAAATGACCTCTATCAGTCATGACAGTATCAGCAGCTTCTGAAACATCAGTTTTGAGTTCTAATTTATCAAAACCAAGTTTGTCCATTGCTTCTTTGAATCTATCATAGAAGATTGATTTGTTATGCTTGTGTGCAACTGTAGTACAAGAAGATAAAGAATATCCATGAGGTACCCCTTCATTTGAGAACACATAAGACAATGCATGTCCTAATGTTGTAGAACAATTTCCGAATCCCATTCCAGATAACATTGATCCATATGGATAATTTTCTGGTTTGTCATTCATAATTGCATCATAAAGAATCTCAAATGCTTGTTTACAGAGAGTTCTAGTCAAGTCATTACCAAGTTTACTATCGTAACCTTCAGTAGCTTGAGCACATGCATCACAGACAGAATTTTTGAGGACTTGTTCTGGAGTTCCNTCCATAAAGTAGGAATCAACTACAGCCATGTCAGCTAAGAATCTGTCTTCACGTAACAATTTCTTTTTTCCATCAAATTTGAGAACACAATAGGTTGTCATTTCAGCTCCAGTTCCAAATGTAGTTGGAATTAGAATTTTTTCTTTCTTCAATTCAGGTGCAGCNTATTTTACTACATCCAGTGAACTTCCACCNCCCAGTCCAATTAAGACTGAAGGNTTTTTGTCTTTGAATTCAGAAATGACCTTATTGACATCNTCAATNGATGGTTCAGGTTTTACTTGATCATACAGCATATAATCCTGAATTCCCATTTTTGCTAACCATTTGTCAGACAATGCTGGCGGAACGGTTGTAACAACTAGGGCGTTCTTTGGATATTCTGTTTCAGCAAGTGCATTTTCTCCAAAATTAATAATTTTTGGAATGCGTAGTGTGTGCATAAATCAGACATCACGGGTTTGTTTATTATATCTTACAGTGATGTAAATCATTATGATTATTCAAAATTTTGATGAATTAGCAATCACTGAAAAGAAAAAAGATTGTTTAGAAATTTTAGAATCAGGCCTTCAAGCAGCAAATCCAGAAAATATAATTTCAAAATATGTAACTCCAAATGAAATTAAAATAAATGGGAAAATATTCAATATTGAAAAGTACTCCAACATCTACACAGTAGCGTTTGGAAAAGCAGGAGATTCTATGACTAGGGCATTAAATTCAATAATTTCAATTAAAAGCGGCATAATTGTAATCCCAAAAGGCTCAAAAGCAAAAATCAAGAGTAAAAAATTTCAAATTTTTAATTCAGGGCATCCAAAACCAGACAAGACCAGCGTAAAAGCTGCAAAAGAAGTAATGAAGTTTGTCGATAACAAAAAAAGAGGAGAATTAATCATTTTTCTTGTTTCAGGTGGAGGATCAGCATTACTTGCAATGCCTGATGAAATTACATTAAGTGATAAAGTNCACGTTACAGATTTACTGTTAAAATCAGGNGCAACCATTCANGAATTTAATTGTGTTAGAAAACACCTGTCAAAAATCAAAGGNGGAAAATTGGTAGAAAATATGAAATGTCAAGGAATAGGTTTGGTAATGTCAGATGTAGAAGGGGATGATCTATCATCNATTGCATCAGGTACAACATACATGGATGATACAACATATGCAGATGCAATGAATATCATAGAGAAATATAGATTAAAATTAAAAATTCCAATTGAAGTTTTACAAATTTTAGGTAATGGATTACATAATCAAAAAACAGAAACTCCAAAAATAGCAAAAATAGAAAATNACGTTATTGCAAATAATAATAATTGTCTAGAGTCAATGGAGCAAACTGCAAAATCTAAAGGATACAAAGTTATCAAAATGCAGATTTTTGGAGACATAAAAGAAGTAGTTAAAAGAATTCTAGAAAATATTTCAGAAGAGCAAAAGACATGTTTAATTTTAGGAGGNGAGCCAACAGTCAAAGTATTAGGAAAAGGTCAAGGAGGTAGAAATCAAGAATTAGTTTTAAGAATTTTAAAAAATACTCAAAAATTAAAAAAAATAACAAT
>JGI26245J51145_1001366_pt1 | contig 11866 bp, 9 predicted proteins | sample SaaInlV_200m_DNA_3_FD_51145 | JGI IMG/M metagenome (IMG submission 51145)
TTTCCATGAAGAACTGCAATACCGCCTTCCTTGCTATAGGCGTTATCTTTTGTTCGTATAATATCATCATCATAGACGGTTGCCCGTTTTGCTATCTCTTTTGTGCTGAAACCGCTAACGGTTTCACAATCATTAATGTCGTCCTCAAGCCTCTTCATTGTTGCTGGAATCCCACCCGCATAGAAAAGATCTTCCATAAAGTGTTCACCGCCTGGGCGTAGATTTGTTATCTGAGGCACTTTTCTGCTGATTTCATCAAATCTATCCAGTTCTATGTCGATGCCGACTTCGTGGGATATTGCGGGAATATGGAGGCAAGTATTTGTTGAGCCTCCAAGTGTCATATCTATTAATATCGCATTGTCAAATGCCTCACGAGTCATTATTTTTTTAGTGCTTATTCCTTTTCTAACTAGCTCAACTACTCTTTCTCCACTTTTATAGGCTATTCTCTCTTTCTCTGCAGAGATTGCAAGGGATGCAGCGCACCCTGGTAACGACATTCCCAGCGCTTCCGTTACACAGGCCATTGTGTTTGCCGTATATAATCCCTGGCATGATCCGGGTCCGGGACATGCTTCCTTTTCAAGAGATTCAAGCTCCTCTTCGCTGATTTCACCTTTTTGCTTTCTACCGACAGCCTCAAAAGTATCACGAACCAGAGAGAGCTTCTTCATATTGCGGCGTCCTGAAATCATGGGTCCGCCTGTTACTGCAATAGCAGGGACGTCTATCCTTGCCGCACCCATAAGCATCCCGGGAGTAATCTTATCACAATTAGTTAACAATATCAGCCCGTCCAGGCAGTGTGCATTTGTGACAGTCTCGATTAAATCGGCAATTAACTCTCTCGATGCAAGGGAGTAGCTCATCCCTTTATGCCCCATGGCAATTCCATCACAGATTCCTGGTACACCAAATATGAAGCTGACGCCTCCTGCCGCATGTATGCCTTTTTCAATATCCCTTTCCAGTTTTCTCATGTGGGTGTGTCCCGGGATCAAGTCCGTAAAACTACTGGCAATGCCTATAAATGGCTTATCCAAGTTTTCCTTTGTTAGTCCGGTCGCATAGAGTAATGCCCTTGCCGGTGATCTTTCAATCCCACATGTAATAGTATCGCTACGCAAGTTTATGTCCTTTCTAAATACGATGAATACTCAAATTTACTTTCATTATAATTCTGTTAAAATTATATCCATGGGTTTAATGTTGTCAACGCTAAATAAGTATGCGCTGGGCATTTAGAAGTAACTGACATGGACAAAGAACCAGTTTTTCTGCAATAATATTTGGCTTGATTTAGCTATTAAGGCATGTAGAATACCAACTTATAATTATGAAAACTGACGAGATTAGAAGAACATATTTACGTTTTTTTGAAGAAAAAGGGCATTCTGTTTTGCCAAGTGATTCACTTGTCCCGGAAGATGATCCAACTCTGTTATTCACCGGTGCAGGGATGAACCAGTTCAAGGATATGTTTCTGGGCAAGGGGACGTTGGATGTAAAGAAAGCGACTACATGTCAAAAATGTATCCGAACAGGTGATATAGATAACGTAGGTAAGACACCCACACATCATACTTTCTTTGAGATGATGGGTAATTTTTCTTTTGGAGATTATTTCAAATTAGAGGCAATAGAGATGGCATGGGAATTTATGCTTAATGAGATGAAACTACCGGAAGAAAGATTGTCTGTTAGTATTTTCCAGGATGACGAAGAGTCTTATGAAATCTGGTTAAAGAAAATCGGTATTCCCAAAAATAAGATATACCGGTTTGGAGAAAAGGAGAATTACTGGCCGGCAAGTGCTCCTTCAGAAGGTCCAAATGGGCCTTGCGGCCCGTGCTCAGAAATCTTTTACGATCGAGGAGAGGACATTGGATGCAAAAGAACAGAGTGTGCTCCTGATTGTGATTGCGAACGCTTTGTTGAGGTTTGGAATCTGGTTTTTACGCAGTTTGACAGAAGAGACGGAGGGGTACTTAACCCCCTGCCAAATAAGAATGTAGATACGGGAATGGGTCTGGAAAGAATGGCCAGTGTTGTTCAGGGTGTCAGCACAAATTTTGAGATAGATATATTTCAGCCGATAATTCAAAATATTTCTGAGATTGTTGAGGTTAAATACGATAGTAAGACAGAAAACGGCAAGATGATGAATCGAATTGCCGACCATATGAGGGCAATAATATTCTGTATCTTGGATGGTGTTCTGCCTGGTAATGAAGGAAGGGGTTATGTAGAGAGAAGGCTTTTGAGAAGGGCTGTTCGTGATGGGCTAAAATTGGGAAAAGAGGAGTGCTTTCTCTACAAACTTGTTCCAGTTATTGCAGAGGTAATGCATGATGCTTATCCTGAAATAAAGCAACGTCGGGAAAACATTGCAAGGATTATAAAGAACGAAGAGGAGAGGTTCCACGAAACCCTGTTTATGGGCAGTAAGAGACTGGACGAACTTATGGAAGGCCTTCGCAGTAGCGGACAAAAGCTGTTGTCCGGACAGGATGCTTTTCAGCTGTATGATACCTTTGGCTTTCCATTTGAAATAACAGAATCGACAGTAATAGAAAACAACCTGACTGTTGATAAAGAGGGTTTTGAGAGAGAGATGGAGAAGCAGCGTGAGCAGGCAAGATCTTCTACGCAAATGACCGGTAATATATTTGATGAGGGTCCGATAGGTATAATTAAAGAGACCGTAAAAGAGACGGTTTTTCAGGGTTATGAAAAAAATGAAACAGAAAGTAAGGTCCTTGGTTTGATTGTAGATGAACAGTTGGTTGATTCTGCTGATGCAGGGCAGGAAATTCACATAGTGCTGGATCAAACCCCTTTTTATGCGGAGGCCGGTGGCCAGGTTGGTGACACTGGTATAATTCAGACAAAGGACTCAAAGGTTGAGGTTAGTAACACAAAGAAAGCCAATGATATTATTGTGCATATTGGTAAGGTGGTAGAAGGCAAGGTCAAGGCCAATGATAACGTTACTTGTAATATTGGTAGAGAACGAAGGGGCGCTATAAAGCGTAATCATTCAGCAACGCATCTACTTCATTCTGTTTTACAACAAGTTGTGGGGCAACATGCCGAACAATCCGGATCTTCTGTAACTCATGAAAGGCTTCGTTTTGACTTTCACCATTTTGAGGGTGTTAAAAAAGACGAAATCGCAAGGATAGAAGAGTTGATGAATGAGAGGGTAATGGAAAATGCTTCTGTGATTACAAATCAGATGACATTAGACCAGGCCAGAAAGGCAGGTGCCACAGCGTTGTTTGGTGAAAAATATGGGGAGAATGTCAGGGTTGTGAATATTGGTGATTACAGTCAGGAACTTTGCGGGGGTACTCATGTAGATAATACTGGTGAAATAGGACTCTTTAAGATCACAAGTGAATCATCAATCGCGGCAGGAATACGCAGGATAGAGGCTGTTACTGGAAATGAGGCCATTGCTTGGGCAAGGCGAAAGGAAGAAACGTTAAATAGGTTGTGTGGTGTACTTGAGACTCAGGAAAACACTATCATTCAACGTGCTGAAGAGTTGATGCTGCAAATAAAGGAGTTTAAAAAAGAGGTACAGAAGGCAAGCAGAGATAGCGTACAGAAATATTCTTCTGACTTTGCTTCCAAAGCGAAAGAAATATCAGGGGTAAAAGTTGTAACAGAAGTAGTAAAAGGAATAGGGACTGATGACTTGAGAAAAACTGTCGATTCGTTAAAAAAGAGTCTGGGTTCTGTTGCTATAATACTAGGAACTGTAGAGGGCGGTAGAGTGACACTAATAGCCTCATTGAGTAGCGATTTGGTGAAGAAGGGGCTTCATGCCGGCAAAATCGCCGGGGAGATCGCAAAGATTGTGGGAGGCGGTGGTGGAGGGCGTGCAGATATGGCACAGGCCGGCGGCCAGCTTCCGGATAAGATAGGTGAAGCCATTGACTTAGGCTTCAAAATAGTACAAGAAAAGATAGAAAATCATACGTAATCTTCTGTTGAATCTACTAATGATGTTTTTACTTGACAAAGATAGGGTGCAAATATAGAATAAGAAAATTATTAATCCTGCCAACATCCTTTGTAAGCTTGTGTTGTTAAAGGGGATAGGTAGAATAAGGGAAGAACAAGAAAGTAACGGGAGACTTGGTAGNAAAGATAATACCTTATACTTTTCCCTTTCTTTCTCATTCTTCCCTTATTTATTTTAGATTTTAGGTTGAGAGTTACGTTTATGGCAGTTCCAAAAAGAAGACAATCTAGTTCAAGGTCAGGTAAGAGACGTTCACATGATGCTCTGACGCCGCCTAATGTTCCACGCTCTGAGTTTGCAGGGACCACATCAGGTAGTAGATCAAAGAAGTTTATTTGTCCTCATTGTAAACAAATAAAAAGGCCACATACAGTTTGTCATAATTGTGGTTATTATCGTGGCCAACAAGTAATTGCTGTAGAGAGAGCCTAGTTATGCGTATTGCTGTTGATGCAATGGGTGGAGATGCAGCTCCTGTTGAGATCGTAAAAGGGGCAGTGGCGGCTGCACGCTTCTATNCTGATCATGAGATGATATTAGTAGGTGATCAGGATAGAATTCAAAGTGAATTGGTGGCGTGTGGTGCTGCAACTATTGGTAATATATCAATCGTGCATGCTTCACAAGTAGTAGATATGAATGAGTCTGCAACTGTGGCCGTGCGGAAAAAAGTTGATTCATCGATTACCAGAGGTGTCAAACTGGTTGCGGAGAAAGCGGCTGATGCGGTAGTAAGCGCAGGAAACACAGGTGCAACGGTAGCCGCATCGTCCTTATTTCTTCGTACGTTAGAACATGTTAAACGTCCGGGGATTGCCGTGTCTATACCGACTTTTCATGGTGCATGCATGGTAATCGATGCTGGAGCAAATATACAATGCAAGCCTTCGCATTTGATGCAATATGGAGTCATGGCATCTGTTTTTTGTAAATACGTATTAAATATTGAAAGCCCGAGAGTAGGACTCTTAAATATTGGAGAGGAAGATGCAAAGGGTAACGAGTTGGTAAAAGAGACCTTTGCTCTCCTTTCAAAAACTTCGCTGAATTTTGTTGGAAATGCAGAAGGACGAGATGTCTTTGATGGCAAGTTCGATATAGTTGTTTGTGAAGGTTTTGTTGGTAATGTTTTNCTGAAATTTGCTGAGGGGCTNTCGATAAGTATGTTATCTGCATTTGCTTCGGAGGCAAATAAGAGCGTNCTAACAAGGCTGGGATCCTGGCTTTGCAAGCCTGTTCGTAAGCATCTGTACAGCAAAATGGANTACACTGAATATGGTGGTGTGCCGCTACTTGGGATTGATGGTATAAGTATTATTTCTCATGGCAGGTCAGATTCCAAGACAATCCANAACGCAATAAGAGAAGCTATACAATTTGGTAAGTATGAAGTAAATAAACATATTAANTCTGAACTCGAGAAGGCGAATTCGTCACTCGTGACAGCGACATAATAAGCCAAATTTCCTAATTTTATTAGGATAATTAATGGAAAAAGGATATAAGGCATCAATTACAGGGGTAGGTTCTTTTTTACCCGAAAAAGTACTNACCAACGATGATCTGTCAAAGATGCTGGATACAACAGATGAATGGATCACCAAACGCACGGGAATAAGGGAAAGACGTATTGTAGAAAATGGGGTTGCTACTTCAGATCTGGCGGTTGAAGCGTCTTTGCGTGCGCTGGAAGCTGCAAATGTCTCGCCCACTGAAGTAGATCTAATAATAACTTCCACTGTCACGCCAGATTGTTTATTCCCTTCTACTTCTTGTTATATACAGGAGAAGTTAGGCGCGCGGAATGCAGGNGCTTTTGATTTNTTAGCAGCTTGCTCAGGGTTTGTTTATGCATTGTCTGTAGCCAAAAGTTTTGTTGCATCNGGAGCCATGAAAACNGTATTGGTTGTGGGGGCAGAATGTATGTCAAANATTACTGACTATACAGACAGATCAACATGTATTCTCTTTGGTGACGGAGCTGGTGCNGTAGTCGTTCAGCAAGGTAATGGCAGGCGGGAAATAGTTACGACACATTTGGGTTCGGATGGTAGTAAGGCAGAGTTGTTAACGATACCGGCAGGCGGTTCTAAACTACCTGCATCACGTGAGACAGTNGAATCGGGTTCNCATTATATTAAGTTAAGAGGTAAAGAGGTATTTAAGCAGGCCATTATTAACATGGTTGATGTAATCATTAAGGCAGCTGCCGCAAATGACATGCAGGTAGAAGATTTTGATATGGTTATTCCGCATCAAAGCAACATTAGGATAATTGAAGCGGCGATGGAAAAGCTGGGATTGCCAAAGGAAAAGGCATTCATTAATATCAACAAATATGGTAACACATCTTCTGCTTCTATTCCTATTGCAATGGATGAGATAGAGAAGGGGCAAATGTTAAAACCTGGAGATACGGCAATTTTGGTTGCTTTCGGAGGGGGTTTAACATGGGGTTCGTCCGTCATTAAGTGGTAAGGTTGAGAACATAATTTATAGTTTTTGGATAATGAGAAGCATTCGTGATAGTAAAATATTGAGAAATCTGGGAATTTTGATCTAAGGAGAAATGTATTGTCTACAGAAGAATCAGTTGAAGAAAAGGTGAAAGAAATAATTGTTAAACAGATGGGTGCTAATAAGGATCAGGTTACACCAGAGACATCTTTCATAAACGATTTGGGTGCGGATTCGCTTGATACTGTGGAGCTGGTAATGGAGCTGGAGGATGCATTTGATATAAGTATTCCCGATGAAGATGCTGAAAAGATGCAAACTGTCGGGGATGCAATAAATTTTATTAAGGAGCACAAGTAAAGACGATGGGACTTAGAGTAGCGATTACAGGTCTTGGGGCAGTAACACCGGTAGGCTGTGAGAAAGATCAGTTGTGGGAATCCTTATGTAATGGAAAAAGTGGAATTGCTAATATAACGGCTTTTGACACAGCAGATCATGATGTTCTTATCGCAGGGGAAGCAGCAGGTTTTGAACCGTCTAGATGGTTTGATAAAAAGGAAGAGAGAAGATTAGACAGATTTTCTCAATTTGCGGTAGCATCGGCTGCTCTTGCCCTCGAAGATTCTGGAATCGATCTTGATACAATGAACCGGGAGAAGGTAGGTGCAATTATCGGTACCGGTATTGGTGGTATTATTGAGATTGAAGCACAGCATAAGGTCTTGATCGAAAGAGGCCCATCAAGAGTTTCCCCGTTTATGATTACCAAATTAATGGCTAATGCTGCGCCGGGTTACATAGCTATTAAATTTGGTCTCCAAGCCGCAAATTTTTCTGTTATCACTGCTTGTGCGTCTGGTGCGCATGCCATTGTTGAGGCTTTCCGGATTGTTCAGAGAGGAGAAGCTGATGTTATGTTTGCAGGAGGAACTGAAGCAACTATTACGCCACTCTGTGTAAGTGCATTTAATAATATGAAGGCGCTGTCTACAAGAAATGGGGAACCTCAGAAGGCTAGCAGGCCTTTCGATAGAGATAGGAATGGCTTTGTTATTTCGGAAGGTTCTGGTATGGTGATTTTAGAAGAAATGGAGAGTGCAAAGAAAAGAGGTGCAACTATCTATGCTGAAATGCTTGGCTTTGCAATGAGTGATGATGCGCATCATATTACAGCACCTCATCCTGAGGGAGCTGGTGCATGTATAGCAATGAGAAATGCATTGAAAGACGCTAAAATTAATGCTGAACAAATCTCTTACATTAATGCACATGCAACTTCTACTCATCTGGGAGATATGGTTGAAATTAATGCTGTTAAGAAAGTTTTTGGTGATCATGTGAAGAATCTATCGGTTAGCTCGACAAAATCCATGTTGGGGCATCAACTAGGGGCTTCAGGTGGAGTTGAAGCATTAATATGCTCATTGGTATTGAGTAATAACGTGATACCACCTACAATAAATTATGAAAACCCTGATCCAGATTGTGATGGAATAGACTTTGTACCTAATGAAGCGAAGGAGAGAAAAGTAGAGACCGTGATGTCAAACTCTTTTGGTTTTGGTGGACACAATGTCAGTATTATTCTGGGTAAGGTTCGCTAGTATTTCCATTACAAATTGTTCTTCGACTCTCAGCACACGATTCGCCTCGCCTGTACCTTACACCTTCTCAGTCATAAATTCTTCGACTTAGTACTACTAAGCCTCTAGTTTTACTTAATCAGGAAATCAAAATTTCACGTAACCTCATGCTCTGGAATTCTAAGAATCGTTTTGTAATGGGTATGCCTGTTGTCTGGAACTATTACAATGAGAAGTTACTGTTCAGGATCATTTTTGTTATTAACTATGATATGTTTTTTCCATTGTTTGTCATTTGTATTAAGGTGGTCTAGCCGATAGTGTACGCCTCTCGATTCACTTCTCTTGAAAGCTGAGCTTGCAATTAAGAATGATACTGTGAGCATGTTTTGTACTTCCCAGCCAAGAGGTGATGAAAAATCGTTACTTATTATATACTTCGACCAGTGTTTAATACTGTTGATCGTGTCTTTAAGGTATTTGCCATCTCTTTCAATACCAACATTTCTCCACATAATACTTTTTAGAGAATTTCTTACGTCCTCTAAATCCAGTTCACTGTACAAATTATTCTTAGATGGTCCTTTGAAGAAACGTGGAGATAATAATTCATCTTTCATTTTTGCCACTTCCTCACTTGCAATATGGCCTACTCTGTGACCAAAAACCAGTCCTTCCAATAAAGAGTTGCTGCCCAAACGGTTTGCTCCATGTAATCCAGTACAGGATACTTCTCCGCATGCGTAGAGATTATCCATGCTTGTTCTTCCGTTATGATCCACTTTAATACCACCGATCATATAATGAGCACTTGGGTGTACGGGGATCAAGTCCTTAGTTATATCAATTCCAAAAGACTTGCATAGTTTTTTGATTTTTGGAAATCGTTTACTTAGTTTCTCTTTTGGAATATGTCTTACATCCAGGTACACGTGAGTATAATCAGTCTTGCGTATTTCTTGTATAACGCTCCTGCTTACGATGTCTCTTGGTGCCAGTTCAGCGCTTGGGTGATAATTCGGCATAAATCTTTCACCAAATTTGTTCCTTAATACTCCACCCTCACCACGAACAGTTTCAGAGATTAGAACCCTTTCGGCGCCAGCGACGTATAATGTAGTTGGGTGAAATTGCACGAATTCGAGATCCTGTAGTTTTATGCCGGCTCGATAAGCCATAGCAATTCCGTCTCCGGTTGATATTTCAGGATTTGTTGTTTCTCTATAAACCTGCCCACAACCACCAGATGCTAAAATAGTTTGTTTGGCCCATATCAGTGTATTTCCTCCACGGCTGCGCCATGCAATAATACCGTTACACGTATTCTTGCTTACCAACAAGTCAAGAGCAAACGCATGCTCAAAAACTCTGATATTAGGATTGTCTTTGACCGTCTTAATTAATGTTTCTTCAATCTCTTTGCCAGTGGAATCACCTCTGGCCCTTAATATTCTCGGGTAGCTGTGTGCACCCTCTTTTGTGAAGGCCAGCTTTCCATTCTCCCTGTCAAATTTGGCACCCCAGCCTATTAACTCTTTCACTCGTTTTGGGCCTTCTCTGACTACTCCACTGACCACTTTTTTATCACAAATACCATGGCCAGTCTTCAAGGTGTCGTTTATGTGCTGATCGAAGCTGTCAATCGGATTTAATTTTGCGGCAATCCCTCCTTGAGCGTATTCGGTACAATTTTCATTTATCTTTGACTTAGTTACTACTAAAACTGATCCTCCCTCTGCAGCACGAATGGCGGAGGTTAAGCCTGCTACACCACTACCGACTATAAGGGTATCTGTGAAAATGTGTTGAAGTGTTTTGCTGTTAAAAGATACAAGGTATCTCTTAAAAATATTTTTTGTTGTCATTGCTTATAAATATTGTTAGATTGATTTTAAGTTGTGTACATGAATTGTATATTCGTACTAAATCATTGTCAAAAAAATAAATATTAAACCTGAACACGTATTCTCTATTTTATTCATTATTCTTACGCTTGTATATATTCAGTTGTAAATTGCTATTACATAAAAGGGGAATTGTCACATGGGAGCAACTGTAGACGCTTTTAAAGCTACGCACCAGACAGTAGTAGGTCTATTAGAACAGGTTGATTCCACGGGAGAACAACAAAGGGTTGATGCATTAAACAGTTTGAGAATAGTTTTGTTGGCTCACGTTGGTGAAGAAAACAATATCATACAGGAGGCAATGGATAAACCCGGTGCAGAAGGGACTTTTAAGCCGTCAGCACAAAGATTTATGGATGAACTCGGTGATATTGCCCAGGCAGCATTATTACCGTTTTTTGATAAGTATTCATCATCAGAGGCAGTAGACAGTGAAGATTTCGCAAACGATTTTGATGGTATTAAAAGTGCGCTTGCAGATAGGATAGCGTTTGAAGAAGGAAGATTCTATCCCGAACTTGAAAAGCTGGGTTTTTGATATTTACGAGAATAACCGCTTTTGTATTCATGTTAGTAACAAATTGTTGAATAGTACTTACTCTTCACACAAGCCAGAAATAAAATGGTTTATCCTTTCTAGTATATCCTGACGGACTCTTCTGAAATCCTTCATCCTTTCTGTTTCAGTGCCTTCGGCAGAAGCAGGATCTTCAATGCTCCAGTGAATGGCATTATATTTTCCGGGAAAGACAGGGCAACGTTCTTTCGCACTATCACAGACAGTGATGACGTATGAAAATTCTTCTTCCAGAAGCTCATTTACCGTTTTCGAATGCTGGCCTGTAAGATCAATTCCTGATTCTGCCATAGCCTTTATTGCAAGCGGATGGACGTAAGAAGGCTCTAATCCGGCGCTGAAAACTTCAAATTTATCTTTCCCATAATGCCTTAATATGCCTTCCGCCATTTGGCTACGGCATGAATTCCCCGTACACACAAATAACACTTTTTGTTTATTATGTACTGCCTGCATTAGACTCTCCTNGATTAATTGCCAGACAAGCTACAGTAACTTTTAAATACTGAACAAACATTATAAAGAAATGTGTGTAAATTTACAAATGAAGGTTTAAGGTAGAGGTGGCAAGGCTATTTAGGAATATTATTTTCCAGTATCTGGAATCCGGTTTTTCACTTGATTGTACTTTTGAACTAAATTATGCTACCTTACGGTCATGAAAAAAGTCGAACTTGGAAAAACTGGTATTAAGGTGTCACGTCTGGGTATAGGGACTGGAACTGGTCTTCCGTCCGGATACTGTGCGCAGGCATTAATGGAAACTAAGGAATTGTCAAGGCTTCTCCTTTACTCTCTGGATTGTGGTATTAATCACTGGGATACTGCATTTCAGTATAACACTTATCCTCACATTAAGAAGGCATTGCAGCAGATCAGGCGTTCAGATGTTGTGTTAACGACAAAATTTTCAGCAGCTTATGAGAAGGAGGCAATAAGGGATTTCAACATTACACTGAAAGACTTAAACGTTGAATACGTTGATGTGTGTTTGCTGCATGGCGTGAGAACGAATACCGAATTGAAAATGAGATCAGGTGCCTTAGATGCAATGGTAAAGCTTAAAAAAGAAGGTAAGGTTCGTGCAATAGGATTGTCTTCCCACGGTTTGAGTGTTTTAAAATCGGTTCTGGAAATACCTGAATTGGATCTTGTGTTGGCAAGAATAAATTATGCCGGTCTGAATATGGATTCTGGGAGCCTTGGTATGTATGATCAAATGGCTTCNGTTTACTGGCTNAAGAAGTGNTACAAACTCCTTCCAGAAAGAGTTAAATCACTTATTCGCCCGAAAAAATCCCAT
>JGI26245J51145_1001386_pt1 | contig 11767 bp, 7 predicted proteins | sample SaaInlV_200m_DNA_3_FD_51145 | JGI IMG/M metagenome (IMG submission 51145)
TCGATAATCATCGTGGGATTTTTTGTCATAAATGATTGGAAAATTTCAAAACGAGAAGCTTGGCTCTCCCTGATTACTTTTGGAATTTTCCTGACAGCATTTTTGTGCGGAATCTAGCTCGATTTTTTGGAGAAAAAATGATATAATCCCTCCCGCGCTCCTGTAGTTCAACGGATAGAATAGGGCCCTTCTAAGGCCACGATCCAAGTTCGATTCTTGGCGGGAGTACCAATTCTTCAATGACTTATTTATGCGGATTGCGACAGGGAATCTTTTAATTTTTCGGGGTGAGTTTTTAATTTAATTTTGCATAAGTTACTCGCTGACATGCCTCGGCAAAAACCTCAAAAGAAAGCGTATATTTTTCCCCTCTTGTATTATGGGGGTTGGAAATTGTCAACGTCTTGCTTATTTGATCCACATTCTCTACTGCATATGCATGTTGCTTAAACATCTTCACTTCCTTCCCCTTCACATCTTTTACAAAATAAAACTGAGAATCTAAGCGTCCGCCCTCACCCTTATTACCCCTAGCGCTACTGGCTGTAATGAGTTCTCCTTTTTTAAAATTTAATAAAACCCGGGTTATATCTTCGGTTGTTTTTGCTAATTCAGCCGTAAATGCCCTAGGACCAAAGAAATCCTGACAAACCATCAATGAATTCTTAAAGGAAAAAGCCATATTGCTATCATTTACCGGAGCCTTCCCTGCTCCTTCCCCATACTTTATAGAGTGATGATAATCGGCATATGCCTTTTCCAATATTAAATCCCCATCAGCTGAACTAGCTAATGATGAATTGCTTTTTTTCCATTCATAGAGTTCTGCACGCGTAACCATAACTTCTTTTCCTGGTAAAATAACTCCTTTCCCCTCTTTATTTCGGGCCACATGACCCTTGAATTTAACTTTCCAACCATTCTGAACTGGCGTAATCATCTCTGAAACAATGTGCTTAAATAAATCTTCATTCTGCTTTAACGTTTGAATCGTTGAGAGCAAATAACAATCCCCCGTATTTCCTTGAAGAACTTCCGATTTTATACCGTTCCCCCATAAAGAAGTAACTACATTTTCTCCTGTTTTAGATGACATATTACTCAGCTCAATTTTCGTTTTTATCGTCGCAATATTATCTAAATTTTTCTGATTTAATGACATGTTCACATTCTTGTCTTTTCCCTTTAATAAAACTACACCCTCCTTCATTTCTAATACCTTGTATCTAGACCCATTTTTACTATAAATAACATCTCCTTCTTTCAAATTATTAAAAAGATACCTTTTCGTTTGCAAGTAATTTTCACAAGAAACTTTTTGGCGCTCTAAAAGTTTAAAAATATCATTTAAGGATTTTTCAATTTCAACAGTTCGATTCCCTTGTGCATCATAAGTAGGCTTTAGTTTCGGTTTATGAGCGATGTAGTTCTCCGCCTTTTTAATAAAAGACTGTATCTCCTGTGCACTCATATTTTCAATTTTTCTACTAGCCATATTTCTAGACTCTTGACGCAAATTTTCAAACTTAGGATCTTTTGCTAAAAAATCATATATCTTTTCGCGTGGTGTTTTAGTAACTTTTGGTATTTGATTATCTATGTTAAATTCTGGTTTTTTAGGTAAATCCTTTTTGGGCTGCTGCCCAATGCTTCCATCTCCAGATTCATCTAGCCCTGTCTTATAATTATTAGATATTTCAAACTCATTCATATATTCATTAAATTTTTCTGGATAAACCTTTGCGTAAGCTTCATTCATCTTAAGCACTTCTGCCTTATTTAAATGCATCCAAGGCAAAACTTGATCTTCTATTTCTAAAGAAAATTCTTTTTTATTTCCATTCATAGATTCGTTAATTCGCCCTTTTATAAATCCTTTATCAATATTTCTTTCCCATTCAGTTTTTAAAATCAAATCAGTTGTTACAACCTTGCTTGGCATGGTTACTGTTTCTGTTACTAGTGCGGGAAATTCGGATAACTTTGAAAGTTTTACCCCCCCAGTTCTATGCGTTCCATCTCTATTAAAATATACTGGACCACTTGGACCTTCTATTTTTATTAATTTAATAGCATCTTTGGTTCTTTCTAAATGAAAAACATGATCAAGTGATTTATTACTCCCTGTCAATATATCATTGGCAACACTTACATGCCTACCTTGTCTAGAATCATATTCAACTGACCAATCTTTTATAGGAGCAACTGACCCCACAACTTTTTTTGTATCTACAATTTCAATTTTGTTTTCATAATCCCAATGAGCATTCCTTGCATATCCCTTAAACTCATCAAAAGGAATATATAATTCATTTTTTAAACTATTATTTTCTAATAATTGTAGATTATTATCTATAAGATTTTGTACTCTACTGTAATAGGCTTGTTTTTCGACCTCATTTAAATCAAGTTTACTATTCCCTTCCCCTTGTAGCTTAGAAATTTCTAATAGACCCTTTTGTCCTTCTACATAATTCTCAAAATTCTTCCGGAAGCTTGCTTGTTTGTGTGCTGGAAGGAAAGGGATTATGTCATCCAAATCCCTTGATTTAAAAACATATTGTAATGTCATTCCAGTTCCGTCCAAATCGGCCTCCAGTAGAGAACTATAATTTTTCATCTTATTCATCGACTGATTTATCCCATGGAGATCATTGTCAGAAACCTTTGATAAATCTATATTTTTCATCCCTTTCATCATTGAACGAGCCTGCGTACCTATTCCAAATCCTGCCATCGCCAATCCCAATCCCCATGACATTGGATTGCTCTTAAACATCTCAAAACTTTCAGTAAAGGATATTCCTTCTTGGATTGTCATTCCCGCAATATCTATCGCAAACCCACTCGTCATATCCACACTTGTTTCTACTCCCAACGCTGTCAAACGTTTTCCGATAGCAAGGGCATCATCTCCATATTTTGCCATTCTCAACATACTCAATCCTTTCCCAACTCCAAATCCTAGGGAATTTACCGCAAATTCTGTTCCGTAAACCTGTGCCGCTTCTCCCCAATCATCAAACCCTCTTTTGTTCATAAGAGCATTGGTTGCGGTCATTGCAACACCTCCTACTAACCCTGTAGCGATAACCGTTGATGCGGCAACGGACAACCCAACTGTTGCACCATAACTTGCCGCCATTGCCGCAAATCCGGTACCCCCAGTCGCAATTCCAACCGCAATTCCGACCACAATCATTCCTGCAATCTTCGTTCCCGTTACAATATTCGCATGAGTCTTGTCAGACCAATCCCACAAGCCCATCCCCTGAATATCTTTCAACAAATCATAAGCGTCTTGTTGTTCCTGAGAATAATTTATACCTGTATATTCTGACAAACTAGAGATATCTGCCCCCCAATCGCCAGTATCCAAATATTTCTCTGACACCTCTGTCATAAGAGTTCCAGTTTCTGCGACAATTTGTTGCTGGTTTATCTGCTCTCCTTCAATCTGCGCCTCTAGCATCCGCAGTTGTGTATACTGAGTCGAATAATCCTGCACACTTGAGACACCTCTTTGATCCAACTTATTTAAAAAATCATTTACCCCCTCCACCGTCATTCCCGCTGGAAGTTCGTCCGCATTATCCGAAACGGCATCACGAACATCCTCCTGTTTTTTCTTCAATTTTTGATTAATTTCACTCTCTGGCTCTGTTATCTGTTTCTCAAGATAATTCACCATGAAATCCTCAAACCCTAAAACATCACGCAACATTTCTGCAGCCCAATCAGGTGCACATAAATCGGAATCAATATCTTCCCCCCTATCTGTAAAAAGCTTTGCCATATCAATAACCTTCAACGTGTTTTCCTTAACCGCCGCTGCATCTCCCTTGGCAATTGTTCCTCGTTCCTCCCTCAATTTTGACTGAAGTATATTTCTACAAGTAGTCGCCAAATTTCCATAAGCAGCTTTTAATCCCTTACTTTGCCAATCATTGTCATCAATCCTCTCCATTGTCTGCTTTGTCCAAGCAATTCCCTCATCCACTGTCATCGCTGACAACGCTTCCCCGGCAAACTCCGCCGCCAAAGTTGGATCACGGAATTCAGGAGCTTCATAATCACCGCCTACATTCCCAATCACCTCCGCCATAATTTTTGCATCCTCTTTGTAAACAGCCAAAAGTTGCTGATACTCAGGTGAAGATATATCCGAACACTTCGACATTTGTTCTTTTACCGTTCTAAGATTTGCTGCAACCAGAGGCACCGCTTTTTTTGCCAAAACTTCCTCCCTATCAACTGAATTATCCCACTCAAAATCATCAAAATCTTTCAACATATGCAACAAGAATGGAGCATACGCATAACTGTTTAAACTCTGCTCGGACACCACGTCCTCAATATCATTTAAATTACACCCACCCCTTACGCCCTGACTTCTTTTTTCTAAATACGGACCTACAAATTTCTTAAATTCCTCATTTTGGCCAAAGCTTGCCTCGAAATTCTTAAGTTGAGCATCTAAAACACCTATAACTGCTTTCAGTTCCTCTTTTCCTGTTATATTTTCTAGATTTTGGGAAATTTTCTGTAAATACTCAGCCTGCTTTTCTGCTGGCACATTCATTTGAGCTAACTTTTTCTGGAAATTATCCACTCCTTGAAAAACGGAACTTGTAGCATCAGCAACATCAAATTTTTGATCTTCGCTCTTATCCAGAGTATCTATTCTCTGTTGCTCTTGATCTATATTCCGTTGTAATTGTTCTGACATTTTCAAAGTGATTCAAATTCTTTTTCAAGAGAAAGGAGTACATCATCTACGTCTTTTTTCTCCCCAACTTCTTTATCCTTAAATGCTTGTCGCACTCCATAAGAAAAAGATTTCTGAAAATCTTGATACATTTTTTGTTTCTCTGGATCACCTAACTCTTCTTTTAACATCGCCGTCAACATCACTTTTTCTAACTTGAGAATTTCCTTGAGTTGGTTCTGTTGATTGGCTGTTAGTCGAAGAATTAATGCCAAGTATTTATCCTTTTGCTCTGGGCTAATCAATAAGGATTGCCTGATAAGATGCTCGATTTCTACTGACTGAGAATTCATGGGATAATTTTTCAAAAAAATCTTTACACTATACCACAAATAGAGCGTTATATCCACAAAACACTATTGCCTTTGTTTTGTTTTAGCGTAAAGCAGTATTTCCTGGGAAATGGATGTACCCTTGATGTTCTCTGATTGCGGTTCCAATTGCGTCCACGGTCCTGTACCAGCCAAACACGAGCAAACATCCTCGTGATGTTTGGACGTGGTTGATGATTTTTCATCAAAAATCGAACGCAAAAGTTCGAACATTTGTACCGAGTGAAACGAGGAAACAAATGCCTCAATCGAGACCGCCCCGAGCGGGCGAAGTGGCGAGATTCTTGGCAGGAGTACCAGCAGCAAACACTCGTGTTTTTTAAAAAAAGCCTCCGAATTTCGAAGACTTTTCTTTTTGACTGTTGAATTTTACTTTTTTACAGGCGGTGGCCCAGCGACAAAATCCTTCCCTTTTAATGAAAATTTTCCACCTTCAAAAATTTTTAAATTCCACTCTTCAGATCTAAAAGCGGTTACAACATGCTCATCGTAATCTTGTTTTTTGATGAAAATAGCTTGATAATGCTGTTTTTTCATATTCAAATCCCACTGAATGAGGAGATACGCAAACGAAACAACTTCAAAACCAATCGTAAGTTTAAGCATAATTGATTCCTCGCGGTTTTTCGGATTTTCCAAAAAATAAGTTGATTCATGAATTTTCCCACCTGCTTTTTCACGATTTTCATATGGATTTGCTCCCACATTCCATCCATCAGGAATTTTTATGCTTTTTTCAAACATAGATCCATCCTGCTCTTTTCCTCTAATTTTAATTTTCATTTTTGAAATTTATTTAAGGTTTGTAATAAAATAACTCAGTTGCACTCACCACGTGAACCCAACAAAATAATCTCAAAATAAATTCAACAGTGTCAAAGATCAGGAACTTTTCAGTTTAAAAAAAACTCAAAAGATCACACTTTCTAAATAAATCATTTCACCCAAAAGTCAATTCTTTTTTGTGTCTCTTTTCTCTGTGTGCTATAATTCGCGCGATTTTTTGTGAATGAAAAAAACCAAAAAAACGGTACTCCGTCTTTCTGTTCCGCGACTCAACGAGCGCGGCCCGATGGCGTTTGAGCAGATTCTCGCGTCGCTGCACGGACTGCTGTCAAAAGAAATGAAACAATCCGGCGACGAGTCGGTAAGTTTTGAGATCGCACAAATCGGCGGGAAAATTTATTTTTATGTGGTGTGCCCGAGTCATTTGCGAACACTGATTTCGTCACAGATTTTTGCGCAGTACCCCGAAGTTGAAATTGAAACCGTTCCAAATTATTTTGTGAAAAAACTCATCACCGGAAAAAAGATTCTGGCGACGGAGCTTTCTCCGTACAATCCATCGGTGTACCCGTTCAAGCGGCATCCACAATTTGAAGATTCTTCGAGTCGAGAATTTGAAGATCCACTCGGCGCGATCACGTCGTCGATTTCACATTTGAATAAAAAAACTGATTCTGCGATCGTCCAAATCGTGATGCAGCCGGTGGGAAATCGCTGGGAAGAAGCAGCCGAAAACGCGCTGCAGCATTTTAATCGTGGCGGAATTTGGCGCTGGAATTGGGTGGAAAACCTGTACGAATGGGCACGACTCGATCGACGGCGCTGGGTCCGACTCGCGCGCGTGCCGATCTGGCGATTGATTCATCTTTTGTTTGGCTGGGCTGGCAAAGCCGCCGCAGGCGGAAAACCCGACATCGATGATTTTGGTGGAGAAGTCGACGAACGCACCTCGTCCGCGCGACACGATCGAGAAACGGTGTACTCCGCAGCGTTTGATAAAATTTCGCGACTCGCGTTCGCGGTAAATATCCGCGCACTGTACATCCACTGCGATGACGAGGAAATGCACGCCGAGGCAAAACTTCGAGAAATCGCCGGAACTTTTCACCAATTTGATCTCCCACAACTCAACCGATTTGTTGTGGGAAAAACTGCTCGCAGTGAAAAATCTTCTATTTTTCGAAATCTTGTTGGACGAGAAGTTGCATCGCCTTTTATTTTGTCGCAGGAAGAACTCGCCACGATGTGTCATCTTCCGACGAAATCCGTCAGCACGCCGAAAATCACCTGGGTGGATTGTCCAAAACTCGAACCGCCGACCGATCTTCCCGATGACGAGGAAAAAGATGTGACAATTATCGGAGAAACAAATTTTCGAAATATGAAATCGAAGTACGGGATTCGTCCGGACGATCGACGGCGCCACGTGTACATCATCGGAAAAACCGGAATGGGAAAATCGACGATGCTCGAAAATATGATTTTCAGCGACATCCAGGCGGGAAAAGGCGTCGCGGTGATTGATCCGCACGGAGATCTCGCGGAAGCGGTGATGCGATTTGTGCCAAAAAGTCGGACGAACGACGTGATTTTATTTGATCCAGCGGATCGGGAATTTCCCGTGGCGTTCAATCTTTTGGAAGGAAAAAACGCAGAACAACGTGGGCTCGTCGCGTCCGGATTAATCGGCGTGATTAAAAAACTGAACATTGATTCGTGGGGACCGAGACTCGAGCACTTTTTGAGAAACACAATCCTCGCGCTCGTCGAAGCGCCAGACACCACGATGCTCGGAATCACACGGATGCTCGTCGATAAAGATTACCGATACAAAGTCCTTCACTACGTGCAAGATCCGATGATCAAAAGTTTTTGGCAGACGGAATTCAGCGCACTCGCGCCACAGAAACTCGCCGAAGCCGTCGGCCCGATCCAGAATAAAGTCGGACAATTTCTCTCCGCGCCGGTGATTCGAAATATTGTCGGGCAGCCGAAATCCACGCTCGATCTTCGATTTGCGATGGACACCGGAAAAATCGTAATCGCAAATCTTTCGAAAGGAAAACTCGGAGAAGATAATTCATCGATGCTCGGGTCGCTGCTGATTACGAAATTTCAGCTCGATGCGATGAGCCGCGCGGACATTCCGGAAAAAGACCGAAAAGATTTTTATTTGTACGTCGACGAATTCCAAAATTTTGCGACAGACTCATTTTCGACAATTCTGTCCGAAGCGCGAAAATACAAACTCAATCTCACGATGGCAAATCAGTACATCGCGCAGATGAGCGAGGAAGTCGCCGCTGCGGTTTTTGGAAATGTTGGGTCGCTCGTGAGTTTTCAAGTCGGGATCGACGACGCAAAAATTTTCTCGGAACAATTTGACGAGGAACGCGTGCTACCGATCAACATCGCCAGCATTCCAAAATATCAGGTGTACAACCGAATTATGGTCGACGGACTAACTTCTCCGGTGTTTTCTGGAAACACGCTCCGTCCACCAGAAATCCACGACGAAGAACCACCAGAAGTACGGATTGAGAAAATTCGAAACTTTTCACGCCAGCGGTACGCAAAACCACGCTCGCTGGTCGAAGAAAAAATCTCTCGCTGGACGCGGCCGGAGGACGACAAACGCAAAAAAAAGGATGATAAAAAAGAAGATCAAAAAAAAGACGAGAAAAAAACGACAACGCCAGAAAAAAAAGTTGAGAAAAAATAAAGGCCATTCCGAAGAATGGCCCGGTTCTTTTTGTTTTTTGATGATCAACCAGGACTGTGAACCGAAAAACCACAATCGTGACATCCTCTGTTTTCAAAATCATAATACAAATCATCAAGAGGTGGATTCACTTTTCCACAAGAACAAGTGACAACTTCAACGAGTTTCCCATTCGGAAGACGAAGCGCCCCGTTCTTTTTTAATGCAGTTTGTCGTGCAACTCGTTTTTCCTCGAATGACATTCCCACTGTGATGTTTTCGATTTGTTTTTCGTCAACCGCTGGTTGAAGTAAAATCCCACCTTCATTGTTTTTTTCGTTCCCCGTTCGATTTTCATTACTCATAAACATATTTTTTAGTGTTAAACAAAAAATTTATTTTCCCGACAAGTCGGGGAATTTTCCACATTTTTGTACGTGAAATACTCCCACCTGCCGAGAAAACCTGATCATCAAAATCCATCATTTCCCTCGCGGAATCAGTCTGCCCGCAGGCGACATTTTCACGTCGAGAAAAAAATCTGGATTTCGATTCTGAAATGTAAAAGAGCAAAAAACCTCCGAGAGAAACGAAGGAGTGGTTTTTAATTTTGGATAAAAAAACTACGCCCTCGCCCGACAGGGAAAGTGTTTAATAATCAGCATAAACCAAGTGGCGCGTTTCATCGCAGTGAAATATATTCCAGAGAAAACGTGCTGTCAAATTTTTTTTGTCATGTACGTTGCCCGCAGCTCGTACCCAAGCTTTCGATAATATTCTCGAGTCCCGACGCCCGCGATCACCGTAATTTTTTTCAAATTCCATTCGTCGCGCGCGATCCGCTCGGCTTCAGTCAAAAGCTTTTTCCCGAGTCCGCGATGCTGCCCAATTCCAGCGTCATTTCCGATGGAAACCTCCGTTCCGTACGAATGCACTTCCCGCACGAGCGCAGCATTTTTAAGAACGGAAGAGAATTTTTTCGGGGAAAAATCTGGCGACGGTTTTCGCAACCGAAGCAACGCGTACAAAACTTTTTTGTCCGGAGATTCAAATGAGAGAAAAACTTCCGTCCCGTTCGATGCTTCATAATTTCTCCGAACCAAAATTGGAACATCTAATTCTTCATTCTTCATTTTTAATTTTTCATTCAAAAACCCGACCTCGCGGCAACGCACACACTGGCACGGCCACTCGTGTCCGTCGGGGAAAATTTCGGTGAATTTTTTGTCACCCAAAAGTTCTCGTAATTTTTTCGGCTGCGATTTCAAAATCTGACGCAGGTTTGAAAACTTCACGCCGTCCAAAGTTTCTCCCACCGGAATATCACGCAATAATCGCATAATTCGCGTGTACGGCGGCACAGATTTTTTGAATTTCAAAAGCAGTTCGACCAGTTTTTTGTCACGCAACGGTTCAAATTTTCCCGCGCGCCACCAGTCAGCAAGTTCGGAATTTGGCAAAACCTGGCACGGATAAATTTTTACGAAATCGGGACGAAAATCAGAATTTTCCCAGACTTCGCGCATCATTTTCAAATCGCGCTCCGGCGTCGATCCGGGCAATCCCGGCATGAGATGCCAGCAGATTTTGAAACCAAAATCGCGCATCAGCTGCATCGCGCGCGCCACGTGCGCCCGAGTGTGTCCGCGCTTCGTGAGTTTTTGAATTTCGTCGTCGAGCGTCTGGACGCCGATCTCGATCCGCGTGCAGCCAAACTCGCGCATCCGAATCAATTCTTTTTCGGTGATCCAGTCGGGACGCGTTTCGAGCGTCAATCCGATCACGCGGCGATCCGCGGTTTCGTTGATTTTTTGCGCCTCTTGAAGCGTGCGAGCAGTAAAACCCCCTAAATCCCCCTTAAAATGGGGACTTTTTTCCATTTGTTTTTTTCGATTTTGGACAATTCGCGCCAAATCAAAAGAGACTTCTTTGATGTTCGAGAGTATTTGGTCATTGGAATATCGAACAACTTCAATTCCATATTTTGATAATTTTTCTGTCCGCTCTTGATCATATTTTTTTTGAAAATCATGAATATCTCCATCAATTTCCAACACCAAAAGCAATTCCGGACAATAAAAATCCACGATAAAATTGTCGATCGGTTTTTGTCTCAAAAAACGTAAATTTTGGAATTTTCTCCCACGGAGCAACTGTTCCCATAATTTTTTTTCCGCAGGAGTTGCTTTTTTTCGAAGCTCGCGCGCACGATTTTTTAGTTCTGGATCGTACGGCAAATTTGTTCCCAAAAAATCAGGAATCAGCTCCCCATTTTTTAAAAAGGGGCCCGGGGGGATTTCTTGTTCATCGTTTTCAAAATGAGAATTGGAAATTTTCTTTTTTCCGTTCGCCGCATCAAAAATATTTTTGATGAACCACGACTGATATTTTTTCGGCAAAAAACTCCACGTGCCGCCCATCACAATCACTTCGAGTTTGGAAACCGGGTGCCCAGAATCTTCGATCGCGACGATGCGATTTTCAACCTGGCGAAACGGATGAAAATTATTACGAACGGCTCGAGCAGCAGCCGGCTGCGAACTCAAATAACTTTTTGGCATTCGCACCTCGGTCGGGCAGTACACGCAGCGCCCCGGGCACGGCCACGGTTTTGTGAGAATCCCGATCGGCGTCACGCCAGAAATCGTGCGCACGGCACGTTTTTGGAGCAGAGCGGCAAGATTTTTTGGAAGTGAAATTTGGAAATTCGCAGCGAGCACGATCAGGTCGCGATTCAAAATGGGATCGCATTTTTCGCGCGCGGAAAATTGGCGTTTTTGTTTTTCGAGCGCGTCGGCGTTTTCCGGGATTTTGGAAATAAGTTCGCGCAAAAATTTCTCCACCAACTCGGGTAAATTAATTTTTTGTCGAATGCCAAAAACTTTGTGCTTTTTCACGGGGCCGAGCGTACCGATTTTTGGAAAAATGAAAAGCCAGCTTGACTTTTCTCAAAAAATCAGGAAAAATATTCAATGAAAATCTAACTATTTTAAAAAATGCACAAAAAAAAATTCAAATCATCCAATCGTATTCCGACGCCAGAAGAACTCGAAAATTTTCAAAATCCGAAAACTGAGAAAAAAAATAAGGAATGTCAGGACGAAATCAAACGACGGAGAGCGACAATCGATCGTATCTTGAATCCTCGATAAAAATTATTTTCGCGTTTTGACCGCCCAG
>JGI26245J51145_1001402_pt1 | contig 11654 bp, 9 predicted proteins | sample SaaInlV_200m_DNA_3_FD_51145 | JGI IMG/M metagenome (IMG submission 51145)
CCATTTATAAATGAAGATCTAAAGATATCTATTGAGATTGCGTTGTATAAATTCAGGATGGAAAGAGAGAGAAAGCGGTTTATCGAGGAGTTGCAGGGAGCACTGCCTAAGATAACGTCGCTGTCCGGATTACTTCCGGTTTGCCCTTCATGCAAAAAGGTACGAGATGCTGATGGTGATTGGAAATAGGATAATGATATGTCAGTTATTTTGAAGGTAGCAAATTGATTATCTCTTATAATTTTTCCAGAGATTCTTTGCTGTTAGTGGCATCGTATCTGGCAATAAGGGCATTAGCATACTCTACATGGGACCACATTAGTGGTACTGCAAAATGAATAACGGTTTTCTTGCCTTCAGTAATATCCTTTCTGATCTGATCGTAACTCTTCTTCATGAAAAAAAGTTCCTCTACTATGAAGTCATAGGAGAGGCCGGGAATCAAGATATCAGGATGAAACTCTTTCTTCGCATCAAGCCCTACTTCCCACTCCAGCCGGACGAATTCCTCGAACCTCCTTTTTGTACTTAAATGTTCAGGAATATACCCTTCGTCAGTGCTATACTTATCGATTTGATCAAGTATGGCATCGCCCCTTTCTATCGCCCCTTCTTTATAGTAATATTGAGCCAGCATTGCAGTATATTGGATCCATGGTCCATTTCCGGCATGAATATGGGTTTCGATATCTTCTGTAAATGGAAGATACCTCTGCAGCATGCCAAGTTCAGGGTCCCACAGATTATCTACCATGAAGTCAATAGATTTAGTGATAATATCAGGATTTTCTGTAAGTATACAGGTATCACAATGATCCTCCTTACATTGAAAGTAAACAGGGCTCATCATTGTTACATCAGGTCTCAAGTCGAAAGTACCGTCCTTCGTTATACGCCTGACAAACCGATCATTCAGGATAAAACGTCGATGCACGGATTGACAGAAACGACATTTGAATGAGAGCTCTTCTGCAAAGAAATCCTTCAGGTCAAATTTGTTAGTCAGTTGTGATATGAGATTAAAGAAGAGTATGTAGGCGTGATTTACCCATATGCTATACCCCTTTTCAATCGCTGATTCATGTATACTGGTCGTTGAGAAGAAAAGGAAGATCTCTTCTCGATAAAAATGTTTAATTGCAAATTGAATTGCTTTTTTAATCTTTTTAATATAGAGCTCTAACTCAGCAGGCTCTTCCTTGCGACTGTAACAGGCCAGCAGGTAATTGGCCAGGATAATGCTGCCAAAAGCCGTATTATCTTCCTGGATATAGATAGCTTTCTTCTGCCCATTCAATCCATAGCGCTGTACCCACTCCCCGCTCTCATCCTGAACAGAGGAGATAAACTGAGCTAAACCCTTTAAAAGGTTAAAGGCTCTCCCGTCAGGATCAAGATCCTTCTCTACCATTTGTCTGAACAGAGTAGAGGCGCAGGAACTATCTCTCGGGTATACATATGGATATCGTGATTCCAGGATAGTTGCCAGCAGAACAGTCCCTCGCTCAGTTGATATTGAACATTTAGTAATTATATCCAGATGCTTAGACAGCTTTTTAATTAGACTGTTTTTGTCCATAATATTAAGAGGTTTAATAACAGGTATCACTTCTGCTTCTGAACTATAAGCGCTTCGTAGCACCAGGTACATAGTATACGAGGTAGTGGCAATGGCAAAGTTACCTCCTCTTCGCCTAATCCCCATTTATATGTCTCTTTTACCGGAACCTGNTCGCGAACCTGGTGTTCTATACAAACAGCTATTCCGCATACGATGCATATTGCTACCGCATCAGTCTCTTTTTCTGCCTTGTTACAAATATAGCATTTCACTTCATCATCTCCTTATTTTGTTTTTAAATTGTTATAGGTAAGATATACCCAACAAATTACTCCAATTAGTTAAAACATTATCATTTAAATGTATACCACCAAAACCAGCATTGAAAGAGTGGGATTCAAACTGCTAATAAGATCTGCTTCTGATCTAAATGAGAAAACGGTATAGAGTTTACTCGTGCCGTAGTTAGGTGTTTTGTGGTTATTATAAACTGATTTGAATAATCAAATTTTGTTTGCGAACGAATGAATGCGGGTCTGCACAAATATAAAGATGTGAAGTTGTAGAGAGAGCGTGTGCGTTACACTTCTTATAGTCATAATAAGTGTCTTTAGTATGCACAGTCAAATCCGATTTGAGAGACTTTTCCTATTCATGTAAAATGGTAATTTTACAAATCAGGCCCATCATATTGCGGTATGAACAGTAATATATTCTCTGTTACAAGCATCTAATCACAGCACCATTTTCTGTTCTCTATTTCATTCTTAAAGAACAAGTGCCATGGCTTCGATGTTAATATATCCTAAAATATCCTTTTGAAATAGTTTAATATTCCTGCAATTGGTGCTCGCCCATGAGCAGGTGCTGATATTTCCTGAACAGCCTGAACTTTTTTCTGAACTCCCGGGTATGTTGTTACATATTTTTTCTCCTGCTTCAGAGACAGATTATTGATAACATTAACCACTTTTTCATTCTGAGTTTTACTTCCCTTCTGAGTCTTAACATCGATATTTACATCAGCGATTACATTTTTCAAACTCTTCTTTGCCGGTTTNCTCGCTGCTGGTTTTTTTACTTTAGTGGTTGCTGCTTTTCTTTTAGTCGTTGTCGCTTTTTTGNCACTTGATACTTTTGGCTTACTTTTAACCGCTGGTTTCTTTGCAACAGTTTTCTTTGTGACTTTCTTCGCAACAGGTTTTTTTGCTTTAGCTGTTGTTGCTTTTTTAATAGTAGTCTTCTTCTGCACAGTCGCCGCCTTCTTCTTAACAGCGGGTTTCTTTTTTTGTACAGTTTTTTTAACAGCTTTTTTATTTACCATAAATTTCTCCTTTAATATTGTCTAAGCGTCCTGGTCATTCGAAATAGATATAATGCTAATATAATTTTTAATATTGTTTAAGGAATCTAATATTGCACGCAGGTGAGAACAATAGATTTACCTATTATAATACGTTGATCTGAAATTCGGTAGTTCGCGTTATCCAATTACATCAAAAGTATAGTTACAAGTGTAGAATATAGAATAATTTAACGAATTATTTGCTTATGTCAATAATAATCCGTGCAATTTTTAATATTCATAAGACTCACGTAAAGTCTTAAAAAATCGTTTAATTATTGAAAAGGGTTTTTATTAGATGATATTTGTGCCAATAATCGATATTTTGGTATAAGAAAATACGTTAAAGTGGTTTACGTCCCTGTCTTTCAAATTCATGATAGCCTCTAAATCGAATATACTCAATGTACAATGTGCTCAGGTTAGACAAGGCTGTTTAAGAGATATTTTAAATTATACGGTATTAAAATGTTGATTTAGAATTTCCTCTGTTAATATGAATTTTCTGATAAACAAAGAGAGTTTTATTGTTATAATCCAAACCATGTTGAACGAACTTACTATATCCAACTTTGCCTTGATTGATGATATTACTATAAAATTCGATGAAGGTTTAAACATCTTTACCGGTACAACCGGTGTAGGTAAGTCACTGATTCTTGGAGCATTAAACTTCCTTCTGGGAAGTCGGGCAACAAGTGACATTGTAAGGAGTGATAAGAAGGATGTATCAGTAAGCGGATTATTCTTTATTAAAAGCGATCAGGTTCGACAATGCATTAAAGAACGTATTGATGAAATAGATGATGAAGAAGAGATAATTTTGCAGCGAAGTTTAGACCAGAAAGGTCGAAATAGATGTAAACTCAACAATCAGCCAATTACTGTATCTCTATTAAAAGAGATCGGGGATATCCTGGTAAATATACATGGTCAGCATGAACATGAATCACTGACAAATCCGATTGAACAACTCAGCATACTTGACAGTTTCGGGAAACTGGATGATCTTAGAACTGAATATTCCGGTCTCTATAGCAAAGCATTGGAAAAAGAGAAGCTGTTATCTTCACTAAATGACATGCACGGTGAAAGAAAGAAACAGATTGATATCTATAATTATGAGATTAATGAGATTGAAAGTTGCCAATTACAATCGAAAGAAGATGAACGGCTGGAAGCAGAGCGTTATATTCTAGCCAATTCTGAGAAAATCCAAAATGTCCTCTCATTATGTTCTGACAATTTATATGAGTCTGATAATTCCATAATTGATGGGCTAAAAGTGATATCAAATGAACTTTCCAAAATCATGGATATTGATAAGGGNTTTAAGAANACTTTAGATGTGTGTAACCAGGCGATGTATCAATTAGAAGATATTGCAGGNACCCTGAGAAANGATGTTGAGAAATATGACTACGACCCGGGACAATTAGAGCAAATTGATGAGCGAGTAGAAACCATAAAAGGTCTTAAGAGAAAATATGGTAATTCGATCGAAGATGTACTTTCTCACTGCGAGACGTCCAAAGTGAAACTGGAACAATTATTAAAGGAAAATGATGATATTGGGATTGTNGAAACNGAATTGATNCAATTTAGGAAGGCGGTTNTTAATGCAGGCAAAGANCTAACACAATACCGCAAAAAAGCAGGAAAAAAACTTTCTGCCCTCATTAAAAAGGAGTTATTAGATTTGGGGTTTGCTAATGGAAGGTTTGATATTAATGTCTCTACTTTAGACGTAGAACATACTGGATTAGAGGATGCCAGCTGTTCTGGATTTAATAACGTTGAGTTTATGTTCTCCTCTAATCCTGGAGAAGATCTCAAGCCGCTTAGAAAGATCGCTTCAGGAGGAGAAATCTCCAGAATAATGCTTGCTTTGAAGCGGCATCTTGCACTGGCNGATCAGACTCCAGTCCTTGTATTCGATGAGATTGATTCAAACATTGGAGGGCGAATGGGACGGGTTATAGGCGAAAAGCTAAAGCTGGTTGCGCAGTCCCATCAGGTTGTCTGTATTACCCATCTTCCACAGATAGCCAGTTATGCGGAACAGCACTTTAAGGTAGATAAATCGGTTAAGAAGAGCAAGACGTATGTCGCCATCGATATGCTCTCCGCAAAAGAGCGTCTTGAAGAGATTGCAGAGATGATAAGAGGTGAAGAGAAGACAGATGTGACAAGGAAACAAGCGAAAGAGATGCTGGATGATGCAAATAAATTCAGAAAGCAGATGACAACCGCTTAGCTATACATTCATGCGGATTTACAAAAGAGATCTAAATTATTTAAAAATTAACCAAAAATTAACATATTCTTTATACTCAGTTAACAATGCTTTTCTATTCTGACGACAGTAAATGCGTTATTCAATTACTTGCTGAGGGAAAGATGTTAATTTTAGAATAATATTGAAATCTTACAGGTTTTTGTTTTAATACACAGAGTTAGTTTATACCCTATTTAATTTATTTAGATGCCCATGAGAACGTTCGCAAAATTATTTGCTAAATCACCATTTGCGCCTCTGCAAAAACATATGCAGGATGTGAATGGATGTGTGCTTAAAGTAAAAGAGATCTTTGAGGCACTGGCAAAAGGTGACAGTAAATCAGTTGAAAGAATAGCCTCAGAAATTTCAAAACAGGAAGCAAGAGCTGATACAACAAAAAATGAATTGCGCAATCACCTTCCAGGCGGTCTTTTTATGCCTATAAGTAAGAGCGCATTATTAGAAATTTTATCGTTACAAGATGATATAGCTGACGACTGTGAGGATATTGGAATATTACTCACGCTTAAAGAACTCACATTGAAAGAAGTATTCAAAGATGATTTCAATAATTTTTTAAGAAAAAACATTGAAACATATGAACTCATTAAAGTTATTATAGAGGATTTTGATAATCTTCTTGAAACATCTTTCTCCGGACGTGAAGCTGAAAGAGTCAAGACAATGGTTCAAGAAGTCGCTCTAAGAGAACATGAAGCCGATATCTCTCAACGGCAGCTACTTAAGAATATATTCAGCAATGAAGATCAGTTTACTCATGGAGAACTCCATCTGTGGTTATTAATTCTAAAAGAAATTAGAACACTTTCTAACACTTCTGAAAAATTAGCCCACCGTATCCGCAATTTACTAGATCTTGAATAAATAATATTAGAGAGATATCCCCTTGACCCCTGAAACCATACTCATTATTCTTGCTTTAGTCATCAGCTTCTATATGGCATGGAATATTGGTGCAAATGATGTCGCTAATGCCATGGGAACATCCGTTGGTTCAGGAGCATTAACTCTTAAATGGGCAATTGTCGTCGCCGCCCTCATGGAGTTTGCGGGGGCATTTTTAGTAGGATCTCATGTCACGAACACCGTAAGAAAAGGGATTATTGATCCTGTCGTTTTTATCGGTGATCCAAACAGTTATATCTATGGCATGATGGCAGCGTTATTGGCGGCAGGTGCATGGCTCAACATTGCATCTTATAAGGGTTGGCCAGTCTCTACAACTCACTCAATCGTTGGTTCTGTTCTGGGATTCGGAATTGTATTCAGCGGCTTTTCATCTATTCACTGGGATACTGTTTCACGGATTGCTGCCAGCTGGATAGTATCGCCTCTCCTGAGCGGGACAATCTCATTCCTAATATTCTGCCTTTTGCGGAGGCTGATCTTTTATTCCAAAACACCTGTTAAAGCAGCAAAAAAGATAACTCCTTTTTTGGTATTCTTTGTTCTCGGTATCTTAACACTGGTGATGGTTTTCAAGGGCTTAAAGAATCTCCATATGGACCTTACACTCGCACATGCCCTGATTCTTGCCAGTCTGGTGGGGTTGCTGGGTGCTCTGATTAGTATTCCCCTGGTCAGAATGATCAAAGAATCGAAGACAGTAGAGACACAAGATAATCATATTGATCCAAAGGTAGAAAAAAGCATGCAGAAGGTAGTAATGCATTTGAGAAGGATCAAAGAATCTACCACTGGTGAACTGACTGACGAAGTTACTAAAATACTGGATGGCTCAGAAAAAATCTCAAATCAACTGGAGAAATACACTCATATAAAGCACGTAAGTAGCGATTATTTAACTGTAGAAAAGATTTTTGTCTATCTGCAGATTTTGAGCGCCTGNTTTGTCGCTTTTGCGCATGGTGCTAATGATGTTGCTAATGCTATTGGACCATTGGCGGGAATCCTCTCTGCAATAAAATCAGGAGTGATTGAAATGGAAGCCCAGGTTCCTATGCTAGTTCTCTTGCTGGGAGGGTTGGGTATTGTTGTCGGACTTGCTACATGGGGATGGCGTGTTATTGAAACAATTGGAAAATGCATCACAGAGCTGACCCCGACGAGAGGCTTTGCCGCCGAATTCGGTGCCGCAATAACGATAGTATTAGCTTCCAAGTTGGCATTGCCTGTATCTACCACTCATACTCTGGTAGGAGCAGTACTCGGTGTAGGCCTTGCCAGAGGGTTAAGCTCATTAAATCTGTCTACAATCCGAGATATAGCTATTTCCTGGGTTATTACAATTCCTGCCGGAGCGGCTATCACTGTTGTATTCTTCTATATTATTAGAGGCTTCTTTGCCGGCTGGTAATTACATATAAGGAATTTCATGTAGATTTGTTGAATATTTTGCTTCACCTAACCTACACTGAAATCAGTAATTTCTAAATCCCTGAATTCTTTTAATTTCAATTATATGAAAGTATACTTTATAGGCGCAGGCCCTGGTGATCCTGAACTGATAACAGTTAAAGGCAAAAGAATAATTGAATCATCCGGCTACTGTATCTATGCAGGATCGTTAGTGAATAAAGAGATTCTTAACTACTGTAGTAAGGATACTAAGATCTATGATTCTGCTTCAATGGTTCTGGAAGAGATCATTAAGGTCATGGAAGAAGCAAGAGAGATGGATATTGATGTTGCAAGGGTTCACACAGGAGATCCATCAATATATGGAGCGATACAGGAGCAGATGTCTGAATTGGACAAACTTGGGATTGATTATGAGGTGATCCCCGGCGTAAGCTCGTTTCTCGCGGCGGCATCAGCATTAAAACAAGAGCTTACATTACCANGTGTATCACAGACAATTATTATTACACGTATTGAAGGAAGAACTCCAGTACCTGAAACTGAAAAGCTGGAAGTGCTCTCAAAAACAAAGGCGACTCTCTGCATATTCCTGAGTGTTAAAGAAATTGAGAGGGTTGCAGAGATACTAAAACCCGCTTATGGAAATGACTGCCCTGTTGCGATAGTATATAAAGCGAGTTGGAAAGATGAGAAAATAATTAATTCAGACCTTACCAACATTGTAGATGCGACAATTCAAAATGGTATAAAAAAGACTGCAATGATTATTGTTGGTGAAGTGCTCTCCAGGAATTTTGATTATTCAAAATTATACGATAAACATTTCAATCACGCATATCGCGAAAAATCATAAAGTAAACATCAATCGGTATTTTAGACATTGATTTTTAACATTCAACATTTATAATTAACTCTTTTAGTATTACATTACGTTATGAAAAATTGTCCAACTTGTTCTAATCCATTACAATTTAAAGAGATGACCGGTATTATTTTTGGTTTTATACCATCCTGCAACAAGAATACGTATGAATGTACAAACTGTAATAAGACTGTAACCGGGTTGAACTGGTTCTTGATATCTTTCTACTTAATTCTGGGTACTGTTCTGNTATTTGAAACCGTATTCCTCGGNTTTAAATTGCTACCATTACCCCTTAACCTATTAAATCTAATGATCGGGGTAGGATCGTACATAGTTATTATAAAAGGATTTCGCTCTAGAATTAGTAATTAGCAGATTAACGGGAGTATTATCATTGAAACAATCAAAACTGAAACTAGTAATACATTTGAATATCTTATTATCTTTTTTGTTTTTAACAATCATATTTGGAGGTAGAGTAATGGCAGAAGGCCAGACAAAGTTTAATATAGATTTTATTGATGAGGTTGAAACAATTAAAATGAATGATCCTCTTGCCGTAGCTTTAGGCGCTATGGACAAGAATGAACCTTTTGTATATGGATATGAGGATGCTGTGAAAACTGCCGGTCATTCATGCCCTGCGGTTTCAGGTGCGTACAGATTAACTCTGATTGCATTGAAGCATCTCCACGGAGATGAAATACCTGTTAGAGGTAACATTAAGGTAACATTTAGAGGTGGTATTGGCTATAAGGTTAATGGTCCAATTTCTCAAGTAGTTACTCTTATAACAGGCGCTGCAGGAGAGAGTGGATTTCATGGATTAGGCGGTGGTAAATTTAACAGGTTCAATCTGTTGACTTTCGACGAAAGCAGCGATGCACCAGCTGGTGCAATATGTTCAGCAATCTTTGAACGAATGGACAATGGGAAAAAAGTAGAGGTATCATATAACAACAGTATGCTTCCCTCTGATCCTAAGATGGGAGAGTTAATGCCTCTGTCAGTTAGCGGAACAGGCACTGATGAGCAGATTAAAGAGTTTGGTAGGCTATGGCACGACAGAATCAAAGTGGTGCTGACGGGCAACATGGAAGGAATGTTTGTTCTTAAAGAGTAATTCATTATCTTGAAAAGATATACATTTCAAGATTGTTTAACGTGTGATATAGAAGTGCAATATTAGAAGACATTACCGGTTGCAATCATATTAAGCAGCCAGTAATGTCTTTTTTGCTGAGTAGATGTAGGTCATGCCGGAGCCGATAGTAACTATAATCGTGATCCACAAGAAGGCAGTGACTAAATATTCTGCCCAGGTAACATTCTCAAAGTGAGCGTAATAGAGAAGCATTGAACATATAGTCCACGACTGTATGAACATCTTAGTTTTTCCCCATATATTACTGGCAAATTTTACACCTTTTGATTCCGAAAAGCCCCTTATACTGCTGACCAGAAACTCTCTGGCTACGATAGTAATTACCATCCACGGTGCAAGAAGATTTTCTGCAACACTAACAAAGATAATAAAAGTTCCACATATAATAACCTTATCAACAAAAGGATCAACAAGGCGCCCCAGGTCTGTTGATAATTCCCATTTTCTGGCCAAATATCCATCAAGCCAATCTGTTGCAACGGCTACAAAGAATATAACGAGTGCTACATTAAAGTGTCTGTGAGTTAGAAGAACAAAAAAAACTATAGCAAGCAAGAGCCGTGAAAGAGTTATTCTATTCGGTATATTAAAAATGACACTTTTTTTCACATTAAACTCCTTATTCTGTATATCTGGTTTTTTATTTTCAATGTCCATATTATTTATTTACTTTTTCTGTGACTCCCAATCCTCAAGTGCAACAAATACTTCTCTTGCCTGGCTTCCTTTATATTCTCCAACAATTCCATCGTCAGCCATCAAATCTATCAATCTGGCTGCACGAGAGTATCCAATCTCCAGTCTGCGTTGAAGCAATGATACAGATCCACGCTGTGTTTCTAAAATAATTCGAACTGCTTCTTCATAAAGCTCATCTTTTGCAGTATTGTCTTCATTGGCAGAGCTCTGCCATATTTTTAAATCAGGACTAAATTCTGGTTGAGACATCTGTTTAAGGTAATTAACAACTCTGTTGATCTCATCATCACTGACATATACCCCCTGCACTCGAGAAAGCTTGGAAGTGCCAGGCGGCAGGAACAGCATATCTCCCTTACCTAAAAGTTTTTCAGCCCCGTTTTGATCCAAAATCGTACGTGAGTCTACTTTTGAAAAGACATGAAATGAGATTCTAGATGGTAAATTGGATTTTATCAAGCCTGTAATTACGTCAACTGACGGTCTTTGGGTTGCGACGACAAGATGAATACCTACTGCTCTGGACTTCTGAGACAGCCTGATAATTGAAGCTTCCACCTCTTTTGAAGCAACCATCATTAAATCTGCCAACTCATCGACAACAATTACCATACACGGCATATGCAGTGGAATATCATCAGGATTCGCTACCCCCTCAGGATCAACTCTCTTTTTCTTCTCTGAATCACTCAGCTTATTATATCCGGCAAGGTCTCTAACACCAGCCTTTGCCAGCAGCTTATATCTATCGTCCATTTTTGTAACAGCCCATTCTAAAACACCAGCAGCCTTCTTCATGTCTGTAACAACAGGTGTAATCAAGTGCGGAATATCCTTAAAAGCGGTAAACTCCACCATCTTCGGGTCTATCAATATCAATTTTAACTCTTCAGGCCTTTGGAAAAGGAGTATACTCAATATTATGGAGTTTAGACATACTGATTTTCCTGAACCGGTAGTACCGGCAACAAGTAAATGCGGCATTGCTGCAAGATCTGATATTAAAGGGTACCCGGCAATATCTTTGCCCAATAGTAGGGGTATTGTTCGTTTATTACTATTTTTACTTACTGTCTCATACAACTCTCGCATCTGTACGGGTTTTCTATGAGTATTTGGTACTTCAATCCCAATAGTAGATTTGCCTGGTATAGGTGCAACAACACGTATACTCGGAGCCTTCAGTGCGATAGCGATATCATCAGAAAGATTAGAAATTTTGCCTACCTTTGTACCGGGTGCTAACTCCAATTCATACATGGTAACAGATGGGCCCTTTTCCATACCGACAACCTCAGCAGAAATTTTAAATTGGAGCAATGTCTCTTTTAATACATTCGCTTTCTCCATGATATGCTCATCACTGTCAAGTTTATGTCTTTTCAGTGGATCTAG
>JGI26245J51145_1001404_pt1 | contig 11640 bp, 8 predicted proteins | sample SaaInlV_200m_DNA_3_FD_51145 | JGI IMG/M metagenome (IMG submission 51145)
CAGAATTAACTAAAATTTCGCAACAGCAGCAAATTCCTTTTCACACTGACCTCGTACAGGCATTCGGAAAAATCGAGCTGGATTTAAGTACATCCGGAATTGATTATGCAACCGCTACTGCACATAAACTTGGCGGTCCTCGCGGGATTGGATTACTTTATGTCAGAGAGGGCACCCCATTCCAGTCACTGATCAGCGGTGGGAAACAGGAACGTGCACGACGGGCAGGCACGGAAAATGTGACGCTGGCTGTTGGTTTTGCCCAAGCCGTTGAGTGGTATCTTAAAAATCAATCCAAACTTCGCGGGCAGTTTTATAAATTCAGACAATCGGTTTTGGATGAAATAGCAAAACTCGAGGGAATTTTCATTAACACTGATCTGGAAAATAGTTTAGCCCACACGCTCAATTTTGGCTGTCATGGAATCAGTGCAGAAAGTTTGTTGATTTCTCTAGATCTGGACGGAGTCGCGGTTTCAACCGGATCTGCCTGTTCTTCAGGTGCCATGGAAGCCAGTCACGTGCTCTTAGCCATGGGGCTTTCACGTGCTGAGGCAAAATCAAGTTTGCGTGTCAGTTGGGGTTGGTCGACAAGTTCAGCAGACATTGATTATTTTTGCGCGCGTTTGACTCATCACATTCTGCGTTTACAGGCAAAAATTAAAACCGGAAATCCATGATCCAAATGTGTGTTTCCGAGCAAAATAACCAGAGATTATTAAAACATATTTTGCTCTTTGCTCTGCCGCTCAGTCTCGTTTTATTGCTGATCAGCGGTTGTGCCAATTCGCTGAATCAGCAAAATTATTTAGCGTGCAAACTAAAACTAGAGGCGGACCGCAAAAAAGCACGGGCAGGACAAGCCTACAGTTATAAATCACAGTCATTCGAAGAGTGCCGTGCTCCGGCAGTTTACCGTACTGCAGAAGATTAAACTGTGAAATATTTTTTCTTGAACGTCAAAGTATTTGCGTATTTTTTAAACTCTTGTTAGAGTTGGCGGTCATTAATAAACTTCATCAAGCCAGAAAAATAACTTTTTAACAGCCTTGATTAAAAGACAATGAATTACAAAGGAATTAATATGAAGAAACAATTCATCTCCGGATTTATTATTCTTGCTCTCGGAACAGTGTTTTCAACGAATGCCTTGGCAGAGGCAGACTTAAACCGTGGAGAGGCAAATTACAAAGTCTGCATAGCATGTCACGGTGAAAATGGTGGTGGTAGAAAGATCACAAATGCACCACGAATCTCTGGTCAACAAGCCTGGTATTTAACTAGACAAATCAACAATTTCAGAAACGGAATTCGCGGTACACATATTAATGATATTACCGGTTTGCAAATGCGTCCGATGGCTTTGAGCCTCGTTACAGATCAGGAAGTCGAAGACGTGGTTGCATACATCGGCACACTGAACGGTCGAAGTACACACACAGGTGTAGCTGGGAATGCAGAAGCCGGAAAATCGGCCTACGCGGTTTGTGTATCATGTCACGGTGCAAACGGTGAAGGTAACAAAGCGTTGAACGCACCGAAAATTGCAGGACTTCCGGACTGGTACGTTGAAAGACAACTGAATAATTTCAAAAGCGGAATCCGTGGAGTTAATGCGAAAGATGTTTACGGACAGCAGATGCGCCCGATGGCAATGACACTTGTCAACGATGAAGCGGTGCGGAACGTCACAGCTTACCTGGCATCTTTAAAAGGTGTTTCTTCAACAAAACCACCGGTTGCCGCAAAATCCAGTAAAGCAGTAACTGTTGTAACGACTCCTGTCAGCGAACCTCTTTATGCTCCATGCGCCTCCTGTCACGGTTCTGAAGGAGAAGGCAATCAAAAACTGGGAGCCCCACGTTTGGCTGGACAACAGGGCTGGTATATTGAAAGACAATTACGTAACTGGCGTGACGGTATCCGTGGAACACACGCGGAAGATCTATACGGCATGCAGATGCGTCCGATGGCAATGACACTTAGCAACGATGCTGCCATCAGTAAAGTGGCAAGTTTTATCGGCACCCTTCAGGGAGCACCATTGAAGCCGACTATTAAGGGAAATACCGATTCCGGAAAATCAGCTTATCTGACTTGTATAGCATGTCATGGTGCAGAAGGAGAAGGTAACAAAGCCTTGAACGCACCTAAAATTGCAGGACTGCCTGATTGGTACATCGCAAGGCAACTGCGTAGTTTCAAAAAAGGAATCCGCGGTAGCCATCAAAAAGATATTTATGGAATGCAGATGCGTCCAATGGCAATGACCCTGGCCAATGATGAAGCCGTTGATAATGTTGCCTCATACATCTCAACTTTCACTGGAGGAGTTTCTACAGCTTCTACTGCAAGTGTTGAAGCAGCACCGGCTGTAACTGCAGCAGTGACTGTTTCAGGATCTGCCGAAAACGGAAAAACTTCATTCGCGGTTTGCGTATCCTGTCACGGAGCTGACGGTGCCGGAAACAAAGCACTCAACGCACCTAGAATTTCCGGCCAACAGGAATGGTACGTTGCACGCCAAATTGCAAATTTCAAAACAGGTGTCCGCGGTTCACACGCAGAGGATATCTACGGTCAGCAAATGCGCCCCATGGCTATGATCCTGGCAAATGAACAGGCAGTAGCCGATGTGTCAGCATATTTGAGTACACTGAAAAGTGCTCCTGCCGCTTCAACAGTACAAGGTGATGTCGCTGCTGGAAAAGCCGCTTATGGTATTTGCGCTTCCTGTCACGGTGCAAACGGTGAAGGCAACAAAGCCTTGAATGCACCAGCTATTGCAGGCCAGCATGACTGGTATATTGTGAGGCAACTGCAAAATTTTAAAAAGAAGATTCGGGGTAGTGACGCCGGTGATACTTATGGTCAGCAAATGAGTCCGATGGCCATGATACTTGCAGATGACGCTGCAATAAATAACGTTGCGGCCTACATTTCCACCCTCAAATAACATACTCCTGCCGGGGGAGCCGCATTTGTGACTCCCCTGTTTTTTCCTCCCTTTTCTGCTGTTCTTCACTGATTTTTACCGCTCTTTCCACTTTTCTATAGTTTGCTGAATAATTTAAATTTCTTAAATAATTCAGATTTTTGTTGCCTCTTTAGACAAATATTGTTATAAATTTTTACACTCGCTCAATTTGTAAATTAAGTGATCTGTAGAATTTTACAGTTAGCAGGAGGTTAGCAAAATTTTACGAATACTCTCAACAACCTTATCATTGAAGGAATCAAGATGAAGAAACTATTTGTTTTAGGAATTACAGCTGCACTTGCAATTATCTTTGTTTTTAATGCACATGCCGCTGGAGACGCGTCAAAAGGTAAGGCTTCATACGCGGTTTGCCTTGCGTGTCACGGAGCGGACGGTATGGGTAATAAAGCACTCAATGCTCCGGCAATTGCAGGGCAATCTACATGGTACCTGGAAAGGCAACTCAAAAATTTTAAAGCCGGAATCCGCGGGGCAGATCCAAAAGACACTTACGGAATGCAAATGCGCCCCATGGCTTTAACCTTGCCGACCGATCAAGCTATTGCTGATATGGCGGCTTATGTGTCTGCTATGCCGGCAAAAGAAGTTGCCTCCACTGTAAAAGGTGACGCTGCCGCAGGCAAAGCATCCTATATGCTTTGTCAATCATGTCACGGACCTGCAGGAGGCGGAAACAAAGCTTTAAACGCCCCAAGGCTGTCAGGACAACATGACTGGTATCTGGTACGCCAGATTAAAAACTTCAAAGCCGGAGCTCGCGGGGCAAAGTCCGGAGATACTTATGGATCGCAAATGCGTCCCATGGCAATGACTCTGGCAACTGAGGAAACCATTAATAATGTCGCGGCTTACATTGCCACGTTCAAATAACAAGATACTACCTTCCTCCTTCAAGGGCTCCTGTTGAGCAGGAGCCTTTTTCATTCCTGCAACATATTTCCTGCTCTCAAGCTGAGACTTGGAAATCTTTCATAGCAGCTAAAATTAGTGTGCAGATTTTTTTAGAAAAGCGAGTAAATACTACTTCTATGGGACGCGCTTTAGTGCTTTCCGGTGCATTCTTATTAGTGCTGATTATCAGCTGGTTATTTTTTTTAGCGGTCGGCATTGAACCACTAGCTGCATACAAGATTGTCGGTGAGGAAATTTTTCTCACCAAGTACGGCTGGCAGGATCTGCTGGTCAAGATGACACCTTTGATGTTTACAGGTTTGGCAGTTGCTCTTGCAGCCCAAATGCGGCAGTGGAACATCGGCGCAGAAGGTCAGTTTCACATGGGCACCTTTGCCATGACATGGGTTGCTTTACACTTCGACGGCAAGCTGCCTGACGGTATGCTGATAGTGCTGATGCTCATAATGGCCATTATAGGCGGTGGATTATGGGGCAGTATTCCGGGATACCTGAAAGCCCGTTTCGGTGTGAATGAAATCATCACTTCTCTCCTGCTCAATTATGTTGCTGCTGCCTGGATCGACCATTTATTATTTGGAGCGTGGCGTGATCCGGGAAGTAACAACTTTCCAATTACCAGAGAATTCTCAACAGCGGCTCAACTACCAAATTTTGGCAATACTTCAATTCATGCAGGCTTGATAATAGCTTTTATTTTTGTGCTAATTGTCGCCTGGGTTTTGTGGAAAACGCAGCTTGGTTTTAAAATCCGCCTTACCGGAGACAACCCTGACGCGGCACGTTACGCAGGAGTCAATATCCGCACCTTGACCATCCTGGTTTTTGCTGCAAGTGGAGCCATTGCCGGACTCGCAGGATTCAGCGAAGTCGCAGGGATTCATTACCGACTGCAGCAAAACATTTCCATCGGTTATGGTTATACCGGCATCATTGTAGCCTGGCTTGCGAGAAATCATCCGTTGGGTGTCATCTTCAGTGCGTTTTTTATGTCCATTATTTTTGTCAGTGCAGAAGTCCTGCAAATTGAGTACGGTCTCCCAATTTCAATGGTTTATCTGTATCAGGGTATTATCTTGTTTACAGTCTTGGGTACAGAAATTTTTACAGAATATCGTTTGCGGATCACACGTTTTTTGCTTTAGCCAAAAAAACTAAATTTGTTTTTGTGTGGTGTTGGCAAAAATTTATGAGAATTGTTTAGAAAAAATAAGATGGAATTTTTCATTCAAATTTTAATTGCCGCAGTTGTCATGGGCACACCTTTGTTATTTGCAACACTGGGTGGCGTGATCAGCGAACGAGCAGGTGTGATCAACCTCGGCATGGAAGGGTTGATGCTTGTGGGAGCATTAGTCGCCTTTGTTGTTATGCTGAATACCGAAAACTACTTTTATGCAGTAGCTGCTGCTGCTCTTGCTTCAGGACTTGTCTCAATAATTCACGGAGTAGTTTGTTTAATGCTGAGGGCAAGTCAGATTGCTTCAGGACTCGCATTGACATTTTTCGGTACAGGACTCAGTGGTTTATTTGGAGACAAACTTATGGGTGAAACGGTTGAACCTTTAAGTCGTATTCCTATTCCGGGACTGCATGCTATTCCTGTGCTTGGACCGGTTCTTTTCAATCATGATGTGCTGGTATATTTTTCATATGTCTGTGTTGGATTGTCATGGTGGTTACTCTATAAAACACGTTTGGGACTTAATATCCGTTCTATGGGAGAAGCACCTGAAGTCTGTGATTCACTTGGACTTTCAGTGATGGCTTACCGTTTTTTTGCGGTCATAGCAGGAGGAATGCTGATAGGGATTGGAGGAGCTTATTTTCCGCTTGCATTAACTCCGTTTTGGGTGGATGGTATTACAGGAGGGCGTGGTTGGATTGCTGTTGCTTTGGTGATCTTCGCTTTTTGGGATCCAGTTAAGGCTTTGGGTGGAGCTTACCTTTTTGGTCTTGCACTGGCTCTGGAACTACGTTTACAGATTTTGGGCATCGACATTTCTCCTTATTTTTTGAAAATGCTGCCTTTTGTTTTAACGATTTTGGTACTGACTTTGGTGACCATCCGGAATAACCGGCGTGGAATCCAGGTCATGCCTGCTGCACTTGGAAAAGTCTTTTTCAGAGGCGAAAAGCACTAACCTTTGTGCATTTTTATCCGGTGGTGTACCGGATACCGTAACGAACCAGTTTGTGGTTCATTTAATCATTTAGAAGGAGATAAAATGAGAAAATTAATTTCAATTATGATTTCAGTAACACTGACTTTATTGTTGGTTGGCGGTACTGCATGGGCAGGAAAGCCAAGTGTTGGTTTTGTTTATGTAGGACCTGTCGGTGACGGCGGCTGGACTCATGCTCATGATTTGGGGCGTAAAGCACTCGAAGCAGCCGGGCACGAAACAAGTTATGTAGAGTCTGTTCCAGAGGGAGATTCAGANCGTGTGATCCGTAAGATGGCACGTAAGCACGACATAGTTTTCACTACAAGTTTTGGTTACATGGATCCTACTTTGAAAGTGGCAAAACAGTATCCTGACAAAACTTTTCTGCACTGCTCAGGCTTCAAGCAGGGCAAAAACATGGGTAACTATTTCGGACGCATGTACCAGGCAAAATATCTGGCAGCCATGATTGGTGCTGGAATGAGCAAAAAGGGACGTATCGGTATTGTCGGTTCCCAGCCGATTCCGGAAATTATCCGTCATATCAATGCTATCACCCTGGGCGCACAGCAGGTAAATCCCAACATAGAGGTAGAAGTCCTCTGGATTAACAGTTGGTTTGATCCTGCCAAGGAAAGTGANGCNGCACAAGCTCTNATTGACAACGGAGCTGATGTGATCGTCACCATGGCCGATTCCGCGGCNACAGTCCAAACGTCCAAGAAAAACGGGGTTTATGCCATTGGAAACGATACTGACATGGCGATTTATGGTAAAGAAGCTCACTTGACTGCAGCCNTCTGGAACTGGGATGTATACTATCTCGCAGCCGTCAAAGCGGTAGAAAACGGAACNTGGAAACCAGGCTCTGACTGGTGGGGACTTGACAGCGGAATTGTCGGTTTGACCAGTTTTCATCCGGATGTTCCACAAGCCCTGATTGTGCAAATGAACAGGGAAAAAGGGCGTATCCTCAGCGGAGCCACTGATGTTTTCGATCATGGTTTCACCAAGCAGGATGGAACACGCGTGACTAAAGCCTTAAGTGACGGTGAGATGCTCGGAATGAGTTACTACGTTAAGGGAATTATTTCCAAGGCTCCTTCCAGCTAAATCGTTTTTTCTTAAAAAACGACAGCAACACATGCCGGGTCAGGTCTCGACTTAACCCGGCAGTTTGCGCAGTTTTTATGAAAGCATTGCTGTGCTTGTCCTTATTTCAGACAAGAATTCTTTTCCTCCCCTCAACTTTAAAAACCATGCAACACAACTGCACCGCTTTTCTTGAGCGTAATGCTGATGTTCCGGAAGTTCAGTCTGCATTAAAATCCGTAAAATTCCTGACTAAGTCTAAAGATATTTTTTTGAAACGTTTGTCATTTGAGGCAGAACCCGCCGATTATGCAAAATTTCTTTCAGCCGGTATATTTAACAAACGTCAGTCAAAGGAAGAACAGCATGGAGGATGAAGCTTTATCGCGGATGAGTCTGACTGAAGTCTCCGCAGCAATTGCCAAGAGAAAAGTATCTTCTCAGGAAGTAGTCCGGAACAATTTAGCGCAACTTGAAAAGCACGGATCCAGCTTGAATTGTCTGGCACGTTTATTTTCAGAAAACGTCCTGGAAGATGCTAAAAAAGCGGATCAGGAATTGGCTTCCGGAAATTCACGGGGGCGGCTTCACGGAGTCCCGCTTACGCACAAAGATATGTTTTACCGTGCAGGACAAATCACTGCCTGCGGTGCTAAAATATGCGAAAGCTACTTTCCGGAAACAACGGCCACTGTTTTGCTCAATCTCGAGCAGGAAGGTGCACTGGATATGGGCCGTCTGAACATGGTTGAATTTGCTTATGGGCTGACTGGACATAACGAAATTACGGGAGATGTGCGTAATCCGTGGAATCCGGAATACATTCCGGGAGGTTCTTCAAGTGGTCCGGCAGCAGCGGTAGCAAGTTTTTTGAGTTACGGTTCACTTGGTTCTGATACCGGAGGTTCAATCCGCTTTCCTGCGTCATGCTGCGGACTTGTAGGAATGAAACCGACATACGGTCGTGTCAGCCGTTTTGGTGCAATGCCGCTTTCTTTTTCGTTGGATCACATTGGACCACTCACCAGAAGCGTGGAAGATTGTGCATTGCTCACAGAAATAATTTCTGGTTCAGATCCAAACGACAGTACTTCGTCTTCACGTCCAAAAGGAGATTACCTGACAGAATTGGAAACCGGAATAAGAGGCTTAAAGATTGGTGTACCGACCACTTATGCTTCCGGAGCTCCCCCTTTTTTGGCACCTGTACATGCAGAAGTAATGCGTGAAATGGAAAAAAGCCTGGCTGTTTTTAAAGCTGCCGGTGCTGAAATTGTGCCGCTTGAGCTTCCGGATAGTTTTAAAATCTGCAACGATCTGGCAAATATAATAGCCGGAGCAGAAAGCAGTTCCGCACATGCAAACTGGTTGAAGCAACGGGCAGAAGATTACGGTTCACAAACACGAGAGCGTCTGCTCACCGGATTTCTCGTGTCTGCAGTTGATTATCTGGATGCACTGAGATTACGCAAAGAAATATTGGCTGAATTTATTGCTGATATTTTTACTGAAGTTGACGTACTGCACTCACCGGTTGTTCCAATTCCTGTACCGACCTTAGCGGAATCAAACATACTAAACAATCCCGGATTCATCGAATACCTCTCTTTACTTGGACACTGCACACGCCCCTTTGATTACCTCGGGCTGCCTGCTTTATCTCTACCTGCAGGACTGACTGATAATGGAATGCCCACCGGTTTCCAGTTAGTAGCTCCACCTTTTGAAGAAGCTGTGTTATTTCGTGCCGGCCACGCTTATGAAAGAGAAACTACATGGTCTTTTCCAGAATTAATTTTTCAGTAAGTTAAAAATATTTCTATCCTGCTATAAATTATTTTCATTTTGGACCTTGAATTGAATAAGATAAATTGCGAAACATTAACATTTTCGTTTTATTAAAATAATATAGAAAAATATATTGTTGAAAATAGTATTTCTATTCAATGTTGTAACTAACTTTTAATTCAACTTTTGGCTTGTATATACTGAGTATCTGCGAGAGTCTAGCTTCAAAAGAATCACTAAAATCTTCACTAAGTGCTTGAGTTAGATCGAACTTAAAGCTTTAAAAACCCAAATCAAGGAGTAAATCTCATGCAACTTAATGTACGTAACGCAGCGTTTACACTCATTTTGTTATTGTTTGGATCTCAGGCATTTGCCGGCGGCGGCGGAGGTGACAGCTTAATTGAACCTTTAGGTGCAATGCTGTTGGCTGCGGCTGTAGTGGCTATAATTTTAAGCTATGCCAAACAGGCAAGTTTGTTTGCATTCATCATTGTCGGAGTTTTGGGCGGTATTTTTGGTGTAAGAGAGGTGATCAATAAAGATGTGATGACCGCTTTTGTAGACATCGGCATCACGCTTTTACTCTTCATGGCCGGAATGGAAGTCGATATTCCCGGATTGATCAAACGCTGGAAACTACTACTGATTAACGGTTTTGGCCAGATCATCGGTCTGTTTGGAATCAGTGCAGCTCTGGGCCTGATGTACGTCGGCATTGACGCGGATTATATGGTTGCTGCAGGTTTACCAGCAGAAAACGCCGCACCTGCTTTAATTTATTTTGCACTCTGTCTCACCTTATCTTCCACGATCCTCGTTATCGGCACGCTCAAAAGCACCGGACAAATTGGCCAGGAACACGGTCAAGTCGCGCTCGGACTGATGGTGCTGCAGGATATTGTAGCAGTGGTTGCACTAGCCATTCTTGGCAGCTTGAATCCTGACAAAGTCGGTGGTGCCTCTTTGGGTGTGGAAGTTGCGATGATTTTCGGAAAAATGATCGGTTTGGCAATTGTGCTTTATTTTGTCACCAAGTACCTGCTCAATCCTCTGTTTAAATTCTTCGCTCATTCAGGCGAGTTACTTTTCATTGGAACTTTAGGTTATGGAATGGGAGTGGCAGCACTTTGTGAAGTGATCCATTTTTCTTCCGGAATCGGTGCCTTTTTTGCGGGCGCTACTCTTGCGGCACTACCATACCGACACGAAATTGAAGACAAAGTAGAACCCCTGAAAGCCTTCGGTATTATCCTCTTTTTCATGGGACTTGGTTTCGATATTTCTGAATTAAAACCTGAACAAATGCTGGGCGGTTTAACAGAAGGTTTTATACTTGCGGTTTTAGTTGTAATCCTGACAATTCCGTTAATGCTTTTTTTAGGATACATGAGTCGTTTGAGTGGAAAACCGTCTTTTCTGATGGGATCAATCATTAACCAAAGTTCGGAGTTTTCACTGATGCTGGCAGTACTTTGCTGGCAGTACAAGCTCTTTGATCCACATCTGTTTATTGTGATTACATTGGTGGTACTGATTTCATTTTTCTTTTCTTCACTGGGTCACCAGTTTCTTGATCCACTTTATGGAGTATTTTCCAAAACGCTGAGCTTCATGGATGGTCGATCCGCTGCTGCGGAAGAATCCGGATCAGAAGAATTTGTGATGGATGGTCATGTAATAATCATGGAATATAACGAATTAGCGATTGAAATTGCGGACTTCTATGCTCAGCGTGGACAGCAGGTTTTGCTCTTGGATCTTGATCCGGACATTACAGATTATTTTGAAAATCAACATGGTCACAGTAACATCCATGCACATTACTCTAATATGGCTGATCCTGATGTCTGGGAAGATTTAGCATTTAACAAAGCGAAAATTGTGATTTCCTGCATGGACGGAGGTCAGGAAGCAGAAATGGCTATTTCACGCTGGCTCAAGAAAGAATCACCGGATGTTCCTTTTCTCGCAGCTACCTCTTCTCATGAAGAAACTTTGGAGTTGTACGAAGCAGGAGCGCGTTATGTGATTCAAACAGAATATCTGGCGGCAAAGTCTTTCCGTGATATTTTTGAAACAGAAATCACAAAACCACTCAAAGATGCTTTCCGTGAAACTGGTGAAAATCATTTTTCAGAAACTAAAAAAATACAAGAAGGTCTAGGCAACGCTTTTGCTAAAGCTTAATTTTATGCTAAACAACATACGAAGAGGTCTCATGTCTAAATCACTTTTCTTCAGATTCTCGGCTATTTTAGCCGTTGGACTTTTAGCAGCGTTTCCTGCATATGCAGGAGGTGGAGGCTGGTTCATTAAACCTCTGGGGTTGATGCTTGGTGGTGCAATGCTGCTCACGATCTTACTGACCAAACTCAAGCAGACAAATATCCTGTCTTTTGTGATTATGGGTTACATCATGGCCAGTGTCGCAGGACTTCCGGAAACGACTCTGGATGAACTGAATGAACACTACAGCGGTATTCGCTCTATCTTGGGAGGCTTCCAGCAAATAGGTATTGTGCTGATTCTCTTCATGGCAGGCTTGCAGTTCAACCTGAAGGACATTACCAAACGCCTCAATCTGATTCTGGTTAATGGAGTAGGCTACATGGGTCTGGGCTTGCTGCTCTTTTTTTGGGCCGCTGCACGTTTTGCCGGAACAGAAGGTTTCAGCGA
>JGI26245J51145_1001428_pt1 | contig 11506 bp, 10 predicted proteins | sample SaaInlV_200m_DNA_3_FD_51145 | JGI IMG/M metagenome (IMG submission 51145)
CGGCTTGTAAAGCTATAGTAGAACTGACCTGAAGACGGATTATAAACAACATTTGAGGGATTCAAAAATGAGGTCGTATCTGTATTGCCCAGAAAATTCATGTCCTGAAAAGACAGGCTACCACCAAAATTGGGGGAGTCAAATTTTAACACGCCACCAAAAGTTCCTTCAAGAGGAGAATTGCTATTCTTCATCAGATTTAAATAGGATGCAGGCAGTGTGACATAAAATTTCAGAACCTCTGTTGCCAGACCCATATTTAGTGTCCTGGATGCGGCAGCAGGAAAACCCAAATCCTGTCTACCAAACTCGGTAGCAAAGGCAAAATTGGGATTCACACGAATAAACATCCGCGGGAAAACAGAAATATCAACACGCCGATGGGTCCACCAGAAAGCATCACGAACCTGCTTATTACTGCGCTCTTCAAAAACGTTGACCACGTCACCACGGCCACCACCCACATCAACAGCAGAGAGGTAATCCCAGCTGTATTTGCGACTCTGAATACGGCTAACCATTTCCACATCCATACTGTCCAGAACAGCACGAACCAGTTTGTTTAAGACACCGCTGCGACCTTTGGCATAAATGCTTTCCAGGCTGGAATTACCTTCTACATCGATACCGACTATCACACGTAATTCGTCAGTTTCCTGAACTTCCAACTCTGCCATATCATCAATTTCCATCAGGGTATCGATATAGGCTTCCATAAATGAGCGGCTAAATTCACGATCCTTAACAACCCATTCAAGCTTACCCGTTTCCTGAAAACCCTGTGCCCACATTGTAGACACAAAGACAAGCGTTATAAGTAAAGTTATGAGGTTTCGTAATTTCACTGGTCCCTCCTTCTTATCAATTCAAACATATTTATTTTCTACGACTTTCTTTTAGTAGTTATAGATAAAAATCTTCCTGTACGATGTGGCGCTCTTGTTCTGGTCATCCACGTTGAATTTAATCTCTTGAGATTCAAGATTATCAAAAGGCTCTTCCAGTTCAACCTCCCAACGATAGATTTTTCTACTTCCCAAAACCTGGGCTTCGCCAAGCTGGCGATTTGATCCGATGCCACCCTTTTTCCGGAAGCGACGAATGCTATTATTCTTTCCGTAAGTGGTGATTTCGAAGGTCAGATAATTCCCATCACGACCCACTGGATTGATTGAAACCTTGGGAGCAGGTGGTTTGACAACCTTGATTGAATGGGTCATCCCTTTCACGTCCCGTCCATCGACAAGCACCTGAAAAGTTATCGTCCCCTCCTCGGTCAAGTCAGGCAACTGTGCAATGGTGCCGGGCATAATGCCTCCCCGTACCGCAGTACCGCCAACACGGATAGAGGTTTCGGACGAGGGAATATCTCTCAAAGCTCCCTCAAATATGATAGGGTCACCCACATATGCTTCTGTTATGGAGGGTTGTTTCTGCCAGAGCGGGGGTCTCACCTGGAGCAGAAACTCTATATCTGAGGTTTCTTCGTCAGACAGTCTGGTTCCCCTTAGAATAATTTTGCCATCCTTGCGACCTCGACCCGTAACTACTGTTACTGGTGTGCCCGCCTCCAGATTACCGATCAGATTACCCCCTTTTATGGCAGTCAATTCCAGATCGTCTTCATCCACAATTCCGCCAATAATCACACGAACTTCCCAGGGCAAGCCCTCTACAATGCTAACTTTGGGACGGTCAACTGTAATGTTAAAGGGTGCTTGAATTGCACCTCCAGCAGGATCCAGCGTATTCTGGAATTGTTTTTCCAGGGAAATTTTGCCCACATCAGTCATGGCATCCATGATTTTGTGAACAATGATTTTATCAGAGTAGGATTTCTCCAGCTCCAGCTGAACGAGATCCTCATCAGGCATGACGCTGATATCCGCTGACATGCGATAAAGAATTTCGGCTTTTAGATCAAAGTCAGATTTGGGTATTACCGCCATAAAGGTCTTATTGTCCGGATCTTCATTTTTCGGATTGAGGTTGTAGGATAATTCCTTGAGTCCCAATTCTTCCGGTGCATCAATGGGATTGAGATGAATCGTTCCTTCAAAGGAATCTTTGGAAAAGGCCCCATCAAGCTGGACTTTTAAATTGATGGTATCTTTGCCATGCAGATCCGTGGCATTACGAATCGTAACCAGATTTTGGATTTTATCCTTGGATACTTCCAGTAGGATTTTCTTCTGGTTGTCTTTGAAATGTTTTACTTCACCTTCGATGGCGAAGAAACTGACAATCGTGGCGATATAAATGATGAAATAGACTTCGACACGAGCTTGAAACTTTTTCTTGCGAGCCATACGGCTACTCCTGTCGTTTTATTTCGCACCCATATTAGCGCTTAACAATCGTTGAATCTCATTTCTGACTCGAATATTGATCTGTTCATCAGCCAATTCTTTCAGGTGCTGGTTCAAATTCTCACTTTGCTCAGCATTTTTGGTCAGCTTGTCAATCAGGACACTGGCTTGTTTTGTAAATTTATTGATTTCAAGAGCAACCTCGGGGACATCTGTGGACTTCACGCTAAAATCTTTAGCTGGGGCAGGGCTACCGTCTACAGCTTCACCACCACCTTCCAATTCAGCTGCCTCCTCTTCAAGGGTCATGAGAAAAGTTTCTTTCCCGGCCTGATAAATTGTCAAAGCATACAGAAGTAAGAGGCTGAATTCTACAGCCAGAGCACCAATGGTAACAAACTCAATAAACCCAAAGCCTTCTTCGGCCACAGAGAGGACGGTTCTCAATCCAGTTACTAAAATGAGAAATGCAGCTCCTGAATACACCAGCGCCTGTCGACTGGGGTATTGCTCCATGATTGTCTTTTTTCTGGTATATCCCTGTTCTTTTGCCATAGCTTTTTCTTCCGTTTTATTCAGTTATAAATGACGACACTATCAGTAAATTTTATGCAATCAACACAAATTATTACCGGTTTTGAATTAAGTCTTTAAATGTTGCCTGTCAGCCTGGCTTTGTCAAGGAGGATTCTAGTCATCTTTCAAAATCAGAATCTATTTTTGAAGTTCAATCTCCAGATACCTCGACTCGTAGGAGTCCTGTGGTTTAAAGTCATATTCAAATCGGGTTTCACCATTCTCCAGCGTGACCTTTCGATCCGGTGTTTGAGTAAAATTAACAGTCTGATCATCATAAACTACATTCAGCACCCAGCCTGGAAGCGCGTGATTCATGGTGAACCCATATAAGAACTTCTGTTCCAATATGCCTTCCATGGACTTATAGGTGAATCCAAAGGCCAGTTCACGGTTGGATATCTGGAAAATCAACCACTCCCCTTTATCATCTCTCACAATGCCAGAAAGGGGTGAATTACCATCACCGGTCTGGACCCAGGGGTTGTCAGCATTGAAGGGCAGTAAACACTCAAAACGCAAGGGCCACTCCAGGCCATCCTTCAATTGTCCTTTAATTTCAACCTCAAAATTTTTATAGGTCTGGTCAGGGTGAATAGTCATGCTGAAACTGGCAAATGGTGTGGTTTGTAAAGACCACTCCTTAAAAGCAAAAACAAAGGGTATAGATATCCAGACTTCTTCGGGTTTGCCCAATCTGGTGGCCGGTTCAAAAGGTGTGCGTTTGATGGCATTGGTCACGATTTGATCCAAGACAGGATTCAGCGGTTCGACAACTCGGGTCTCTTCGACCTGTCCCTCAACAGAAATGAGCGCCCTGACAATCACCGTGCCTTCAATACCCGCTTCGCGGATATCTGTGGGATAATGGATGCGCGCGCTAAGTGCTTCGTAGCCCCCGACGGGAGCAGGTTTAACGAGTTCTATCGGATCCTTTTCGCCAAAAATCCAGGCACATTGCTGGAGCAGGATCAGCAAACCAATCGACTGAATCATCGCCATTGCGACTCGATACTTTTGTGCTCGCATAAAACACCTCCCGATGCCCGGTTAAGGTCGTGGCTATACTGCAGTATCCGCCCGGTATGCACACCGGCATGACACCAAATCAGATAGACAGTATTTATCCCCGATTTTTACGGGGAACTACTGCAAATGCAAATAAAATCAAATATAAGGACTTGGTTGTTGATAACAATGATTTAGGGCACAACTCAACATCTCTACGAGAGATGTTTTGTAATTGCTGGCGTGAGAATATTAGTTAGAAATCAAGAGGGGTAGCAGGCTTTTGCCAGCCACTTTATTCAAGGGCTCCACACCGAGAATATCACCTATTGTAGGTGCTATATCTACTGTAGCCACGGAATCCATAAGACTAACCTGCCGCATATGCACCGAGCTAAAAACCAAAGGAACATGACTGTCATATTCGTAAGGCGTACTGTGGGAAGTCCCGTAGGGATTACGGAATAACCATCCTTCTTCAATCAAGGTATATACATCAGGGCTCAATTGGGGATGCATGAAATTTCTTAGACGATAAGAGCGATAATCATCAGAAGTGGCGGCTAATAATTCTGTCTTGGTATAGAGACGGTAAACGCCCTCGATAGATTCCATATAGGTCTGAAGCATAGAATCTACCACGGCCTGTTGGACTCCCAATGTATCCATCATCGCAAAATCATAATAGTAGCTAGAGCCTTTGCGGTGGATGAAATCATGATTCCCGTAGAGCGAATCAAGTTCGGCGTAGGCTTTGGCCCGAGTAGCAAGATAGAGCTCTTCATCTACACGACCACCTGGGTTATTCTGGACATGGGTCCAATGTTCAGGCAGGGGCAAACCACCATGATCAGCAGTGAGGACGAACACCACGTGCTCCAGCCCTACTTCCTGATCCAGGAAATCAATAAATGTCATGATATAATCATCAACCCTGGTGAGGTGGTCCATGACTTCATGGGAAAATGGGCCATAATAGTGGGCCAGTAAATCCATGGTGGATAAACCGATATTCAGGATGTCTGGGGTCCCATCCTGACCCAAATCAGTTTCTCGAACGATAGTGGCTGCCAGTTCCAGGGTCATGCGATCCATCCAGGGACGACTGGCGATTTCATTTCTGACCTTGGCATCATCCCACTCCGCTTCAAAACCAATCGGGAAAACCGGGCTATAATTGGTTTTCTCAAAGCGATCGCTTTCACCATAAAAGGAATCACCATGGGTATACTCAGCTAGGAGTTGGGGGTCAAGATCTGTGGTCCAGACTGAATCCCGATAACCCAGGATATTGAGATTCTCGTTAAAGTCTATGAGCCATTCTGGAATGACATCCGTGTAATAGTCAGTGGTGGTAAATGATCCTCTCCAATTATACCAGAGAGCCAGATCAGGATTTTTGCCAGACATCATAATGGAAGCTCGGTCTTTGCAGGATACGCCATAAACTTTTGACTTAGGCGAGACAGCCTTGAGCCAATCTCCATAACTTGTGCCATTGACCTTATTATAGGACATATGGTTCGCTGGAATATCCAGTTCATTGACTTCTGGATCTTCTACGCAATACACATCTTTTTTATTGACCCGATCATACCAATTATTACCAATTATACCTGCTGGGCCAGGATGTAACCCGGACCCTAAAACAAAGTGTCCAGGACCAGTGGAACAATAACCATGTTCATGGTGGGCATTGTCGAAACTGGTGCCATGATCATCCAGCCATTTAAAGCCCCCCGTGAAAACGGGTCGGTAATGATCATAGGCAAAATAGGCGAGGTGGTCGACTGATATGACGACAACCAGGCGGGGTTTTTGCTCGGGTTTGCAGGCAACCAGGAGAAGTATAAGGAGAAGTAGAAATGCTTTTTTAATGGTGCCCATATGGATCCTTATCAGTGTCTCGCTGAGCCTGTCGAAGTGGACACGCCGGAGCTATCAGTTTTAGTGGAATAGTTTTTGGATAATTCGGGTAACGCGTCAATCCTACCTTCAATAAGGGCTGTTTTCTTATCTCTTCTCCAGGCTTTGATCTGTTTTTCAAAAGCAATTGCATCATTTACTTCTGAAAAGTCAGCAGAAAAAACTAACTCGACAGGTCGTTTATTAAAAGTATAGGACTTAGGGTCCTGACCTGACTGATGCTCAAATATTTTTTCATCCAATCTGCTTGTGATGCCAGTATAGTAGCTTTGATTTGCACATTTCAAAATATAGACGCAATAGGTTTTCACTTTTGAATTGTCTCTTGGGTTGAGGTGTCTATCCTTCGACAAGCTCAGGATGACACAAATCAATTATTGGTTCAACCATTTCCCGTGACCAACCCTTCGACAGGCTAAGGGGGACATATTCTTTACAGCGCCTTCATGGTTTCAAGATGCTCTCTTAGCTTATCGAGGGACTGGGCATAATGATCCAGCTTGTCCCGCTCTTTAGTAACCACGGCTTCCGGGGCACGATCCACAAAGTTTTTATTAGCCAGCTTGCCCTGAACCGACTTTAACAGACCTTCTGTTGTGGCAATTTCCTTCTCGAGACGCTCAATTTCTTTGTCTAAATCAATGAGTCCCTCCAGGGGGATAAACAATTCCATTTTTTCCACCATGGCAGAGGCCGCGAAACCCGGCTTCTCCACATCAAGACCCAGAGTGATCTCATCACAGCGGATGAGCTTGGCAATGGTCTCCCTCGTTTTGGTCAAAATATCCAACTGAGCCTGGCTGTGTACACGACCCACCAGCTTGATACCCTGTGATGGCGGAACATTCATCTCGGAGCGAATGGTACGCACTGCGGTGATCACCTTTTTCAAAAAATCGGTTTCTTTGGCTTCTGACGGGGCATGAAATGCATCCGTGACAGTTGGCCAATCGGCAACAATCAGATCAGGTTCGTCAGCCAGCTTGACCTGCTGCCAGATTTCTTCGCTCATAAAGGGTGCGTAGGGATGGAGCATTTTCATGATATCCCGAAGTACATAAATGGCAACGGACATGGCGGTCTGTTTCTGGGTTTCTGTCCCTTCATACAAACGTAGCTTGATCATCTCGATGTACCAGTCACAGAAATCATTCCAGATAAAGTCCCACAGTGAACGGGCTGTTTCATCAAAAGAGAAGCTTTCCAGCTGTTTGGTAACCCGTAATATGGTTCCATTCAGACGATGCAAAATCCAGCGATCAGGCAGTTCCAGATCCTGCCATTTCTCAGGGTTGAGATGATCGGCAGTAAGCTCAAAATCCTTGTTCATGAGCACAAAGCGACTGGCATTCCAGACCTTGTTCATAAAGTTGCGAGCCACATCCAGGCGTTCCTCGGCAAAGAGGATATCCTGCCCTTTGGGGGCGATGAGCATGACACCAAAGCGCAGGGCATCGGCTCCATATTTTTCAATCAAATCCAATGGGTCGGGTGAATTCCCCAGGGACTTGGACATTTTGCGGCCATCACTGTCCCGTATGATGCTAGTGAAATAAACATTCTCAAAAGGAATATCACCCTTGAACTGAGCACCTGCCATGATCATGCGAGCTACCCAGAAAAAAATGATATCAGGGCCGGTAACCAGATCATTGGTAGGATAATAATAGTCGAGATCCTGGCTGTCTTCTGGCCATTGATGGACTGCAAAAGGCCATAACCAGGAAGAGGACCAGGTGTCCAACACATCTTCATCCTGTTTGAGATTGTCTGATCCACATTTGCTACAATTGATAGGACTTTCAACTTGAACCGTCAGCTCATTACAGTCCTGACAAGTATACACAGGAATACGGTGACCCCACCAGAGTTGACGACTGATGCACCAGTCTTTGATGTTGGTCATCCAGTGTTCATAGGTCTTGGTCCAGTGAGCAGGATGAAACTTGATTTTATCATCCCGAACCGCTTGCAAGGCAGGTTTGACCAGCTCAGTCATATTCATAAACCACTGTTCTGACGCGTAGGGCTCGATGGGCACATTGCCACGTTCGGAGTAACCTACCTTGTGAACATGTTCTTCGATCTTTTCCATGAGGTCCAGCTCTTTAAGCTGTTCGATCACTACTTCACGTGCTTCAAAACGATCCAGACCGATAAACTTGCCCGGCACGTTGCTATTCAGGCTGGCATCTTCATTAAAAATATTGATGAATTCCAAGTTGTGCCGCTTGCCCATCTCCCAGTCATTAGGATCATGGGATGGTGTCACTTTGACACAGCCCGTTCCAAATTCCTTGTCGACGTATTCATCAGCGAAAATGGGAATTTCACGTCCAACCAGGGGCAGCACGACATGCTTGCCAATAAGATGTTGATAGCGTTCGTCATCGGGATGAACAGCCACGCCAGTGTCACCCAGCATCGTTTCAGGGCGGGTGGTAGCTACAACGAGAAATTCATGTGAATCTTTGATGGGATAGCGCATATGCCAGAGATGGCTGTTGCGTTCCTGGTAGATGACTTCTTCATCTGAAATGGCTGATTTGGTTTTGGGGCACCAGTTGACCAGGCGTTTTCCACGATAAATATAACCAGCGTTATAGAGTTCAACAAAGGAGTGGAGGACAGCCTTGTAATAGTCATCGTCCATGGTGAAGCGTTCTCGCTCCCAATCACAGGAGGCGCCCAGCTTTTTGAGCTGTTCAATGATGATTCCACCGTATTTCTCTTTCCATTCCCAGGCATGTTCCAGGAAGGCGTCTCGACCAATCTCATGTTTGGTGATGCCTTTTTCGCGAAGCATGTTCACAACTTTGGTTTCTGTGGCAATGGAAGCATGATCAGTACCAGGAATCCAACAGGCTTCACGACCCTGCATGCGTCGCCAGCGAATGAGAATATCCTGCATGGTATTATTGAGAACATGTCCCAGGGTCAGAATTCCTGTCACATTGGGTGGCGGGATGACTATGGTATAGGGTTCTTTGGTATCATCGGGCTGGGAATGAAAGTAGTTTTGCTCCAACCAATGCTGGTACCATTTGTCCTCAATGAGTGAGGCGTCGTAACGTTTACTGAGTTCTTGTGTCATGCTATGTATCAACCTTTTTAATAACCACAGAGAGCGCAGAGGCCGCAGAGATGTTTTTTACCCTGCAACTGAATTCCATCTGCAAATCTCTAAATTTTCAAGCTATGAATTTAGACGCGGTGTTGGGGTGGTGTAAGGGGAAACTGATAAGGTGTAATGAGTTATTGCGTTTTATGAGTTTGTGGGGCTGCTGTAGAGTGGGCACATTGGTATACAGATATAGGTTGGGGTGTGCCCTCCTGTGCCAGCGCCAAAGCTATTAGACACGAATGGCACAAATCTGACGAATGAACACGAAGTGGATTTGAAAATTGAAGCGGGATGGCCTGCCACCCGAAGCCTTGGCACGGAGTGGTTAATAGCGGATAGCAAGACGAATGGATTGATCGTTCTGCCAAGTCACTACCGTATCTGAATCAAATTCTACCCAGGCATCACCATAGGTCCACCTGTTGGGTTCAATAATATCCGGAGCGCCCTGGATGGCAGCCACCTCATCCTTTTTGGAGCCTGTGCTGAAATAACGATCGGAATAGAAGCGATTGGGATCCAGAATCATTCCAACCTTCAGTGGATTTAATTCTGAAGATATCCAGGAAACCACTTTGTCACCATCGAACTGAACTGTGGAGAAACCATAGCGCCACTCCAGCCCTTTGATCTGCAGGGGCGGACCTTGAACCTCAGAAACCCAGTCTTTGTCAGAGCCCAGTGTAAAAAAAGTATCTAAAATGACCACTTCAGCTACAGGCTCTTCTTTTTTTACAGCGGCTTTTGTCCGGGTTGCCTCAGCCTCGCGCTGTTGCATGGCTTTAACTCTGGCAGCACTCTGGAGAGTTGGTCTTTCGGCATACTCTTTAAAACGATCCACTGGTGAGTTGAAGAGTGAAGAACCCAGCATAAAAAAGAAGCCTATCAGGATAATCAGGATAGTGGCTACAAAAAGAGAGGTTGAGCCAGGCAAATAATCACTAAAGGACATGGATTCTTCAAAGACATCAGGTTCCGGCTTGGACCGTGGTGGTGGTTTGGGCCGTTCCTTTTTTGGGGGCGGCTTGGGGGGTTCTTTTCGCGGTGGTGGTTCCGGTTCTGGCTGTGGTCTAGGGCGTGGTCTGGCTTGTTGCTGTTGGGTTNTNTNNGNGGTGGTGGTTCCGGTTCTGGCTGTGGTCTAGGGCGTGGTCTGGCTTGTTGCTGTTGGTATCTGGGGGGTGGCCTGGGGGGCTCAAAGCCCATACCGGCACCCGCATTATCATCCTTGACGTGTCGGAAATGACCATATTTCTCAACATAGTTGAGGGCCACCGTTTTGGCTTCATTGATGATTTTGATCTGGGCTTCTGCTTTGGCACCAACTCGTTCATCGTTTTGAAAGCGGTCGGGGTGCCAGATTTTGGCCAGATCACGATAGGCTAGCTTGACATCATTAGCGTCAGCAGTTTTTTCAAGACCGAGATGTTTGAGTGCTTCGGCTATTTTCATGCCTTTACTGGCCATGGATGACTTTTACCCTTTCCAAACACAAGATTATTTTTTTTACAGCATCTAAGGTATTCAGGTAAGACTCAATAATCTAGAGCATATCTCTCATATTTTGGGACTTCCGCTTTGACTTTCAGTCGCCTTCAAGAAGCCTGAAGAACTGAGCTCTTGATTAAATAGACAGAAGGTCTAGATTCGCGTATGATATAAACCAGGGACGGGGGTTCTTGTGCAAAACACAGCATTTACAGGCCATAACAAAATACACTCGGCGCTTGTGGAGCTGAGGCGAGCTATTTATGCGGTCATGATAAAATTCCGCGATAAAAACGGACTAAGGATAGACTGTTGAATAACAGAAACTTACGCAAACAATAAAAAAAATTATACGGGCGTTTGGGCGTTTGGTTCGTCTTATACGAGACCGTATAAACACTGTTAGAAACACCCCAAGGATAGTTTGTGATTGTTAAATGTTATCTTGTGATATGTACCGCAATATGGTACATTATGGGCGAAATATGAAAGGAGCTTATAATGATTGAAGTCTCAGTAAACCAGTTTAGGGCAAATATAAAAGCCTTTGTGGATCAAGCGCTTTCTGAGCACTCTAGCATTCGTGTTAAAAGACGTGCCGGTAAAGATTTTGTTGTACAAAGTGCTGAGGATTGGGAGAGGGAGCAAGAAACCCTATTTGTGCTTCAGAACTCATCTCTTTCGGCACAAATTATCGAATCCATTGAAACTCATACTACGGGATCAGGATATTCCCCAACTTCTGAGGAATTAGATGAGATCAATAGTATTTGAAGGTAAAAGCTGGTCAAAATATGAAGAACTTCGAAAGAAGGACAAAAAACTACACACGAATCTGTGTAAGATTATCCAAGAAATGCAAAGAGGCGATCCATCACACGGATTAGGCAAGCCTGAACAACTCAGACACAACCTTAAAGGGTTTTGGTCACGGAGATTGTCTAAAGGGGATAGAGTAATTTATAAATATGATGACAAATCCATTTACATCTTTGCCATTGGTGGACATTACGATTCACATTGATAAACATTCTGAGTAATAGTAATTATTGCTATATTCAGGGGTTTCTAACAAAGG
>JGI26245J51145_1001458_pt1 | contig 11205 bp, 6 predicted proteins | sample SaaInlV_200m_DNA_3_FD_51145 | JGI IMG/M metagenome (IMG submission 51145)
TGCTGTTGTTAAATGCCCGTCTTTAACAATCAGATACCATTTTCTGCTTTTCCGTTCAAACCAGAGAACAAATGGATTCTGGTAACTGTTTTCTTTTGACCTTTCCCACCCGGAAAGTATTATTTTCGCAGTGCCCATTCCATTTTCAATATACAGATCTGCAGATTTATACAGGTGCCAGTTTATATGTTTGTATGGGTTTGACAGGTTGGCCGGCAGAACACGGTTTTGTTCCAGAATTTTAATAATATCTTCTTTGTGCTTTTCAACTAACTTTTTGAACTCTGCTGCCGCAACCCTGTCGATAGTTTCTACGATAGTTTCTACGATAGTGTCATTAGATACATTCACGGGCGTCTGTTTACCCTGCCCACAGCCTAATGAGCTGATTACTAGCAGGAGAACTGAAATACTCCATGTTATTTTGTTCTTCATATTGTTCATATATAATTTAGGAATTTAAGGATTAAGGCATTTAGGAATTAATTTTTTTATCTGTGTCCTATTAGTTTCTTTACGGCCACTTCTTTTCTTGTGTGGGTTCGTCCAGATCTATAAATTGCTCCTCTGTCTCCGCAGGTTCAGGTTTATCTGGTTCAATTGCATCTGGCTTTGGGCTTCGCATCTCATTCGCATTAAACTGCATCTCAAAGAGTTTTTTATACAATCCGTCTTTAGACAGAAGTTCCTTATGATGTCCGGTCTCTACGATCTTTCCATTATCTAAAACAACGATTAGGTCTGCGTGCAGGATTGTTGATAGCCTGTGGGCTATTACGAACGTAGTACGGTCTTTAACCAGCCGATAGATGGCATTTTGAATGAGTTGTTCGGTCTCGGTGTCCACGGAAGAGGTAGCTTCGTCCAGGATCAGTATTCTAGGATTTGCAAGGATAGCACGTGCAATAGCGATCCGCTGTTTCTGGCCACCTGAAAGTTTTACTCCCCGTTCGCCGATAAGGGAGTCATACCCTTTTGACAGTTCAATAATAAATTCGTGTGCATTCGCTGCCTTTGCTGCCGCCTCTATCTCTTCGTCTGANGCGTCAGATCGGGCGTAAGCTATGTTAACCTTGACCGTATCGTTAAAAAGAAATGTTTCCTGTAGTACCATGGCTGTCTGTTTTCTGAGTGAATGGAGTTTGACATCCTTTATGTTGTGACCATCGATAATAATATCTCCTTTGCTAGGATCGTAAAACCGGGGTATCAGGTTCGTGAGTGTTGTCTTGCCGCCTCCGCTGGGACCCACAAAGGCTATCATCTGTCCCGGCAGTGCTTTTATATTGATATCACTTAAGACTTCCGGATCCTTGTTGTACATAAAGTGTACATTCTTGAATTCCACTGTACCTCGTACTTTTGGTAAATCGACAGCATTGGGTGCGTCCTTTAATTCAGCGGGTGTATCCAGAACTTCAAAAACACGTTCTGTAGATGCAAGAGCTCGTTGTATCTGATTGTAAAATCTGGTTACACCTGTGATTGGGCCGTACATTCTCTGCAGGTATGGAAAGAATATGACAAAAGTACCGGCGGAGAGCTGACCCTGAAGAACCTTATAACCACCAAAGCATATCACTACTACAGCTCCCACTTCGGTAATCAGGTCTACTGCAGGCCGCAATGTATGAACCAGTCTTAATATCTGGACATGTAGAAAGTAATTTTCATAATTTTTTTGTTTGAAGCGTTCTAACTCCTCAGGCTCTTTTGCAAAGCTGGCAATGACACGGATACCAGAAATATTGTCCTGAATCAATGCGTTAAGATCACCTGTCTTTTGCCTGAGCGAACGGAATATCTTGCGTATCCTTTTCCCGAAATTATAGGTACAGAGAGAGATAAAAGGACAGACAAACAGTACAATAGACGTAAGCTGCCAATCTAGTTTCATACAGAAATAGATTATCCATGCGAACTTAAACATGTCTGTTATAAAGGTGATTACCGGGCCGGCAATCGCCTGTTCCAGCGAATTGACATCGTTCATAAGACGGCTCATAATATCGCCGGTTTTATTATTTTCGAAATAGTTTAAGGGAAATCTCTGAATGTGGCCGTAGAGCTGATTCCGCAAATCATAGACAAGCCTTTGACCCAACTCCGTCGTAATATAGCCATGGGCCATGGTAATTCCGCTGCCGAAGGTGTGCATAACCAGAAAACTAGCACCGAGAAATATAAGCATAAAGANGGTNGAGTTGTTTTCCTCAAACCAGCGTCCATGCACATAGTCAGACGCTGTNAAGAGCGGTTTTGACAGGGGGATAGGACTTATATTCTNGTCTGTCAGACTGTCACGGTTATAATCATCGGTTTGCTGGTTAGTCTCGGTGGGGTCTATTAATCGATCAGCTATTCTGATCTCATCTACAACAATTCCAAGGATTTGTATTGGAAGGACCGCAATGCATGCGCTGATTGCCGAAAGAACCAGGATTATCAATGTTCTGCGCCANTAGGGGATCAAATAACATANTAACCTGAAATACGTGTCTCTATTGGATGTACTCTTTTGNCTGCTATTCATGTTTCCATAATACTAAATTCGNGCTGAATGAACAATGTCAATTAGGAGATTTATCTTTATAAATTTGATTCAAAGAGTAGAATTGATTCTGCTTTTTACATACAACAGCTCAAATCATTTCTTTCAAGGAGATATATAATGACACAGGATAGAGTAAAGGTCGCCGTAACCGGAGCGGCAGGACAGATTGGTTATGCATTGCTGTTCAGGATTGCATCAGGTCAGATGTTTGGGCCGGAATGTGAGGTTGAACTTCAACTTTTAGAGCTTGAGCCTGCACTGCCGGCACTTCAGGGCGTTGCGATGGAACTTGATGATTGCGCTTTTCCTTTACTCAAAAAAATTACATGTACCAGTGATATGGATGTAGCTTTTAATGATGTTAACTGGGCCATTTTAGTTGGTTCTGTACCAAGAAAAGCAGGAATGGAAAGATCTGATCTGCTGATGATTAATGGCGGGATCTTTACCGGCCAGGGTAAGTCTATAAACGACAATGCTGCGAAGGATGTTCGTGTTTTTGTTGTCGGTAATCCCTGCAATACTAACTGTCTTATTGCTATGAATGCCGCCAAAGATATTCCAAATGAGAGGTTTTTTGCCATGACGGCTCTTGATGAAAAGAGAGCGATTACTCAACTGGCACAAAAGGCGGGTGTAGATACGACTGAAGTGAAGAACCTTACTATATGGGGAAATCATTCTGCTACTCAATATCCTGATTTTTATAATGCAAAGATCGGCGGAGAACCTGCCAATGAAGTCATTGCTGATGAGGCTTGGCTGAGGGAAGATTTTATTAAGACGGTACAGCAGCGTGGGGCTGCTATTATAAAGGCCAGGGGATTGTCATCAGCAGCATCAGCAGCCAATGCATGTGTATCAGGTGTTAACAGGCTGACTCGTGACACGTCGGAAGGAGAGACATTCTCTATGTGCCTCTTATCGAAGGGTGAATACGGGGTGGATAANGACCTGATCTTCTCTTTNCCATGCCATGTAAAAAATGGTGAAGTTAAAGTTGTTGANGGTATTGAGCACGGAGAGTTTGGTAAGGNGAAATTCTCAGCAACATTGAAGGAGCTTCAGGCAGAGAGGGACACTGTCAAAGAGATGGGCTTGATTTGAGATAANNCACCGCAAAGAACGCTCCCCGGACAGAAAGCGCCGAGGACAGGAAGGAAAAGAAAACAGAGAATTTTAGCCACTTTTAATTTTTCAATCTGTTAAAAACAACATGTTTTGCCAGAACGGTCTGAGATATACCCCTGGCGAGCATAAGAATGGTCAAAGCCAGCCATAGGGCGTGATTTCCCATTGTGCCGTGGAGAAGGTAATACGTCGGCAGGAAAAAAAGGAATGTGGATAGAAGCATAGTGTTTCTCATCGCCTTTGACGCGGTAATGCCAATATAAATACCATCCCAGATAAATGGTACGGCATGAATGATAGGTGCAATAATCAACCATCCCATAAAAGGCATTGCTGCATTAATTACCTCCTGGTTATCTGTTAATATCTGAAGTATCTCCCTGCCAAAGAAGTAAAAAAGTAAAACCAGCGTAATGCTTATTCCGAAACCCCACTGGAAAGATACTTTTATAGCTTTTCTAAAATTCCATGCATCTCCAGCACCAAAATATTTCCCGACGACAGATTCAGCNGCAAACGAGAATCCGTCAATTCCGTATGCACTTATCATAATAAATTCCAGGAGAATAAAATTTGCGGAACATAATATTACTCCCTCCTTACCGGACTGAACCCTGAAGAATGAGAAAGCAAACATAAGGCAAAGAGTTCTTATAAAGATATCTGAATTTGCCATGAGAAACTTCTTCATCTTGCCAATATGAAATAAATCCAATTTATTCCAGAATGGGAGCATGTGCCTGTAGTTTTTGTAAAAGAACACCATCGCCAGTATTAAACCGCAATATTGCGCAATCAACGTACCTAGTGCCACACCGTCAGACGTCATTCCCGCGACCCTTACAAACCAGTAGCTGAGACCTATGTTGATCAGGTTAACAGCTATTGTAATGATCATAGGAATTCTGGCGTTCTGCATGCCGAAAAACCAACCGGTGAACACAAACAGGGATATTGTGGCCGGTGCTGCAAGTATCCTAATATTGAAATATCCTTCTACGTATGCGTCGACTTCCGGGGTNGTTCCGATTAAGTGCANACTTAATTTCAGAAGGAGGGGTTTTAAAGCTATCAGCAGCACGGCACCTGTCACTGCAATTAAAAGTGCTCTGCCCAGTATCAGCAAACACTCTCTATTGTCCTTTCTGCCGAATTCCTGCGCGGTAAAACCGGTGGTGCCCATCCTTAAAAATCCAAAACCCCAATATACAAAATTAAATATCATTACTCCAAAACCTATGGTAAGGATATACTCGGCTGAATCAAGGTGGCCCATCAGTGCCACATCTACAAGGCTCAGAAGCGGAACAGATAGATTGCTGATTATGTTTGGAATTGCAAGTTTAAGGATTTCTCTATTCATGGCTAGCCAATAGTTTAACAGAAAAAAGTGCAAGATTGACAAGGAAAGAGTAAAACGAGTTATATGTTNCGAGGTAGATTGTAGNGGAACGCCTTCAGGCTTCCATTTATCAGGGTATAGGAATTACGTGTTACGATATGAGGTATTCTAAATTCAGTAANTTGAGGTGTTACAGTCCCAGACCTTCACAATATTTTGCAAAAGCGACTTCACGACAGTCAGGTGCAANATTAACTATCTCAGGTGCAAGGTCGGTATTGACAAGCCTGTTATTGCCACTGTCTAACAGTCCATTAAGTTCCGTGACAGAAGCTGCCAATTGTTTTCTGATTGAAGCGATATCATCGAAGCCGTTCAGACCACCCAGATTGGATAGAATGGCATGAGGTGTTAGATTCTTGTCTACAGGTAGATCTGTATTCAAGAAGGCAAGAGAACCGGTGTCGGTAATTACAGCTCCTTCACTCTTTAAAGGATCTGCCAATGGTAATTGCGCATCAGGTTCAACTCCGTTTTTGAAGTTACTTATGGTAATTACATTGGTAGAGTCTTTAGGTTTATTTTCCAGATGTGCTCCTACCAGTAGTATACAGTCAGCACCGGAATTACCCCAAGCCTTTGCACCCATCTTGCTCAAAAGCGAGACATTTGCACTGTTCTTTAATTTGGCATATGGGTATTTGTTTGGCTCTGATTTTTCTCCAGCAACATAGTAGAGAGTACCATTCTTTTCGTCACAGAGGGCTTTTGCGGTAAAGAGTGTCTCGACAGTTAATTTAGGTGAAACTATGACTGCCACTTTACCGGCTGTATCCAGAATTCCTTTAGCACTACTCAACTGTTCCGACAGTTCACTATCAGTAAGTACGATAGCCTTATTCTGAAGGTGGTTCGTGAACCTTCCTTCTCTACAGATCATAGCGCCGTTAACAGGGTCGTTGTCAACACTCTGTATTTTAGTTATCAAACCCTCTTTTGTATGTACCTTTATGGCGCATCCTCTCGGACACGATGGACAGGTGCTGATTTTCATATCGGTTACCCATGGGCCATACTCCTTGCCTGTATTTTCGGAAGTAGCTCCGGTAGGGCATACATCAATACACATTCCACAGGCATCACAGTCAGTGTTCTGTAGCGGGTCTTCGAAATTTGGTGCAACTTTGGTAACAAATCCTCTATTAACAAAAGAGAGGGCAGAAATCTCTCTGGCTTCTCTACAGATTCTAACGCAACTGGCACATGTAATACATTTGTCAGCTTCGATACTGACTAAAGGATGCCTGGTATCAACGTCATACTTTCTTCTGTCACCAGTATACTTAACATCTCCTATTCCATATTCGGTAGAGTAGTTCCTTAGATCACAATCAAACTTTGCTGTGCAACCGCATTCTATGCAGCGCGAAGCCTCCGCCATTGCCTGTGCCTCGTCAATCCCTACGTTTATGGCATCATATCCACCAGCTGCCATGCGGACGTCAGACGGATGTGTAGATTCCAGTGCTCTCTTCTTATGGGCATACCTTGGAGAGTAGTCAGCCATATCGAGGTCTTTTAACCTGCCTGCTGTGATTTGATACTCTTTCTTGAGCTCAACTTTGGTCCCGGCGAAGTATAGATTGATGGCTTTGGCCGCCTGTTTTCCTTCGGATACGGCACGAATTACAGTATCAGGACCGAAAGCACAGTCTCCGGCAGTAAACACACCTTCAACAGTGGTAACCATGGATTTTTCGTCATATTTGAAGGTACTCCATCTAGTACATTCCGGTATCTCTTTTTCACCTTCAATACAGGAAACATCAGGGTCCTGTCCAATGGCGGCGATGATCAGATCAAATTCAAGATCCTCCTCACTGCCTTCAATNGGTTTAGGTCTTCGTCTNCCTGATTCATCAGGATCACCAAGTTCCATTGTAATTACCTTNAGNCCNACTGCTTTTCCNTTTTTTTCCAGTACNTCAGCCGGAGCGGTCAGCAGTTTGAAATCNACTCCTTCTTCGATAGTTTCATCNTGTTCATGCTGCAGGGCAGGNATCTCTTCCTGTGANCTTCTGTAAAGTAGTGTTACATCTTCTGCTCCGGCTCGTTTNGCAACTCGGCAACAATCCATCGCAGTATCTCCACCGCCGATAACGGCAACTTTCTTACCTACATTTACCTCTTCACCCAGCACCATCTTGCGTAGGAAATCAATTCCTCCGATTACTCCCGGAATATCTTCGTTTTTCACCATCATCTTCTTGGCTTTGTGAGCACCAATGGCAATAAGCACAGCATCTGCACCGTTTCTTTTGAGTTCGTCAATGGTAAAATCTTTACCCAGTCTCTTGTTATGATGAACCTTCACACCAAGGTCAATAATAGCACTAACCTCTTTATCAAGTTTGTCCCACGGCAGTCTGAATCTTGGAATACCGTACCGTGTCATACCTCCCAGTTCAGGCAGGGCTTCATAGATATCTACAGCATGCCCCTGTTGTCTCAGGAAATAAGCAGCTGACAGTCCGGCAGGTCCTCCACCAACGATAGCTACGCTTTTACCGGTATCAGGCATTGTTTCAGGTAGAAACGGACCATGATCCAGTTCATATTCTGAAGAGAACCTTTTCATGGGGTTAATGGCTACCGGTTCATCAACAAGCCCTCTTCTGCATTGAGCTTCGCAAGGATGAGGACAGATCCTGCCACAGATTACCGGCAGGGGGTTTTGTTCTTTAATTAGTTTAACAGCTGCAGGAAAATTTCCGTTTGATATATGAGCGATGTATCCCTGTACATCAACATTTGAAGGGCAGGTGTCCTCGCATGGTGCAACGCAGTCTCCACTGTGATCAGAAAGAAGCAGGTCAAGGGCCATCTTCCTGGTAGTCTTAATGGCTTCAGTATCAGTTCTTATAACCATACCCGGAGTGACAGTGGTGCTGCAGGCCGGTATCATGTTCCTTGCCTTCTCAACCTCTACAACACATAGAAAGCAACTTGTATATGCCTTTAGCCTGTCATCAAAACAGAAAGTAGGGATATCGATGCCCTGACTCTTTGCTGCCACTCTGATTGTCACGTCAGACGGGACTTCTATCTCTTTACCATTTAATGTTATTGTTACATTCTCACTCATTGTCAATACCTGAAGCTTATATTATTTTATTTAAAATTCTTATTTAACTATAATAGCTTTCGAATTGCATACCTCAAAACACATTCCGCAGTTGATACATTTTGCCTGATCAATGACAAAAGAACCTTTCACTTTCTTCTGTCCTTCTATCGCATTGACCGGACACTGCATTTCACATAAGGAGCAGCCAGAGCAATCGTCAGGAATAATAGTATGAGTTATCAGGCTCTTGCATACTGCAGCAGGACATTTTTTATCTTTAATGTGGGCTTCGTATTCATTGCGGAAATATTTCAGAGTTGTTGCAACCGGGTTTGGCGCAGTCTGTCCCAGACCGCACAGACTGGATTTCTTGATCTGCTCGGTTAGTTCTTCAAGGACAGTAATATCCTCCATTTCACCATGTCCGTCACAAATCTTGGTTAGAAGCTCTCTCATTCTCAGTGTGCCTATTCTACAGAAGGTACACTTTCCGCATGATTCATTTTGGGTAAAGCCGAGGAAATACTTGGCAAGATCAACCATACAGGTTGTTCCATCCATTACTATCATACCGCCTGAACCCATAATAGCTCCAGTGGCGTTTATTGCAGCGTATTCAATAGTAGTATCAAACAGGCTCTCAGGGACACATCCTCCCGATGGTCCGCCAAGCTGTACCGCCTTCAAAGGTAAATCCGATGAAGATCCTCCACCTATGTCTTCCAGAACGTAACGGATCTTTGTTCCCATCGGAACTTCAACCAGTCCACCTTTTTTAATAGCTCCTGCTAACGCGAATACTTTTGTTCCCTTGGAATCTTCTGTTCCATGAGAGGCGTATGCTTTGCCTCCGTTATTAATTATCCATGGCAGGTTAGCCAGGGTTTCTACATTATTGATAATAGTCGGTTTGCCGAACAGTCCTTTAATTGCAGGGAAGGGGGGTTTGAACCTTGGCATTCCCCGATCTCCTTCGATTGAAGCGATAAGTGCCGTCTCTTCTCCACAGACAAAAGCGCCTGCACCTTCCTTGATCTTTATATCAAATGAGAAATCGGATCCCTGTATATTGTCTCCCAGAACTCCACTCTCATGTGCATCCTTTATCGCTTTTCCGAAATTTTTCACAGCGAGTGGATACTCTGCACGGATATATGCGTATCCCTTAGACGCGCCAAATGAATAGGCGGCGATCAGCATGCCTTCTATTACATTGTGAGGGTCGCCTTCAAGGAGTGAACGGTCCATAAATGCACCGGGGTCACCTTCGTCACCGTTACAGATCAGATATTTGACATCTCCCGGAGATTGTTTTGCAAAATTCCATTTTAAATGCGTTGGGAATCCGGCGCCGCCTCTTCCTCTTATACTTGAAGTCTTGACCTCTTCGATAACCTGTTCAGGTGTCATCTCCGTCAGGATTTTCTTAATAGCCTTGTATCCGTCTCTTGCCTGGTATTCTGAAATTGAGGTTGGGTCAAGATATCCGACATTACGAAGGGCTATCCTGGTCTGATGTGCCAGATATCGCCATTTGTCCAGATCCTGGTCATCAGGTGAGAATATCAGCTGTTTTTCAGGAAGGTCTCCCTCTCCTTTATGGAAGTCTATGATTTGCGGAACTGTCTTCTTTGTGACGTTACCGTATATGTGTTTGTTGCCGTTACCATCGTTTACTTCGGCGATTACTTCCTGATGACACATGCCTACACAACCGACAGTTCTGATGTTCATTTCGGGAGCATGCTTCTGGAAGGCCTCGATTACTTCCTTTGAGCCTGCCGCAATTCCACAAGTCCCTTCTCCGACAATTACATTTAGATTACTTACGTCCATAGTTTAACTCTTAATAAATAACTTTTATATTTTCGCCACAATTTCTTCGTTCTTTTTGGCGTGTTTTTTTAATGCTCTCTGTGCGTTAGCACCGGTAAGGTTTCCGGAAACTTCGTCTGCTATGACCAGTACTGGAGCCTGACTGCAACATCCGATGCAGGCAACCTGCTCGATTGTGTAACTTCCGTTCTCAGCGGTATCCTGCTCTTCATCGGTAATATTGAGAATGTGGCGCAGAGAAGTATCGAGTCTGTCAGCTCCTGTAACATGACAGGCAGTTCCATGACATACTCGTATAATATGACGTCCGACCGGTTTCAATCGGAATTGAGAGTAAAAGGTTGCTACACCGTAAACCTGACTACCTGTTATATCGGTGTTCTGGATTATCATATCCATTGCTTCTCTCGGCAGATAACCATATTCCGATTGTACCGCCTGTAACAGTGGAACTGTTGATGATGAATCGCTTCCAATCCTTTTTATCCAGCTCAATACGTCTTCAAACTCAACTTTTGCTTCCAGTGATTGACTCATATTAGTTTGTATGAAAAAAGAATTAAGAACTAGCTTTGAAAATTTTACGAGTCAGCATATTAAGGTAAAAAGCTTAAAAATACAACAATTTTTTTATCATAAAACATATCTTCATGTCAAAAAAGGAATTAGAGAGTAGATAACGCTTCGGCAGGGCTTGCATTGAGCGTTCGGATGTTCTCAGTGTGACGTTCTACCGGGAGAAATTTAAGGATAGTTTGGCCTTGATAGCAACCCTGCTTGAATGATTTATCAGGTAAGTATAGCTCATGTTTTTCTGACTACTATCCCTTTATCAGCCAGAAAATCCTTTACTGCAGCAACTTCGTATTCCTTGAAATGAAAAATTGATGCGGCCAATGCAGCATCTGCCTTGCCTGTTGTGAATACATCGTAGAAGTGATCAAGATTTCCAGCACCGCCGGAAGCGATAACCGGTATCTCCAGATTTTCGGAGATTGTCCGTGTAAGCTCCAGATCAAAGCCATCTTTGGTCCCATCACAGTCCATACTGGTAAGGAGTATCTCTCCCGCACCTCTTGATTCTACTTCTTTGGCCCATTGAATGGCGTCTTTTCCGGTAGGGATGCGTCCTCCATTTATAAATACTCCCCATCCGTCTCCATCTCTTTTGGCATCAATGGCGACTACAATGCATTGGCTGCCAAAGCGCCTTGA
>JGI26245J51145_1001490_pt1 | contig 10961 bp, 8 predicted proteins | sample SaaInlV_200m_DNA_3_FD_51145 | JGI IMG/M metagenome (IMG submission 51145)
TGAGCTTTGCTTTATTAAGTTTTGTTTTGCTCAGGTCTGCTTCACTCAGATCCGCGCCACTCAGGTTAGCCTCGCTCAGTTTGGCTTTATATAGATTAGCTTTAATCAGTTTGACACCACCAAGTTCTGCCTTGCTCAGATTGGCTTTAGTCAGATCTGCATCGCTTAAGTCCGCTCCTGTCAGATTGGCTCCATGCAGCAGGTAGGTGCCTCTCAGGTTGGCGCCTTTGAGGTTGGTACTCTTCAGAATTATGCCCCACAGGTTGGCACTGCTAAAATCGCTACCGCTCAGATCGGCCTTACTCAAATTGACCTTACTCAGTTTAACTCCACTCAGTTTTGCTTCACTCAAGTCAGCACAGCTTCCCTCTGCCCCAACAGTTTTGAGCCATACTTTATGATCTTCGTGGATTTTACGTAAATCAGCAATACTGATCTTCCGTCCCATAGCACACGCTCCTCTTACGAATTTCTGTTTTGTAATTATCCGTTCGAAATAATGACTGTAACGATTTTGTGTTATTTGAAGCTATTTCTAAGCTAAGTTACAATAATGATTATTGAGGTATGATAGTTTGGATGATTTGTTAAATCAAGCGGAAAAGGGTGTAAAGGGGGAAGATTAAGAATTTACTAATCACAATATGAGAATCATAGAAGATCACTCTTTATGGCGTGAGGACTGTTACCGCTCGTCCGGTTTAATCCTTGTTTCTCATTATAAGATCAACGAGTATGCACTCGTTCAGATGCTTAAAGTCTATAGGTTTGGTTATATACTCATCTGCACCTTTATCCAGAGCTTCATTGCAAATCTTTTCATCACTAACGCCTGATACCATTATAATTCCAATATTTTTATTGGACAATTTTACACGTCTTAGGATTTCCATGCCGTCCATTCCTTCCATTATAATATCAAGGAGCATGATGTCAGGTTTTAGGCTCTTTACCTTTTCGAGTGCGTCTGCTCCGCTTTGTGAATCTGTGACATCGTGGCCCATCTCTTCCAGGTAGCTTTTAAGCATGTAGCATGCATTGTCGTTATCATCTACAATTAATATCTTGCCCATATTTTTCTGTTTTATGTTGTGTAGAGGTAGCCTTGATTCTCATCAGTCCCATTTTTTGTTTCTTGCTATCAGATCAACAAGTATGCACTTGTGTAGATGGTAATAGTCTATAGGTTTGGTCAGGTACTCGTCGGCGCCATTTTCCATGGCTTCTTTACAGGTGGCTTCGTCTATTAGGGCAGAGACCATAATAATACCTATATTTTTGTCAAACTGCCTTACCTTTCTCAAGACCTCTATGCCGCCTATTCCCTCCATTATAATATCGAGAAGCATGACGTCTGGTTTCAGACTCATCACTTTTTCCAGTGCGTCCGATCCGCTATGAGATACAAATATATTGTGGTCCATCTCTTCCAGGAAACTTTTAAGTAGGAAGCACGCGTTGACATTATCATCCACAATTAATATTTTACTCATATATTTAACTTTCGTATTGGGTAGTGATGGAGCTGTCTCGGGTGGCCGTCATCGTTCCTACTACCGGTCCGGGAGCTAGGGCTACATGGTTGCTCAGGCTCACAAAATTTTAGATTATGCTGCTTCGTCAGTGATGTCTTGTACAGGGCTATTTTTGGTTCTAGGTAAATGTGCAGAAGCTCAATAGTCTGCTCCAACTGTTTTATTGCCTCATTATCATTGCTGTGTAATATGCTTAGTACTTTTTCGGTATAATATTTATCTGTAATATTCATACCTCACACTAGTACAAACCTTATGCCAAAGAAGGAGCCAGGATATTGGAGCAGGACAAACCAGCAAGGTCAGGACAGGCCAAAATACGTGTTATATAATGTATGTGCTCTTCAGCGCTATTCACAACTTCGTATAGGACTGAGAGGTTAGGCATTTTTTTAGTTATTTCTGTCAAAGTAGGTCTAAAGGCAGTATGGATCAGCCTTATAATGTGAGTCATGGCACATATTTGTGACGGCACACTTTTGTGTCTTCGTCACAATTTTTGACTAAGTAAACGGTAGTAAGGTGCGTAAAACAATCTGTTTCCATGTCTACCTATAGGCATAAATATCATCAAATTTTGACTGCTGATTATACATTTAAGTTACAGTTAGGAGCAGGTTTAGAACGATTGTCAGCTCTTTCTTGACACGCTATTACAAAAGTGATACTATCGGCCAACTTATCAGAAATACAGATCAATTATTATGAATGAAGATATAGCAAGAATGTTGCTTGAGAAAAAGGCGGTTGTGTTAAACGCGAAGGAGCCGTTTACATTTGTATCGGGAATCAGAAGTCCTGTTTATTGCGATAACAGGCAGATGATTGCATATCCGGAAGAGAGGGATAATATTGTTGACGCCTTTATCAATGAATCTCAAAATTGTAGTTTTGATATTATAGCGGGCACATCAACAGCTGGGATTCCGTGGGCATCCTGGATAAGTGACAAATTGAATAGACCAATGGCATATATCAGGGGTACAAAAAAAGAACATGGTGCTGGTAATCAGATTGAAGGTGCAGATGTGGACGGGAAAAAGGTACTTATTATTGAAGACCTTATCAGTACTGGTGGAAGCAGTTTCAGTGCCGTTGAGGCGGTACGGGAGGCCGGAGGTAGTTGTGTGGCCGTAGTTGCAATATTTACCTATAACTTTGAGAAAGCAGGAAAGATATTTAAAGAAGGTGGTTGCCAGCTGTTGACAATTACTAATTTTTCTACCCTTGTAAATATTGCAAAAAATGATGGTTTTTTAACTGATAAGGAACTAGTCCTTGTGCTAAGCTGGAATAAAGATCCTCAAAAGTGGGGGCCGAATCACGGCTTTCCCAATGCGGAAAAAGGATAATATATGAGTTATCTCAATGATTTAAGAGAACGGGCAAAGGCGGTAAAGAGTATTGTCTGCATGGGAATGGACCCGATTGTTGAAAAGATACCAATAAAGGGTGAACCGCGTCAAATTATTGAGGAGTTCTATCTTGATATCCTGAAGGAGATGAATCAAAGGGATTCGTATCCGGCTGTAATTAAACCAAATATTGCGTATTTTGAACAATATGGCTTTGACGGATTAAATGCGTTAAAGACAATTATCACTCAATACAAATCATCAGGCATTCCAGTGCTTCTTGACGCAAAACGTGGCGATATAGGAAAGACATCAACGGCATATGCAAAGTCTGTATTTGAATTCTGGAATTCAGATGCTGTGACTATAGCTCCATATATGGGTTGTGATTCTGTTGAACCGTTCATTGAATGGTGTGAAGAAGGAAAGGGTGTTTATATACTATGCCGGACTTCAAACAAGGGAGCTGTTGACCTGCAGGATCTTAAGGTTGATGGTGTTCCCGTGTATATGAAGCTTGCAGAGAGTATTTTACAGTGGCACAAGCCGGGTGTGGGTGCTGTTGTTGGTGCAACTTATCTTGAAGAGTTAGAGGAAATCAGCAGATTCTTTGTCGGATCAGAGAAAGAGATTCCTCTATTGATACCGGGAGTAGGCTCGCAGGGGGCTAGTGCCGGAGAGGTAGTTGAAGTCTTGAACAAGACAGACAATGATATCCTTATCCACAGAATTAACAGTTCAAGTGGAATCAATTATGCCTATATTGAAAAAGATATATCTGATTATGCAATGGCAGCAGTTGATGCTATTGAGATTCTAAATAAAGAGANAGGGCTTTGTATNTAGTTCTGTTTTCTCAACCCGTCACAATCACTATCCGGTACNTAAGAGACACNTCTTACTTACATCAATATTTCCCAAATCATCTNGTTTTCATTATCTCATCCATCTTCATGGAAGAGCGAAAAAATAGGCTTTTTCTCCTTGATATTAAAAAACAGGAGTCTATTATAAGAATTTGGTGTTATTCGGTAAGCTTTTTGCTCAACTAGTAGACAAAGATAAAAGAAAATTCTCGACAGAAAGATTTTAAATCTAGTTTTTTTGAGAATTAAGTTATTTATAAATAGTTGTAACTGTAATGTTGCAAGATAGTTGCAGGTGTTTTAATTACTCTGATTTCCTTGCTAGTTTTCTAAGTTGATGTAACAGTGTTCTGAGCAATGATAGACGGATTTCTGTTGAATATCGAAAAGTTTTCGCTTGGCCTCATATCAATACCGAAATAATTGCTTAGCAACTATGGATTTCTTAGAGTTTTTATCTCATCACAAGGCTGTGACAGACAAGAATAGATGTAGATATATAATAATAAAATATTTCTAACAGAGAGCAATCTAAAGAGGCTAAAAAATGGATGTTACTAAAATATTTGGTACGAATGTATTTAATGATGAGGTAATGAGGAAATGGCTGCCCAGGGATACCTATAAAGCACTCAAGAAGACTATCGAAAATGAAAATCATTTACCGCCTGAGGTTGCAGATGTTGTTGCAAATGCAATGAAGGATTGGGCAATTGAAAAAGGCGCAACACATTATACCCATTGGTTTCAACCACTGACGGGGAGTACGGCAGAAAAACACGACTCCTTTATATCGCCTACAGCACAAGGTGGAGTAGTTATGGAGTTTTCCGGTAAGCAGCTTGTTAAGGGAGAGCCCGATGCATCAAGTTTTCCAAGTGGAGGGCTTAGGGCTACTTTTGAAGCACGTGGATATACTGCTTGGGACTGTACCTCTCCTGCTTTCCTCAAGGAAGATGCTGCCGGTGATGTAACACTCTGTATNCCAACCGCATTTTGTTCATATACGAGTGAAGCATTAGATAAGAAGACTCCGTTACTGCGTTCAATGTCTGCGGTTTCACAACAATCGCTTCGTGTGTTACGTGCGCTTGGTAATAAAACAGTTAATAAAGTCACCGCAAACATTGGTGCAGAGCAGGAGTACTTTCTTGTAGATAAAAAATTCTTTGAGCAAAGATTAGATTTGATTGTTGCAGGGAGAACACTTTTTGGTGCACCAGCACCAAAGGGGCAAGAGATGGAGGATCACTATTTTGGACAGATTAAGGATCGTGTTGCNGATTTTATGAAAGATCTGGACAAAGAGTTATGGAAGCTGGGGATCGCTGCTACAACAAAACATAATGAAGTTGCACCATCGCAATTTGAGATGGCACCAATCTTCACAACAGCAAACATCGCGGCAGACCATAATCAACTTGTAATGGAGACATTACAGAAAGTTGCTATCAGACGNGGNCTGGTTTGNCTTCTACATGAAAAACCTTATGCACGAGTGAACGGTTCAGGTAAGCATACGAACTGGTCTTTGAGTACNGATGAAGGTGACAATTTGCTTGANCCGGGAAGCACACCGCATGCGAATGCACAGTTTCTCCTATTTATCTGCGCGCTTATTAGTGCTGTTGACCTACATGCAGATATTATACGAAGATCTGCGGCAAATTCAGGTAATGATCATCGCCTCGGTGGGCACGAAGCTCCTCCGGCAATTATCTCTATNTTNATGGGNGAAGAATTGACAGAGATCCTGGAAGCTATTGCAAAGGGNAAGAAGGCAAAATCAAAAGCNTTTACTACTCTCAAAGTGGGTGTTGATACTTTACCTGCACTGCCAATGGATAATGCGGACAGAAACCGGACATCACCATTTGCGTTTACGGGCAATAAATTTGAGTTTCGCATGGTTCCATCATCCGGTTCAATTTCAAGGCCGTGTATTGTTCTTAATACTATTGTCGCGGAGGCACTTGATGATATTGCAACCAGGCTTGAGAAGGCAAAAGATATNCANAAAGAGACAGCATCGATTATAAAAGATACGATGGAAGAACACGGNAAAATTGTNTTCAATGGTAACAACTATGGCGGAGACTGGGAAAAAGAGGCAAAGAAGCGTGGGTTGCCAAATATTGATTCGACTGTGAAAGCGTTGAAAACTTTTCCGGGTAAAAAATCTACCGGTTTGTTTCAAAAATATAANGTACTTTCAAAAGAAGANGTACTNGCNAGATATGAAATTTATCTTGGACAGTATTCAAAGCAGATTAACATTGAAGCAAATGCGTCTCTTGATATGGTTAAAAGTTTATATATTCCAGCNATTATTCATTACACAAAAGAGCTTGCTGAGGGTATTGAAAAACTGGAAGCAGTAAATGCATCTGCGGATGTCCAGAGAGATCTGTTATCAAAAGTCTCGACACATTTGAAATCAGCATATCGTAATACCCGGAAACTGGAANCTGAACGTGAGAAGGCACTCAAAATCTCTGATAGCTTAAAATGCGCCGAGGTATTTCGTGATAAGGTACAGGTTGTAATGGCTGATTTGAGAAAAGATATTGATATTCTGGAAACATTGATTCCCCGGAAATTGTGGCCTGTTCCGACATACGCTGACCTGTTATTTAAATTGTAAGTTTTGGTCTGCAGGTTTTACATTGTAATTGTTTCGCTTAACCTCGTCTTCATGATTGGTTGTATAAATGAGTGATAGTGAATAACGGTGATTGATTATTTTGTAAATTACTAAAAACCTTGCAGTTATCTGTTCAGTTTTTTTAAGAACGAGGTATTGGCTTACTCATCGCAATAAAATACTACTTCTCGTAGTTACATGGCACAACCTGATAACGCCATATTCAAATATGATGTTATTGTCATCTCTTTATAATATTACAATTAATAATCCTTGCTTATGGTCAACGGGTTAGTTATTAGTTATAATCTCAAATCAGAATTTGGTTCTGTTTTCTGTCTGCGAAAATTTAAATATTGCTGGCTTTCGAAGGGAACTGTTGTTAAGTCTCACGATTGAAAAACATGAGTAAATTATGAAAGCAAATATACTGGTAGTTGATGATGATGAAGGAATCAGTTATGTCATTAAGAGATTTCTTATGCAGGGTGGTCATGAAGTGTCTACTGCTGTTGACTATAATGAGGCAATGGATAAGCTGTTTCTGACTGACTTTGACCTTGTCTTTACGGATATTAACCTGGGGGACAGATCAGGGATTGATCTCCTGAGGGAAGTAAAGAAGAGAAAGATGGCATGTCCGGTAATTATGATTACCGGGAATCCTAATCTCGATACGGCAACAGATGCCATTCGGTTGGGAGCTCATGATTATATCTTTAAGCCGGTAAAAATAACAACATTGACACGTGTTACCAATCTGGCACTGAAGTACAAGTCTGTAGTTCAGGAGAAAAACAGATATCAGTCAAATCTCGAAGCAATCTTCAGGAGTGTACGTGATGCAATCATTACTGTAGACAGAGATTTAATAGTGCTTGAGGTCAATGAGTTGGCAGAAGAGATTTGTGGCTTTCCGGGTAAGGATGAGATCAAAGGGAAGAAGTGTGACTCCTTTATGGACGAGTGCAGTAAGCATTATCTTGAATTAATTACCGAGACAATTAACACGAAGCTTCCGGCAGAAAGAATTCGTTTTGAATGTGGAGGTGCAGATCAATCACGGAAAGTTGTCAGCGCAACCACTTCTCCACTTATTGATTCCGCCGGGCACTTTAATGGATGTGTCATGGTTGTAAAGGACGAAACTCGTCTGGCAGAACTTGAAAGCAATCTGAACAAACACTGGCAGTTTCATAATATCATAGGGAAGAGCGAGAAGATGGAAAAAATATTCTCCATGATTGATACTTTGTCAGAGACGCAATCTACTGTACTGATTACCGGTGAGAATGGAACCGGAAAGGGGCTTGTGGCGGAGGCGTTGCACTACTATAGAAAGAACAGTAAAAANCCTTTTGTCGTAGTGGGATGCGCGTCCTTATCTGACAATCTGCTTGAGAGCGAACTGTTCGGGCATGTGAAAGGCGCATTCACCGGTGCCGTTTCTGATAGAGTCGGACGATTTCAGAANGCTGATGGGGGTACTATCTTTCTTGACGAGATAGGAGATATATCTAACTCAATGCAATTGCGCTTGTTGAGAGTACTTCAGGAGAGACAGTTTGAACGTGTGGGTGATTCAACACCTGTCAGCGTAAATGTCAGGGTTATAGCAGCAACAAATCAGGACCTTCGTAAGAAGGTCAGTAATAAAAGTTATCGTCAAGATCTCTATCACCGGTTGAAGGTTGTCGAGCTGGCTGTCCCTCCTGTCAGGGAGAGAAGGGAAGACATACCAATCCTTGTAGATCATTTTGTGAAGATGCTGAATGATAAACTGGATAAAAATATAAATTCGGTATCTGAGGACGTACTGAAGGTTTTTATGGATTATGATTGGCCGGGAAATGTACGGGAATTACAGCATACGCTGGAACACGCTTTCGTCATTTCCAAGAAGGCCATTATCACTTTAGAAGATCTTCCGTCTGAGTTTGGCGGTGCTGTCGGTATCAAAAAGCATCATAAAAAAGAAGATTATGGAAGAGACTCGATAGTACAGGCATTAGTTGATACCGGTTGGAATAAAGCTAAAGCGGCCCGTCTGCTGGGAATAGGCCGAACTACACTCTACGTAAAGATTGAGGAGTATCAAATCACTGAAGATCACACTGGATAAAAGTGTTCTGCCGAACATATATGTGCCACCGAACACATATGTGCTTTAGAACACTTTTATAGTCTGTAATAGCTACTATTTCTCCTCATAAATACATTCCAAAAAGTTATCTTACTCTTTTTTTCAGATTAAATATCACATAATTAAATAAAAAGCTTACATCAGAAAAGCTGATAGTATTCATCCAGTTCTCACACCACTTCTATTCCACAAAAACAGATCTACAAATTATAAGTTGTTAATATACAAATCTTTATACATCGCAAACTAACCAGTTTCAATCATCGTAAACAGTTATATTTCACATTACCAATGATCATGTATATATCTGACCAAGCCCCCGTTATGCATTAAAGTATTATGCAATACTACATTCCTGAAGGCCATAAATATGATACGGAAATAAGTTGGCATCTCTTTTGTTAAGTTATTGAAACAAGACATTGTTTTTTGTTCGTACAAATTTTGTAAATGAAGGGATTATGTATNATGAAGAGAGGGCTATCTATAAAGAAAAGCATAATTAGAAAGAAGAAAAGAGCATGCTTGAGATGTGGAGAGTCTTTTTTCAATAAGGGGCCGCACAACTGTATATGTGATAGATGTACTGTGGTAAACGAGAGAACATCGGAGAAGACATATAGTGTCAGAGGTGTAACTCAGNCAGGCTCTGGATCAAACGAAGGGCAACTNTTGCCATTTTAATACGAAAGAGAAGTATCTGTTATGACAAAGTTTGAGATGACATGTTTAGCTACATGTNTTTTCTTTTTTTGGTACTGCTGGGTTTAGTGAAGATCGATATACGCTTGAACTCAGCGATTACATGAAGTAATTATGATAGGAAGAGATAGTNATGAAANCTGNAAAACTTTATATGGAATTTGTCAAANCGTTGAATGNAAATATATACGCAGAGATAAAATAACTTAGATGTNGTCAAGGTGAGATAAAAATATGAGAAACGGTAGAATCCTCGTGATGGATGATCATAAGGACATAAGATANATTTTTTCAATACTGCTGAATCGCAGTAATTATGAGGTGGAAGTTGCCGAAGACGGGAATAAGGCAATAGAACTATTCAATCGCTCAATAGAAGAAGAGAGACTTTTTGATGCCATAATACTGGATCTGAATGTGCCTGGAGGCATGGGAGGAGCGGAGGCGACAGAAAAGCTGTTAGAAATTGATCCTGAAACCAAAGTGATATGGTGTAGCGGCAGGATCGATAATCCTATAATGATAAATTACAAGAAGTACGGTGTGGTCTCAGTTATTCATAAGCCATTTAACAACGATGATATATATGAAGCATTGAGCNTAGCGATAAGTAGTAATTGATTTTAAGGAAANACAAAAAGCAAGGCATTTTATAACTAATATGGAGGAGAGATTGAATGGTAGCAGGTGAGGGGAAAAAAGAANTTATGACTCTGGAGGGTAAATATCTAACCTTTATTCTAGGTGAAGAGATCTATGGTATCGAGATACTCAAGGTAAGAGAGATCATCGGTCTTATGGATATCACAAATGTACCGCAGACACCGGAGTATATGAAAGGTGTGATTAATCTGAGAGGTAAGGTTATACCCGTAATAGATCTGAGGTTGAAGTTTACAATGCAGGAAGAGGAGCATACACAGGAGACATGTGTAATAGTNGTAGAAGTTGAAGGCACTTCAATCGGGATCATAGTTGATAGTGTGTCAGAGGTGTCTGACATCGGTGGTAAGGATATTGAAGAAGCGCCAAGCTTCGGTCAGGGTATAGATACAAGCTTCATCATGGGCCTTGGTAAGGTTAAGGAAAAAATCATTATTCTGCTGGATATTGAGACAGTGCTATCCGCCGAAGAGCTAGAGATGGTTGAACAGATGGCAAAATGATAAAAAACAGTTAGTCAATCATGGATTGAAGAATCAGTTCTTATATATGGATTTTAATTTTACATTTATTAGTGAGGAGAGAGACAGTGACTATAGGCAATAAGTTTATTCTTGTTTTTTCAATTTTTTTCATAGCAGTATTGTCAGGAGCGTTCTTTGTCTTCAAGACAATAAGAAATCAGCAGGATGAGAAGGCAGTCGTTAATCTTGCAGGTAGACAGCGCATGCTAACACAGAAGTACTTTAAGGAATACATTAATGAGTTAATTCCTTTACAGGTGCGTCACAGTACGACAAAGGCTGCAGAGATAGCAACTCTCCAGATTGTGGAGGATCGCAAACAGTTCACAAAGAACGTAATTATAAAGCTTAAAAAAGATGGTATCGTCGATGTACATCCTAATAGGGAGTATGCAAAAATTGATGGTGGTATACCTCTTCCGGCTACATTTGTACAGGAAGTATCAAGTAGAATAAATGAAAAGGGCGTCTATAGTTATGATCTACTTAGTAAGTGGAATATAAACAAAGACAAAGGGTTGAAAACTGA
>JGI26245J51145_1001497_pt1 | contig 10922 bp, 11 predicted proteins | sample SaaInlV_200m_DNA_3_FD_51145 | JGI IMG/M metagenome (IMG submission 51145)
TTTCTTGAGTGTCTCTATTTTCGAGAAATATGCGCCATCCTCCTTCCGGTTGAGGAAGTAAAGCTGTAACTCGTACACCCTGATATATTTCAGCTCCTTGTTTTTTGGCAGCTTTGGCGTAAGCCCAGGTTGTTCCGGAAGGATCAAGGTGGCCTTCCATCGGATCAAGCAGTGCACCCACAAAATGATCAGGATTGATCAGAGGCATAATTTCAGCTGCTTCTCTGGCACTGATTATTTCTGTGTCCATTCCGAGGTAAGCACCTTTGGCGTGCATGCTTTTAAGCCAGTCAAAACGTTCCTGAGTCGCCGCCAGCATTATTCCGCCTGACATGTGCAGGCCGATGTCCTGTCCCGAAATTTCCTCAATTTCCTGATAAAGCTCAATCGTGTACTGCTGCAGTTTTGCCACATTCGGATCACCGTTGATAGTGTGAATTCCACCTGCAGCGTGCCATGTAGAACCGGATGTCAGTTCGGAACGTTCCAGCAAAATTGCGTCTTTCCAACCTAGTTTTGTGAGGTGATAGAGGACACTGCAACCGACGACACCGCCGCCAATGACTGCAACCTGTGTGTGTGATTTCATTAAATTATTCCATTTGTTGAGTTTTGCTTAAAAGACTTGCAGAAATATACTTGAGTTAGCTCAAAGATAAAAGCAATATTTTTTAATATTTTTTCGTTTTAGAGTTTTTACGCTGAATTTTAGCATTATCCATTTAATTTGCTGAAGTTATCAACGTTACTTCCGGTCGAATTATCTTTGCTTAAAAGTATGACCCCGCCTGATAAATATCTGAGTGACAGTGCTTTTGGACTTTTTAACGAGAGCAGCGTTGAAACGGTTTCATGTTTATTATGATCCCCTTTATCCCCCCGAATAAATTCGGGGGCTGTTTTCAGAAAAACCCACAAAAAATAAATCAAAATGTGTAGGCCGGGTTAGGCANGAGCCGTAACCCGGCTCTGCACTGAGGATTATCTGTGGACTATTCACCCCGGATTGAGCAGGCGATGGTGATTGTGTGTGGACTATTCACCCCGGATTGAGCAGGCGATGGTGATTATCTGTGGACTATTCACCCCGGATTGAGCAGGCGAAGGTGATTGTGTGTGGACTATTCGCCCCGGATTGAGCAGNNGATGGTGATTGTGTGTGGNCTATTCGCCCCGGATTGAGCAGACGATGGTGATTGTGCGTGGACTGTAGATTCCCAGCGTGAGTGCAGTGTAAGTGCTTTGCATCCAGGTNTTGTGGATTCGTAGTTCATATACCCTGCCTTGTGGGCAGAGGTCGTTAAGCTCGTATTTTTTCTCGCCNATTAAACCCCAGAACCAGAAAGTTTCTTCATTGCTGATAACAGTTTCTGCTGGAAATTCCGCNGGATAGCGTACTTGTACCTGACATCCTGAGAGGAATAAAACGAAAATTAAGATTATGCTGTAATGACGGAACATTGTATAATTCATGGAAAAAAGTTGTCTTGCCTTGCGTTTCAAAACATTCGAATTTACACTTGATGTTTGCATTCGGAAAAAGTGTAGTCCAATAAAGTTTTGCCGGAATAAAGAAATTTTGCAGAAAAGGATCCAGGTTCCAGAATTCTAGGCGTAAACAGTCGGTCGCCTTCCCACGAAGCGAGTTCAGTCAACTCGTTTTTGGGAATCCATTCAAGTCGACCCTCCGGACAATCTTTGGTGAGTGTTCCGGAAAAGCTGTTCGTGTAAAAAACAAAGACGTGCCATTCATCACCAAAGGGTGAGTCTCCTTCATCAGGAAAAGAGAGTACGGCTTTTAGTTCCGGATCTTTGATNTGCAGTCCGGTTTCTTCCAGCGTTTCACGAACCGCAGTTTCGTATGGAGCTTCATTTGCTTCGACTTTTCCGCCGGGTGCTAACCAGAGTCCCTGATGTTCATCTTTTTTTTCACGGTGAATCATCAGAATATGTTCGTCATTATTCTCAAGATAAACCAGAACTCCTAATTTCACAGCATTACTCCAAATAGTCTATGTCTCAGTCGAAGAAAGAATTNAATGCACTTTTGAAACGCATTTCGGTTGAACAGGACAAACGACTGAATCCTGAAGTACAGCAGGAAACTGAGGTTTTGCCATATGAATTAGGTCATCAAACCCCGATTATACGTGGNCGGATGCCCGGACTGGAAGCGGTTTATGACCGTTTTGCCCGNATTTACGCACAGAGTTTTTCACATCATGTGAGGCGTCCGGTAACTATCACACGTCGTTCTACAGAACTGGTAAGTTTCCGGGATTATCTTGGAGCAATTACAACTCCTGCTTCACTAAGTATTTTTGGCATGAATCCACTTCAGGGCACGCATTGTTTGTCTTTGAGCATCATCTGGTACACGTGCTGATCGACCTGCTTTTCGGAGGAAACGGTTGGTTTGAAAATCCGCCTCCCAAACGTGAATTTACAGGAATTGAAACTCGGATGCTCTCAAAAGTCGTGTTCAGTGCACTCGAAGATCTGGGTAAAGCCTGGAAGAGATTAACACCATTGGAACCATATTTTGAGCGTATGGAAGTACAGCCTAAATTTGCTGCGATTGTTCCACAGGAAGAGGTGGTGGCGAGCACAACATTCGATGTTGAAATCAACCGTGTCCCATACACAATGAGTATTTGTCTACCCTATCTGATGCTTGACCCGGTACGCTTACAAATAGAAGCAGGCAAAACCAATTTTGATGAAGAAGTCAATGCAGTTAACGTCAGCCGCCTTGAAGAAAATCTTCGCAACTCCAAAGTTAGTGTAAAAGTCGCGCTTGGAGAAGCACGCATGTCCCTGCGGAATTTTCTTACCTTGAAAAACGGTGACCGTATTATCTTAAATCAGGATCAGGATAAACCGCTTAAAGTTATGGTTCAGGACAAACTTAAATTCATGGCAACACAAGGTGCATACAAAGGCAAGCACGCAGTTCAAATCACCAAGATGATTGAGCCCCAGCAACGATTTAAGGATTTACTGGATCAACCTCCGGAAGACTTGAACGAAAATGCCTAATCTTGCAGTAAGTTACTGATTGACACGACTGCGTAGATCCTTACCTGTCCGGAAAACTGGAAGCTGCTTTGGTTTGACTTCCACTGTTTCACCGGTTTTAGGATTCCGTCCGAAATATCCCTTATATTTTTTCAGTGTAAAAGAACCGAACCCGCGGATTTCTACTTTATCACCAGCGTTAAGAGCGTCCTTGATGCGGTCAAAAAAGATCCGCACTGTCTGGTCTGTTAATCTCGGATTATGTCCTGTACGGTCTGATAATTCTTCGATTAATTCTGATTTGTTCATAACTCCATGCATTTAAGGTTAAAAAAGTTTGAGGGGTTTTTTTCAGCAGAAATTGGTTTAATTCTCCAGTTAATCTTCGTCTGCTTAAAAAACCGGTTGTTGTAAAGTTAAGGAAACAGGAAAAAATATCAAGTGTTTCGTGAATATTTTTTCAAATTGCCTGAATTTGCAGTTCGCGTCGATAATGATCAAAGAGAGTCGACTTGGAAAGCATTCCCAAAAATAATTTACCTTCAACGACTGGTAATGACCATGCTTTAGACGTTTCAAACTTGTCCAGAGCAACATTGATCGGTTCATTTAAATTGATGATGGGCAAGTTCCGCATGACTGATCCCATCGTTACTAAATCATAAAGACTTGTATCAAAAAGATGCGGACGGATGTCATCCAGAAAAACAACTCCAACACATTGCTTCTCAGCATCGAGTACAGGAAAATAATTGCGGCGTGCTCTCTTGAACTCATCAATGAAATCCCTTAACAGCAGACCTTCAGGAATGGTGATGAAATCCTTGTCTAAAATATCTCTAATATTCAGATGATGCAACAAATATCTGTCTGTTCCACGTTTAATCAAACTCCCCTGCTTAATCAGATCCTGAGTATAAACAGAACCAATTTCAAAGAACGAACTAACCACCATGGCGCTGCTTGCAGTCAGCATCAGGGGTAAAATCATGGAATAACCACGAGTGGCTTCCATAACCAGGAATATTCCCGTCAGCGGTCCATGCATGACTCCCGCAACCATTCCAGCCATACCTGCTAAGGCAAAAGCCGCGTCTTCCGCAACACCGTCGAGCGGCAGCAAATGCAGAATCATCCCGAAAGCGAGGCCAACTCCGCTGCCGATCACGAGGCTGGGGGCAAATACTCCGCCTACACCACCACTACCCAGAGTGATACCGCAGGCTAAAAATTTAAGCAGCACAAACAAGAGGATAAAACCCAGTTCCGGCCGGATTGAATCGGTCAGAAAAGACTGAGTTGCAGAGTAACCCTCAGACAAAACTTCCGGCATGTAATAACCTAGAACTCCTACAGACAAACCACCAATAGCAGCACGTACCCAGAGATGCAGAGAAATTTTTGCAAAAAGTTTTTCCCAGACATGCAGACTTCTGACAAACAGGATTGAGATAACTCCGGTAATTGCACCGAGCGCAAAACAGGCAATTAAAGAGGTGATCGAAAATCCGGCAATTTCCTGAAAAAATGCAATCTTATCACCCATGATCCAGCGGCTGATTTCAGTCGCGGAAACTGCGGCAATGATGGTCGGCAGGATAGTTAAATAAGACCATTCACCAATAATTATTTCCAAGGCAAAAATCAAACCGGTCAAAGGTGCATTGAAAATTCCTGCAACCGCTCCTGCTGCACCATAGCCTACAAGTAGTTTTTTGTGACGTTCATTCATGTCCAACCAACGTCCTAGTGCAGAACCCATCGCACCGCCGATGCTGACTATCGGACCTTCCAGTCCGGTTGAACCTCCAGTTCCGACTGTCAGTAAACTTCCAAAGAATCTCGAATAAATCATCCGTCTCCGGAGTGATCCGGTACCCAATGCAATGGCTTTGATCACTGAGGAAACTCCATGTCCCTCATTATCATGCATGAGATAACGCACAAAAAATACCGCAATTCCCGCACCCAAAGCAGGGAAAAAGATCGAACGCCAGCCGAGGTCTAATTCTGTGATGAAAAGCCGCAGAGTATGAACACTCCAGTTGAGTCCCACTGCAAGCATTCCGCAAACCAGTCCGATTCCCAGAGCAGCTGTCATCATCACTACTGCTTCACGTGCTGAAACTGCCTGAAAGCGTGAAAGTAGATCAGCGTCAGTTCCAACGAAACCGCGTGAAAGGAACTTGTTAAGCTGTCTCCGCCAGATTTTTTTGAAATTGCTCAACGAGATTTTCTAATGTAGGGGAGTGTTTGAGAAAGTCATTTACTTCTGTATTATTTAGAAAACGTGCTAGTTGAGAAAGCAAATGTAGATGGTGAAAAGAATCAGCACTCAATAGCACAAATACGACAAAAACCGGCATTCCGTCCGGTGCTTTAAAGTCCAATGGTTTTTCTAAAAAAAAAGTACCAACCATTGATTTTTTTAATTGCTGTCCAAGCGGTGTTTTTGGATGAGGAACTGCAATTCCATTTCCAATTCCAGTTGAAGAAAGCAGTTCACGCTGCATTAGTTGTTCTGCTAATGTTTCTTTAAGCTGCCGTGGTAAATTCATGCAGGCCGGAATTTCGCTGAAAAGTGTTTCCAGTGAGCCCGATGGAACTGTGTGAAAAACATTACCTGCTTCAAAAGCTTCAACAAGCGGGGACTGAGTAGCGCTCGCTTTTTGTTTTTTTTTACTCTCTCTGAGTGAGTGCTTTTCGAGGTGAATATGTTTTGATTCAGCCCAGGTTACCAGAGTCGACTGGTTAAAATAATGCTTTCCACGCCGTACCACGCACGGTATGTCACCCTGGCGAATCCAACGGTAAATAGTCGCCTCCGGAACATGCAGCAACTGAACAACATCTGAAACTACCAACCATTTAGCCATAAAAAAATAACAAAAGATACGGGACTGAATTAATAATGAAATATTTCGAGTTTCAGTCTAACAGCATTCGCAGGCTTTGTGAAGAAGTGGAAGTTAATTAAATAACTTTTTTAAAGAGTTGATACTTTATGAAATTTTTATAGAATATCTAAAACACTTCTGATGGCTGGGGATGCGCAATTGAAAATTTCGAACCGTGTCAGATCCTAACGGAAGCAGCACTAAGATTTTGTAGATGTGCCGCATTCCTCAGCCTCTCTCTTCAATAATCCGGAATCCCTTTCATGTCTTATGTTGTGCTGGCGCGCAGGTTGCGTCCCTCCCGCTTTGACGATCTAATTGGACAGGAAACTGCGGCACAAACTTTGCGCAATGCGGTTCTATCAGACAGAGTGGCACATGCCTTTTTGTTTACCGGATCACGTGGAGTTGGCAAAACGAGTGCAGCAAGAATCTTAACACGCGCACTGAATTGCCTGAATCCGGACAATGGGGACCCGTGCAACAGCTGCGAAAACTGCGTAGAAATAAGTCAGAACGCATCGCCGGATGTATATGAAATTGATGCTGCTTCCAACCGTGGAATTGACAATATCCGTGAACTGCGTGAAAACGTAAATTATGTGCCTGCGAGATGTCGTTACAAAGTTTATATCATTGATGAAGCGCACATGCTTACTCTTGAGTCTTTCAACGCACTGCTGAAAACTCTTGAAGAACCGCCTTCATACGTAAAATTTATTTTTGCCACCACTGACCCTCACAAAATTCCTCAGACGATTATTTCACGTTGTCAGCGTTACGATTTTTTAAGAATCCCGTTACAAACGATGGCGGATTTTCTAGAAAAAGTTGTCCGCAATGAAAAGCTTGAACTGTCCCGCAAGGCAATCGAAATGATTGCCCGGAATTCTGTCGGCGGAATGCGTGACGCTTTGACCGCAATTGATCAAATTCTCAGTTTTAGCGGAACGAGTGCAACTGATCAAAAAGTGGCACAGATTCTTGGAATTCTGGACAGTGAGTCACGCTTTGCTTTTACGGAGGCTTTACTGAAAAAGAATCAAGGTGAGGCTCTGCGTTATTTTCAGCAACTGCAGGAGCATGGTCATGATGCTCACGATATTTTAGCAGATTTGCTGCAAACTATTAAAACCACTGCACTTGTACGCTCACTAGGCACAAGCCCGGCATTGTTCCAGGAAATTTCAGTAGATGATCTGGAAGTCTTTGCGGCTATAGCCAAAGCTGTAAGTGCGGATGAGTTACAGCAGGTTTTCCGGATTTTGCTCGATCTGGAAGAGCAGATGAAGCGTAGCGCTCACACGAAAATTTGTTTTGAAATGGCAATTCTTCAAATTGCGTCCATAGAACCACTGGTTGGTCTTCCGGAAATAATCAGTGGAATCCAGAATATTCGCAGTGGAGAACCTCCTGCAGAGACAACTGCAGAAAACCCAACTTCGGTGAAAGTTGCCCCCGAAGAGTCAGCGCTACCCCTAACGGATAATTCTACAGAAAAAAGTCAGCATTCACTGCCGGTTGATTCCGGAATTAAAAAACCACTTGCGGACGCTTCAGTTATTAAAAACATTTTACAGTCCGGAACTAAGGAAACGCATAAAGTAGCAGAAAATCCGGATTATGCAGTAAATTCTGAGCCTGAAATTGCTGTCACTCAAGTCAAAGAACAGGAGCAGAGCAGTTATTCTCAGCAAAATGAAGATAATTCAGCTGTTGCGGAAACTTCGGTTTCTCCGGAAAGATCGATCCAGGATGCAAGCGAGAGTCAGCAAGTATTTTCGCAAACACCTGAAATTCCGCAAACTTATCCTCAAACTCATCAAGCAGCAGAAACACAACAGATTCAGCAAACTCCAGTAACTCCGGAAATTCCGCAAACTTATCCTCAAACTCAGCAAGCACCAGAAACTCAACAGATTCAGCAAACTCCGGTAACTCCGGAAATTCCGCAAACTTATCCTCAATCACAGCAAGCACCGGAAACACAACAGATTCAGCAAACTCCAGTAACTCCGGAAACTCAACAGATTGAGCAAGCTCCGGAAACACCTGAAATTCCGCAAACTTCTACGCAAACGCAAGAAGCTGAACTAAGNAATNTTGAAAAAGAACAAGCTGTGGTTCCGGAGAATAAGGCACAATCACCGGAACAGCCGACACAGGAGTGGACTGATTTTGCAGCTGAAGTTCAAAAACGATCTTCAAAGCTTGCCAGCTTTGTACGCAATGCTGTGCCTCAGAGTTTGTCCGGAACACAATTTAAGTTAACGTTTAAAAGCGGAAACTATCCTTCAATGTTCACAGAACAAAACCGCAGTTTACTGGAAGAAATTGCGACAGACTGGTGTGGACACGCAGTTCATGTCAGCTGTGAGATTTCTCCAACTGTGACTTCAATGCGGACAATAGTCGAACATGATCAAATTCTTTTGGAGCAGGCAAGAGAATTAAAACGTAAAAATGCCAAGGAATTTCCGCAGGTTAAAGATATACTCTCTGTGTTTACAAACAGCAAAATCAGCGCTATTGAATTTTCTGATGCATAAAAAACAGCAATAAAGAGACTGTTTAGCCAAATCTTAGGCTATCTTTGTGTTAAGTGTTGATCTGTTATCTGCTGATAGCTAAGTTTAATTATTTCTGTTAATAACATCCAGAGTATTAGATGAAACATGCTGAATTCATACAATATCTTTCCTAAATTGACGATTTAAATTCTAAATAACGAAAACAATTATCAGCAGTTTTGCAGGTTAAAAATAAGTATCATGCTGTTATCAAAACACTTGAGGCACGGATTAACAATGGTGGACACTGTCCTCATTGCAAACATCATGAATTCCAAAAATGGGAAAAGCCCATGAAATGCAAGGATATCGTTGCAACAAAGGACCTCCCAAATTACATCGGTTGGAGAAGATACCTTGAAAAACATAAATTGTCTATAACAGCAAAGGATTATTTGAGTTCTGTCTTAACTTGAGCAACAGCTAATGCAAACATAGCCAAAATAAATGAATAATATAATCTGGCATAGTGCCACTGTGACACGGGCACGCCGCGAATCCCAAAACAATCATAAAGGCATTATTTTATGGTTTACGGGGCTTTCCGGTTCAGGAAAATCCACCCTTGCCCATGCAATTGAAGAACGCCTGCATCAACTCAACTGCCGAACCTTCGTTCTGGATGGCGATAATATACGACATGGACTGTGTTCCGATCTTGGCTTTGATGACAATGCTCGCAAAGAGAATATTCGCCGCATCAGTGAAGTAGCAAAGCTGATGATGGAAGCGGGTATCATTACATTAACTGCCTTCATTTCTCCCTTTCGCAGTGATCGTGAAAATGCTCGCAAATTGTTTCCTCATGGAGAATTCATCGAAATTTATTGTGACTGCTCACTCGAAGTCTGTGAACAACGTGATCCAAAAGGGCTTTATCAAAAAGCACGTGATGGGGTGATTCCTCATTTTACGGGCATCAGTTCCCCTTATGAAGCACCTGAACGAATGGAAGCTATCATAAAAACAGATGAGTTGGCTATTGAAGAATCAGTAGAACAAATTATGAAACTTTTATACGAGCGTGGAATCATTAAAAATGAATAAGGCTTGAATCCTCATTTTTAATTTTTTAATAGCACTCTCTCCAAGTTTCCAAGCTCTACAAACGAACTGGTAAAATGGACTTAAAGACAAACGAATGTTGATCGTATCTCTCAAAATAGCCCTAGATGAAAAAAATTAATGCTCAAAAAAGATTGAATACCTTTAAACGTTATTTGACTGCTAATCAAAGGGGGCTGCCTGATTTTATTATCATTGGAGCTCAAAAATGCGCGACAACATCATTGTATCGGTACCTTTCAGAACACTCGGATATTGCTCCTTGTCTTGGAGAAAAAGAGCCAGACTATTTTGAAAAACATCATAAATATGGGCTTCGTTGGTACCACTCCAATTTTCCTGAAAAAGATCCCTCCAAGCAGTTTTTTGAAGCATCAACAAACTATATTTTTCATCCACTGGTACCTGAAAGAGTCTCAAAGCTGCTTCCTGATGTAAAATTGATCTTGTTATTAAGGAATCCAGTGGAACGAGCTTACTCTCACTACCATCATCAAATCCGTACAAAATGCGAATTATTAAGTTTTGAAGAGGCGATTGCAAAAGAACCGGAAAGATTAGCCGGTACAGAAAATGAAATTATTGAGAAAACACAGAGTTTTAATTATAATCACAGAAATTTTTCATACCTTGAAAGAGGTTTGTATTGTAAGCAATTGAAGAGGTGGCAGCAGTATTTTCCAAAAGATCAGTTCAGTATACATTCAACAGAAGATTTAATTGCTCAACCTCAGAAAACCATTGATCTGATTAATAATTTTATTGGTATATCACCACAAAAACTGAATACAGAAAAAGTTTATAATCAAGGAAAACATAAAGATAAAATGTCTCCAAAAATTAGAGCAGAACTGATTGATTTTTTTAAGCCTCACAATCAAGAATTGTATGAGTATCTCGGTAAAGATTTTGGTTGGAATTGATTACAATAAAATCCCAAAATGTCTTTTGAGTGGTAGCAAAATTTGCTGACTTTTTTAAGAGGACAATACAAAGCATTGATTTTTTTCAGTTCAAATGTTGAATATCATTTTCTTGATTAAGACACTCGTTCCGTTTATATGAAACCTAAAAATATTGAGAAAAATGAAAGAGTTCATTACACTATCCAGGTTATTCAACAGGCTCATAAATGACATCTCCTAAAATATCCATATTGATGCCTCAAGTGTTTTGATAACAGCAGGATTCTTATTTTTACCCTGCAAAACTGCTGATAATTGTTTTCGTTGTTTAGAATTTAAATCTTCAATTTCGGATAGATATTGTATAAATTCAGCATGTTTCATATAATACTTTGGATGTTATTAACAGAAATAATTAAACTTAGCTATCAGCAGACAAGATATCAACACTTAACACAAAGATAGCC